>ERZ791903.270-NODE-270-length-81223-cov-13.869345_pt1 | contig 81223 bp, 69 predicted proteins | sample MGYA00510148_ERZ791903 | MGnify/ENA primary metagenome ERZ791903 (study PRJEB30046, sample SAMN00792080) | human gut metagenome | study: EMG produced TPA metagenomics assembly of the A metagenome-wide association study of gut microbiota in type 2...
AGCGTCCGGAAGCACGCGACTTCAGTCGTGTGAGGATAGAGTTGTTGATTCACTGTGCGCATAATGAAATCTCAATTCTGCAATACAATAACGAAAATTCATTGAGTTGTACAATTCACCTGGCATTTTATTTTGCAAGAGAGTACTACACAATTATCAGAGAATTGCCAACAGGAAAAGGCTTTGCAGATGTCTGCTTTATTCCAAGAAAAATAGCTGTGTGATCGAAAGGGCTGAAATCTAAGAAAAAAGTCATATTGACACTTTTTACAAAAATAGTTATAATTCTAAACGTTAGAATTATAACTATTTTATTTTGCAACAAACGCAAACAGGGAAGGAACGTGAAACATGGACACATCATTGCATTATCTGACAATGGCTAACCAGATGCTGATCCAGAAGAGGCTTCTGGAGCGGGTGAAGGCTTCGGGGCTTACGCTTGGACAGCCGAAGATTCTGGATTATCTCAAGGATCATGATGGAGCCAGTCAGAAGGAAATCGCGGCGGGCTGTTTTATTGAGGCGGGATCGCTGACTTCAATTTTGAACCGTATGGAAGAGAAAGGCCTGATCGAGCGGCGCATGCTCAATGGAAACAGAAGGACTTTTCATATTTTTATGACAGAATCCGGGAAAAAAAGCCAGAAGCTTGTCGAAGAAGCTTTTGTGGAGATCGAGGAGGCTGCGTGGAAAGATATTTCTCCAGAAGAAGCAGAGGCTTTTATGAAGATTTATCATAAAATTTACAGTAACCTGTCTGAGACAGGATGCGAAGAAACAGGGAAAGAAGGAAGGAACAAATGAACAAACTAAAAAGATACGTGATCTTTCTGATCGGTCTGTTCGTGAACTCACCTGGTGTCAGCCTGATCACCAAGGCAAGTCTCGGAACCTCACCGATCTCATCGATTCCGTATGTGTTAAGCTTAAGTTTTCCGTTTACACTCGGAAACTTTACGATTTTCTTCAGCGTATTTCTGATCTTACTGCAGTTACTGATCCTGCGTAAAAATTTTAAACTGGAACATGTTCTGCAGATACCGGTATCTATTATCTTTGGATATTTCATCGATCTTACCATGCTTCTGTTTGCATGGGTAAACCCGCAGGCGTATGTTATGAAGATTGTATATCTTCTGATCGGATGTCTGATCCTTGGATTTGGTGTGTACATGGAAGTGCTGGCAGACGTTGTTATGCTGCCGGGAGAATCTTTTGTCCGCGCGATCGTTCTGACATGGAAAACCAACTTTGGTACGACAAAAATCTGCTTTGACGTTTCCATGGCGGTGATCGCGGCAATCCTGTCCTTTGTATTTACCGGACATCTCAATGGTGTGCGTGAAGGTACGATCATTGCGGCACTTCTGGTTGGATTTATTGCCAGAGTCCTTGGCAAGAAGCTTGCATTTGTCAAACCGCTTCTGTTTCCGGAAGAGTTCGCAGGGGAAAATGTGGAAAGTACCGGCAAATCCGGTGCGGTATCTGTGGATAAACCGGCAGATGAAGTTCAGCGTAATGTCATCGTGATCGGCAGACAGTTTGGGAGCGGCGGACACGATATCGGCAAAGCACTTGCAGAAAAACTTGGCTACGCTTTTTATGATCAGGAGATCATCGAGATGACTGCCGGAACGACAGGATATACACCGGAATTTATCCAGAAAAAAGAAGAGATGATGACCAGCAGTTTCCTGTATGACCTGGTGAACCAGATGTATATGTATGCACAGCCGGACGAGGAAGCACCGAAGGACAAGATCTACGAAGCTGAATCAAAGGTCGTCAGAGAACTTGCTGCAAAAGGAAACTGCGTGATCGTAGGACGCTGCTCTGACTACACCCTTAGAGACAACAAAAACTGCCTCAGAGTTTTCTTCTGCGCACCAATGGAAAACAGAATGAAACGAGTCATGGACCGTCTGCATCTGTCCGAAAAAGACGCAAAACAGAAGATCCAGAAAGAAGATAAATGGCGCGCCGACAACTACCGCTATTACACCGGCCGTATCTGGGGCGCATCAGCAAACTTCGACCTGACTGTGAATACAGCGCTTGGGGAAGAATACATAGAAATATGCATCCGCGAGGCGATGAAACGGTAAAATCAATGTTCCGTATACGATAAAAAGAGTGCAGATCTTGACAATTCAGTACAGGATTTACACTCTTTTGTGTTATACAGTTACTTGATCGGTATTTATAATGTAAGGTCTTCTACATTAACTCCGAAAGATGATAATTTGGCTGTTGCCACTTTGATCTGATAGTCCAATTCTTCGTTTACAGTATCACCATTAGCTCTTTTAATACGCTGCAGGTCTGTGTATTTGTCGATAAGTAAAGCTTTTAATTCCGGATCACTCATATCATGATTAACCTCCATATTGGCACCACCTTTCATAATTATAGTAATTATTATAGGTGATAATCATAAGGGTGTAAACCCTGTATTCAACTGTCAAGGCACAAACAACAGGAATTTTATCCAGAAATGGATTAGAAAGATTTGTTCTATATTATAAACATTAATCATCCATATGTCAAAGAGAAACGTTCGACAAATTTTTTACGAAATCAGTATTTTGTCTCTTTAAAAAAGATTTCCCGAGTGCTAAGATAGACAAGGCATAAATCGTATTTTATGGAGGAAAGAGCCATGACAGAAGAAATTGAGACACAAGAGAACAAGAAATTACCGGTCCTGCGGGGCGAGCTGGCGTTGCTGGTGGTGGTATTGATCAACAGCCTGGGAGTTGTGCTGATGCTGTATTCCGGTTCCGGGATCTCGGCGATTTCCAGTGTACCATATGCATTTTCGGAAGTATTCAATAAGATCTCCCTTGGAACCTGGACCTACATTTTCCAGGGACTTCTGGTATTATCCCTGATGATCATGCGTAAGAAATTTGTTGCACCGTATCTTTTCAGCTTTGTCGTTGGATTTGCATTCAGCGAGATGCTCGATGTACATGAAATGTGGATAGGCGTTCTGCCGACAGCCATTGGATACCGGGTACTTTATTTTATCATCAGCTACCTGCTCTTGTGCATCGGGATCGCACTTTCCAACCGCTGCGGTCTTCCGATCATCCCGACAGACCTGTTTCCGAGAGAACTGGCAGATATCACGAAGGTAAAATATTCCAGGATCAAAATCGGCTATGACGTTACCTGCCTTACCATAACAGCACTGATGACCTGCATCATCCTCGGACATCTGGACGGACTCGGAATCGGCACGATCCTCGCCGCATTTACCATGGGAAAAGTGATCGGCATGATTGGTGACAAGATGGATCAGCATGTGAGATTTGAGTCGTTTATGACAAAAAGAGCGTGATGGATTTCGGGACAGACAACGCAATAAAAGAATAAAAAACACAAAATAAAGATATAAAAACCGACAGGTATTCGCTACAATAGAAGTAGAAAATGCAGGTCGGTTTTTTAATATAGGAAAGGAACATAAGAATGGTAAGGATCAGCGACATCATACGTGCAGAATTTGCAGAAGAAGATAATAAAAGAGATGCAGGGCTTAAGACCCCGGAGAACATTGTAAGATACGATGATATTATATATGGAACAGAATCTAAATGGCAGAAACTGGATGTATATCGCCAAAAGGATGCTACGGGAAAGCTTCCAGTGATCGTCAGTGTTCATGGCGGTGGATGGGTATACGGTGACAAAGAAAGGTATCAGTTCTACTGCATGGATCTTGCAGAGCGAGGCTTTGCGGTGGTGAATTTTTCTTATCGCCTGGCACCGGAATATAAGTTTCCGGCATCACTGGAAGATACAAATTCCGTATTTACCTGGGTGCTGGAAAACGCAGAAACTTATAGATTAGATACAGAGAAACTCTTTGCAGTGGGCGACTCCGCAGGAGCACATATCCTGTCTCTTTATCTGGATATCTGTACCAATCCTGATTATGCCGCAAATTATAAATTCCATATACCAGAAGCTTTGCAGATCCGTGCAGTGGCACTGAATTGCGGGCAGTATCATATAGGAGAGGAAAATCTGAACGAGCTTACAGGAAAACTGATGGAAGAATATCTTCCGGGAAAAGGAACGAAACAGGAATTTCAGCTGCTCTGCGCAGATGAATACGTAACAGAAAAATTTCCACCGGCGTTTCTCATGACAGCAGAAGAAGACTTTCTCAGAGGCCAGGCACCTCTGATGTACGAGAAGCTAAAAAGCATGCATATCCCATGTGAATTTCACGATTACCGCAGTGGAAAAACCGAAAAACTGGGACATGTTTTTCACCTCAATATAAGATCCGAGGATGCACGTAAATGCAATGATGAAGAGTGCAGATTCTTCAAACGGATATTGAATTAATGCAGAAAGAATAAAGTGAAGAAAGCCCTGTCAGACGGTAAACAGGAAATAAATAGATGCAATTTAAACAAAGATTTTGATACAAATTATCACAGGAAAGGAACGCAAACAAATGAAATTTCTCGAAAATTCAGACTGGATCTGGATCCCGTCATGGTCAGATGCTGACAAAAAAATCCCCCGTACCGTACTGTTTCGAAAGAACATCAAACTGACTGAAATACTACAGAAAGCAGAACTGGAAATCTCAGCCGATACACGTTATAAGCTATATATCAACAATGATCTGGTAGAAGTCGGACCGAGCAAAGGTGACAAGAGTATCTGGTTCAAGGATTGTCTGGATATCACCAGATATTTAAGGAAAGGAACAAACATCCTTGCCGTTATCGTACTCCGCTATCCGGAAAATCCAATGGACGGCAATCACGGAATGTTCCGCACTGCCACACCAGGCTTATACGTAAAAGGCAAGATCACAACAGTCGATACACAGGAAATCAGCCTGGATGCGGACGATTCCTGGAAATGTAAGATCAATAAAAACGTATCTTTCATAAGAGAAGAAGAACGTTTTGCCCCATTGATCATCCACGAAAATGCGTCTGGAAACCCAGAAATCTTCGGCTGGAAAACGTCGGAATATGACGACTCAAAGTGGGAATCTGCAAAGCCATACATCAATGTAGAAATCCACCAGGCAGTAAGTCCGGGAAATCTTCAGGAACGAACGATCCCATATATGTACCGCAAAGACTGCCGTTTTACAGACATCATGGCAGTATCAAAATCTATTCATTCACAGGAAAAATGGCAGGAATTCATAGAAGGAAAAACAGCACTTGAGATCCCGTCAGATACAGAAGAAATCGTAGAGATCAGTGCCGGTGAAGAGATGACAGGCTATATTTCTCTCGTTTTATCCGCAGGAAAAAGTGCAGATATTACCCTGACCTATGCAGAAGCCTATGTGCAGGAAGAACATGTCGGACCGGATCATGTAGCACTCAAAAAAGATCGTCTGGATCAGAAAAACGGACATTTGGAAGGCTATCAGGACAATTATCATGTAGCAGGTCTGGGAATACAGAATGAGCCGGAAATCTACGAGCCATTCTGGTTCCGTACTTTCCGTTTTGTACAGCTTCACATCAAAACAGGAGCAGAGCCGCTTAGATTACAGCGCTTTGATTATCAGGAGACAGGATATCCTCTGGAAGTAAGTACCAGTGTAAAAACCTCTGACGAAAGCCTCTCAGATATCTGGGAGATCAGCGAGAGAACGCTGCGAAGATGCATGCACGAGACTTATGAGGATTGTCCATATTACGAGCAGCTGCAGTATGTGATGGATTCCAGAACACAGATTCTGTATACTTATTCTGTAAGCGCGGATGACAGACTGGCAAGAAAATGCATCGATGATCTTGCGAGGGCACAGCGGTACGACGGACTTCTGAACTGCTCTTATCCGAACTGCAATCCAAATATCATCCCGGGATTTTCTATCTATTATATCCTGATGATCTACGACCATATGATGTATTTCGGAGACCATAAACTGGTAGAAAAATACATGCCGACCGTAGAACGCATCCTGCAGTTTTTTGAAGAACATCTTTCTCCTAAAGGCTATGTAGGCAAGACAGGCGGGCTTATCATGGAGGAAGCTTTCTGGTCCTTTATCGACTGGGCAGCAGAATGGAATCCGACAAGCGGCATGCCGCCGGCAGGATTAAAAGGACCGATCACGATGGAAAGTCTTCTGTATATTTATGGCCTTCAGCATGCGGCAAAACTGGCGGAATATCTTGGAAGAAAAGACGAAGCATCACAGTTTACAGAACGTGCAGTGAAGGTGCAGAATGCGGTCAGAACGTATTGTATCAACACAGACGGCATGGTTCAGGATGGTCCGGGAGTAGAAGAATACAGCCAGCACTGTCAGGTTTTTGCCTGCCTGACAGACACCATTGATACAGATCAGGCAAGGGTAAATATCCTCAGAACGATCGAGGAAAAAGATCACTTTGCACAGTGTACAGTTGCGATGCGTTTTTACTTATTCCGTGCTCTGGAAAAGACAGATCTGTATGCATACACAGATCAGTACTGGGAAGCATGGCGCACAATGCTCAAGAACCACTGTACAACCTGTGTGGAATCCGAAGCATACGCAAGAAGCGAATGTCATGCCTGGGGATCACTTGCATTATACGAACTTCCGGGAACGATCCTCGGTGTTCGTCCGGCGGCACCAGGCTATGAAAAAATCGAGATCCGTCCGGTATCAGGCTATCTGAAGAAAGCAGAGGGCACTGTCAAAACTCCGAAGGGTATGATCTATGTGAAATGGACCAAAGAGGGTGATAAACTGGACATTACCTATCAGACTCCGGATTCCGTAAAAGATCAGATAATTTGCAAAACAGAGATAAAATAAAGACAAAAATATCAAAATAAAGATATAAGAATAGAGTTTCGACTGCTATGATTAGAGCATAGAAATTGTTGAAGAACAAGTCAACAAAGTCTGGAAACGTAAGTAGTAAAATGAAAAAAGGGAAACAAAGGAGAGGAGAAAAAAATGGTAAGTTTTGCATCAAAGCACAACGACCCGAAAGCCAACTTAAGCTGGAGTGAGCGTATTGGCTATGGAATGGGTAACTATGGACTTGCATGGGTCAACGGTATCATGTCAGCGTTCTTCATGCTGTATCTTACAAACGTGGCAGTACTTGACGCAGGTGTTGTAGGAACGATCATCGCAGTTTCAAAAGTATTTGACGGTGTCAGCGACCTGATCATGGGAGGCATCGTAGACCGCACAAAATCAAAACATGGTAAAGCAAGGATCTGGCTGCTTCGCATGTGTATTCCGATGGCAATCGCCAGCCTGCTGCTGTTCTGCATCCCGGCATCTTTGACAACAGCAGTAAAATACGTATATGTATTCATCATGTACAACCTGGTAAACTCTGTATTCTACACATCCATGTATGTACCATACACATCCATGAACTACCTGATGACAGAGAATGCCTATGACCGTGGACTTCTTGGAAATATGAACATGATCTTCCAGACACTCGCAAACATCACAATGAACACTTTCTTCCTGAAATGGCTGAACCACTTCGGAGCAGGTGACATGTATGTACAGAGCGCATGGACAAAAACTTTCATCATTGTAGGTATCATTATTGTAGTATCAAGTGTTCTCTGCTTCTTCGGAACAAAAGAACGTACAGCCGTAGAAGTTGGCGGACAGGAAGAACAGAAACAGGACAAAGTTCCGGTTGGACAGGCAATCAAAGCTTTGTTTAAGAACAAATACTGGATCCTTATGACGATCTGTATGTTCCTGATCTTCTTTGTCATCGTAATGTACTCTGTTGCAGCAGCATTCTATGCACAGTATGTACTTGGTGACATTAACCTGTACACACCGATCAACAACGCACTGTCTATTTCACAGTTCGCGATCATGTTCCTGACACCGGCATTTATGAAAAAATTCGGTAAACATAGAACTTATCAGGTTGGTCTGGTAGGAATGATCCTCGGATTTGCAGGAACCGGTCTCTGCGGAAGCAACGTTGCACTTCTGATCGTGTTCAACGTTCTCAAAGGTATCGGTCTTGGTGCTGCCGGTGGTATGGCATTTGGAATGGTATCTGATACCATCGAATACAGTAAACTGAAATACGGCGTAGAAGCAGCAGGAATGGGAAATGCAGGTGTAAGTACTGCACAGAAACTTGGTCTTGGTCTTGGACAGGCTGTACTCGGATGGGTACTTGCAGGAGCAGGATTTGACGCAGCACAGGCAGCTCAGAGTGCAGCAGCCCAGAACGCGATCAGCTTCGTTTACAACTGGATCCCGGTAATCTGCATCGTAGTATGCTTCGTACTGATGCTGTTCTACAAACTTGAAAAAGAAATGCCAGCATTAAGAAAAGAAAACTAAATCATAATAGACAAAGCCCGTGGCAAATGCTGTGGGCTTTTCTTTTTTGTTTTGCATATCGAGACAGTATCAGAGAAGTGGATGCTGGTTGATTTTATGATCCGACAGCATCGGCTTGAATAATAAGCTCATTTCCCGATGTTCGTTAGATTTATCATATAGAATGCCAGCCTCGATTTGTCAGTTTAATCTATTTCTCGATGCAGATAAATGATATATTAAATACGAAAATAGTTATTGACATCGTAAAACATAATAGTTATAATTCTAACTGTTTGAATTATAACTATATCGAATGTATAGTCTGTCAGACATCACAAATCGGAGGAAAATTATGGACGGGAGTAATTATGAATTTATATGCAGGCGGCTGGCGCTGCTTCAGAATACGGGAATTTTCTACGAGGAGGACGGCGAGCTGATCTCCTGGCAGGAAAACCCGGAGAGTAATCCATTGTATCTGAACAAAGAACTTCGGCAGCTTCTGTACGAGCGCGCAGTGCAGCAGGAGATTCCATTTCTTTACCGGGATGCACACAAGGTATGTTTCGGCTGTATTCTGAAAGACTCTCAGCGCTTTTACTTCGGACCGCTCAGCATGGAGATGCTGGACCGGGTCCATCTGCATTACTTTTATGCGTTCTATGGCGTAGAGCAGTCCAGGGAAAAACGCCTGAAGAAATTTACCCTGTCCGAGATCATCAGCCTGACACAGCTCCTTGCGGCTGTACTTACCGGTGAGCAGTATACAGGCGAAGAGCTGGAAAATATCAGTCACCTCCATGAAGAGACGGAGCGGAGTCTGGAAACGGACGAGATCTTTTTTCAGATGAAATCTGAGGAGGAAGAGATCTACCACCACACCTATCTCGAAGAACGGAAACTTCTGGACTGCGTCCGTGAAGGGCGTGTGGAAGATGCGGTGCAGAAGTCCCGAAATATGGACTCTGAACTTGGCAAGCTTTCCTCAAAGGAAATGAACCACTGGAAAAACGTCTGCATCGTAGCGATCACACTCTGTACAAGAGCCGCGATCGACAGCGGCGTGCCACCATATATTGCCTATCAGATCAGTGACCTTTATATCCAGAAATGCGACGAATGCCGGGATGCTGTGCGGATCATAAAATACCGCGATCAGGCAGTCGAGCGGATCACCCAGGAAGTCAGAAAGACGTTGGAGAAAAAGCATGTTTCCAGTTATGTGGAGCAGTGCAGAGATTATGTGGGAAAACACTACCGCGAAAAAATCTATCTGGAAGACATTGCAGAAAATCTGGGAGTCAGCAGCACCTACCTTTCCAGACTGTTCCGAAAGGAAACGGGAGAGTGTCTGCAGGACTACATCACAGAATTCCGCGTCGAGCGTGCGGCAAACCTTCTGATCTACTCAGGCGAATCCCTTCCGAGGATCGCAGAGTACGTGAACTTCCCATCGCAGAGCTACTTTGGCAAAGTGTTCAAGAAATATAAACAGATGACTCCAAGAAAATACCGGGAACTCCATAAACCGAGAGAATTCTAATTTATGTCAATAAAAATACAAAAACGACATAATAAAGATATAATAAAACTGCAAATCACCGTATTATAGAATCAACAAAAGTAAGTAGTGCACCAATGGAAGACAGCCTTGTGTCCTGGAAACAGAGATATGGGGCTGTTTTGGAGATAGAGTAAAAGCAGTTATTATTCACAGTAATGAAAAATGCGAAAGGGAGAGAACGGTATGAAGATCACAGATGTAAAAATCAATGGCATGAAAAATCCAACAGGCTACAGCTTTGATTCCGCACGTGTTTCCTGGAAAGTCACAGACAGTCAGGGGATTGCACAAAAAAGTGCAGAGATTGAAGTTTCTCTGGACAGAGAGTTCAAAGAACTTCTTTACAAAAAGAACAGCGCAGACCTGAACCAGACAGGAGAAGCCCTGGAGATGAAGACCGAGCCGCGCACCAGATATTTTGTCAGAGTAACCGTGACAGATGATCAGGATGAAACAGCAGTCAGTGAACCAGTATCTTTCGAGACAGCCAAAATGCAGGAATCCTGGCTGGCAAAATGGATCACGACAGAGCCGGAATACAAACATCATCCGTTTTTCTTCAAAGAGTTTGAAGTGGAAAAAGAAATTCAGGCAGCCAGATTATACATCAGCGGACTTGGACTTTTTCAGGCAGAACTGAATGGCAGAAAAGTTGGTGACGAAGTCCTGACTCCTTACTACAGTGACTATCACGAAGAAGAACAGTACCTGACTTTCGATGTGACAGAACTTCTCGCTAAAGAAAACAGACTTTCCGTTTCTCTCGGAAATGGCTGGTACAAAGGAAAATTCGGGCTGGCAGGAATGGCAGAGAATTTTGGCAGCAGATTCCTTCTGATTGCGGAACTGCACGTCAGCTATGCCGATGGGACAGAGCAGGTGATCGGAACAGACAATACATGGAACTATCAGGGCTCTGACATCGAAGATGACAGCATTTATGACGGTGAGATCATCAATCATCTCCTTTGGGAAAAAGAAGAAAACAGGGTTTATCAGGCAGTGGAGACGACTGTCGAAGGAAAGCTCACAGAGAGATACAGCCTTCCGGTCCGCGAGATGGAAGATATGCCGGTCAAAGAGATCATCCACACACCGGCAGGAGAAACTGTCCTTGATTTTGGACAGAACTTTGCAGGATATATCACCTTTGTAAACCACCAGAAAAAAGGAACAAAACTTGTCTTTGATTTCGGTGAGATTCTGCAGTATGGAAACTTCTATAATGAAAACTATCGTTCTGCGAAATCTCAGTTCGTCTATATTTCCGACGAAAGAGAAGAACTGGTCCGACCGACCTTCACTTTCTTTGGTTTCCGCTATGTGAGAGTGACCGGATGGGATGGCGAACTGCGAAAGACAGATATTCTCGGCAAAGCGGTTTATTCCGATATGGAGATCACAGGAAAGATCGAGACCGGTCATGCCGGTGTGAACCGTCTGTTCTTAAATGCCATGTGGGGACAGAAATCCAACTCCATTGATTTTCCAACTGACTGCCCTCAGCGAGATGAGAGACTTGGCTGGTGCGGGGATGCACAGGTGTTTGCAAGAACTGCCTCCTACAATATGAACACAGCAGCTTTTTATCACAAATTCATCCATGACCTGCGTCTCGCACAGAAAAAAGCGAACGGCATCCTTCCGGGCGTGATCCCGATATTTGCACCGGGAACTGAGATCGCAAGCAGTATCTGGAGCGATATTGCGACCTTTCTGCCGGATGCACTCTATGAATATTACGGGGACAAAACAGCCCTCGCAGAGTATTTCCCGATGATGAAAGACTGGGTAGACTGGATTACAGAGCAGGATAAGGCGAGAGGACAGAAATATCTGTACGATTTCGGAAACCAGCTTGGTGACTGGCTGGCACTGGACGGACGTACCGAGCAGAGCATGGAGGGCGGAACAGACGAATACTTCATCGGTTCCTGCTATTATTCCATGTCTGTCAAAAAGGTTGCCAGAGCAGCAGAAATCCTCGGCTACGAAGATCTTGCCGCAGAATATGAAGAACTTTATTCCAGAATCTATCAGGCGATCCTGAAAGAATACTTTACAGAGAGCGGCCGTCTGGCGATCGACTCTCAGACAGGTTACATCACAGCTTTGTATGCCGGTGTCTACAAAGAAAAACAGCAGGTCATCGAAGGGCTGAAGGGACGTCTGTTCAAAGACTGCTACAAACTCAAGGGCGGTTTTGCAGGTGCACCGATTATGTGCAAAGTCATGGCAGAAAACGGCATGGAAGAAGAAGCCTTCTACTTCTTGATGCAGGAGGATTATCCGGGCTGGATGCACTGTGTCGAACTTGGTGCGACAACTATCTGGGAAAGATGGAACTCTGTCTTGGATAATGGACTGTTAAGTGGAACAATGATGAACTCTCTGAACCATTATGCATATGGAGCAGTCGTGGAATATCTCTACCGCGACGTTGCCGGACTGAAAGCACTGGAGCCGGGATTCAAGAAAGCCCTGATCACACCGCTTATGAACGGAAAGATGGGATACATGAAGATGTCCTACGACTCTGTCTATGGAACTTACCGCATTGAGTGGAAAATCCGCCGCGACGGTTCCGTACATGTGGAAATCGAGGTTCCGTTCAACTGTACAGCAGTGATCGGACTGCCATTCTACGATGGCGAGGTGGAGGAAGTTTCCGCAGGTGTTTATGTTTATGATTATCAGCCGACCGAAGATCTCCGTCACCGTTACACCCGCAAGACACTGTTCAAAGATATGATGAAAGACGAAAAAGCAATGGCGATCATCGAACGTGTTTCCCCGATGCTGATGCATTTCCTTTCTACCGGAAACGAGGACTATTTCTTTGAGAGTCTGGATACCATCAAACGTCTTACTTTCATGGGATTCCGTCCGGAAGGGATCGACCAGCTGAGCAATGAACTTACAGGACTTGTCAAAGATATGGAGGATGAGCAGGAATGATCCAGTATTACAGCGCAGAAAAATTAAATACACATATGACTGCAATCCGAAGTCTGACCGGTGAGATCATGTATCTGATCGAGGGTGAGGAAAAAGCAGTCCTGGTAGATACCTGCCTTGGAGTAGGTCATTTACGAAAATTTGTGGAAACACTGACAGAGAAACCGATCACGGTGATCCTTACCCATGGTCATGTCGATCATGCACTGGGAGCACCAGAGTTTGACGAAGTATATATGAACCCGGCGGACAATGCCATCTATGAAGCCATGAGCCCGCTGGAAGAGCGCAAAGGTTATATCCAGGCAAACCTCGGGGGAAAACTTCTGGATTTTGCAGAGGATGATTACGTGCAGCCGACACTGGCTGATTTTAAAGTCCTGAAAGATGGACAGGTTTTTAACCTCGGAGAAATCCATGCAGAAGTCTACGCACTTCCGGGACATACCAGAGGAACGATGGTCATTCTGGTAGCGGAGGAAAAGATCCTGATCCTCGGAGATGCCTGCAACAATGCGACCTTTTTATTTGATGAAAATTCACTGTCCGTGGAAGAGTACAGAGAAAACCTCATCCATGTACAGCAGAAACTGACAGGAAGATTTGAGGAAACCTGCCTGTGTCATCATGTGATAAAAGCATCCGCAGATATGATCCAGAGCGTGATCGAAGTGTGTGATGAAGTCATGGCAGGAAAAGCAGATGATGTTCCGTTCAACTTCATGGGAATGGAAGCCTTTGTCGCAAAAAAAGCCAACGAGCGTTTTGAGCGTTTGGACGGCGGCGAAGGAAATATCATCTACAGCAAAAACAAAATCTGGAAAAACGGGGTGGCAAAATGAATTATCTGGCAATCGATGTGGGTGGAACTTTTATTAAATATGCGGTGATCACAGATCAGTGTTCGATCTCCGTGAAGGATAAGACTCCGACCCGACAGGATTCTATGGAGATTTTTATTGACTCCCTCGTAGAGATTTATGAAAAAGTAAGCAGCAGTTATGAACTGGATGGAGTAGCCTTAAGCATGCCTGGGATCATTGATTCCAAACGCGGCTTTATGTATACAGGTGGAAGCCTTTTCTGCATCAGCAACGTAAATATCGTGGAGATCTTGGAACAGAGGCTTCATGTCCCGGTAACGGTAGAAAATGATGCGAAATGTGCAGCATTGGCAGAGCTATGGAAAGGAGCCATCAAGGACTGCAACAATGCGATCGTCGTTGTCTGCGGCACAGCAGTCGGTGGTGCGGTCATCTGTAACCGTGAGATTGTCAGCGGAAGAAACTTCATGGCAGGTGAGTTCAGTTATATCATCACAGACAGCAAGGATGATTACAAAATGTCCAACTGTCTGGCAGAGACAGCCGGTGCAGCGTCCCTTCTTCGCAGTGTTTCAGAAGAAACCGGGATCCCGGTGGAAGAACTGAGTGGCGAGAAGGCTTTTTCCCTTGCAAATCAGGGAAATCCGAGCGCACTTGCCGGAATCCGCAAGCATGCAAAAAAACTTGCAATCCAGATTCATAATTATCAATATATGTTTGACCCGGAAAAGATTGCGATCGGCGGCGGGATCAGTGAACAGCCGCTCCTTCTGCAGCTGATCCGGGAAGAACTGGCAAAGATCAATGGAATGTTTCCGTGGACACTGCCTGTTCCGGAAGTTACGACCTGTCAGTTTTTTAATGACGCCAATCTGATCGGTGCAGTCTATGTACATATCAAAGCACGGGAAAAGAAGATAAGCATGGACAAAGTCAATGAACTGATGGAACTTTTGGAAAACAGAAGAGAAGGGGAGTATCTGAAAGCTCTCCTGATGGAGTAAATGAATTAGTTAAGATAGATATATGGAGGAAAATCATGGTAAGAAAATATCCAAATTTATGTAAACCATTACAGGTTGGCCGAGTAACTTTTCGTAACCGTATGTTTTCTGCACCGATGGGTGGAACAGATATCACAAATGACGGATGCATCGGACCGAAGTCCACAGCTTTTTATGAGCTGAGAGGTAAAGGCGGCGCAGGTGCAGTTACCGTCAGTGAGTGTATGGTGCACCCGGAGACAGATGGTTCTCATGCATATCATCTGGATACTTCTATCCTGAATTCTCTTGCATCCGCAACCTACACCGCAGATGCGATCCGCCGTCATGGCGCGATCCCGAGCATTGAACTTTCTCATTCCGGAATGTATGCAGGAACCTACATGACAGACAAGAACAGACAGAAAAGCATGCATCAGTGGGGACCATCCGACACTGTCCGTCCAGATGGCGTGGAAGTAAAAGCCCTGACAAAAGAACTGATCGCAGACATTGTTGCTTCCTATAAGGAGACAGCAGCCCTGGCGAAACGTGCCGGATTTGAGATGATCATGGTGCACGGTGGACACGGCTGGCTGGTGAACCAGTTCCTTTCTCCATATTTCAACAAGAGAACAGATGAGTACGGCGGTTCTCTGGAAAACCGCTGTCGTTTTGCAATCGAAGTGCTCAAGGCAGTCCGCGAAGGCGTCGGTCCGTTTTTCCCAATTGAATTCCGTATGAGCGGTTCTGAATTATTCGAGGGCGGCTATACACTGGAAGACGGCGTAGAGATCGCAAAGATCCTGGAGCCATATCTGGATATCCTTCATGTATCCGCAGGAACTTACCAGAGAGGTTTTGGCGACACACATCCGTCTATGTTCAAAGAACATGGATGCAATGTATATCTGGCAGCCGAGATCAAGAAGCATGTTTCTGTCCCGGTTGCAACGATCGGCGGCTTGAATGACCCGGCACAGATGGAACAGATCATTGCCGAGGGAAAAGCAGATATCGTTTACATGGCGCGAGCACTTCTTGCAGACCCGTTCCTTCCGCGCAAAGTCATGGAAAACAGGGATGAGGAGATTGTAAAATGCCTCCGCTGCTTCACCTGCATGGCAGAGAGAGCGGCAACATCCACAAGACGCTGTACCGTCAATCCACTGATCGGACGCGAGATGGAAGGTGACGAAGTTACACCGGCTCCTGTTAAGAAAAAAGTACTCGTTGCAGGTGGCGGTCCGGGAGGACTTTATGCAGCCTATACCGCGGCGAGAAGAGGGCATCAGGTCATTCTCTGCGAGAAAGAAGATAAAGTCGGCGGCATTCTCAAGAGTGAGCAGGCGCTTCCGTTTAAACACGAAATGTATGAACTGGCAGGAACCTATGAACTTCTTGCGCGCAATGCCGGCGTGGAGATCCGTACTTCCACAGAAGTCACAAAAGAATACGCAGAAAAAGAAAATGCAGATGCGCTGATCATTGCAGCAGGAAGCAGACCGCTCGTTCCGCCGATTCCGGGACTGAACGGAGAAAATGTTGTGGTTGTCAACAATTATTATAAAGAAAAAGAGAAAGTGACCGATGAGGTTGTTGTATTCGGCGGCGGACTTGCCGGCTGTGAATGTGCGATCCATCTGGGAATGGAAGGAAAGAAAGTTCACCTCGTAGAGATGAGAAGTGAACTTGCCCCGGATGCAAACGTAAGACACAGACCACTGCTTCTCAAAGAAATCGCTAAATACGCAGAGATACACACAAACTACCGTGGACTGGAAGTCACCGGAGAGGGTGTCTGGTGTGAGAATGAAAACGGAGAAAAAGTCCTCGTTCCGGGAACTTCCGTTATCTGTGCATTAGGACAGCGTTCCAGAACCGATGTTGTGGAAAATTTAAGAGACTGTGCTCCATATGTGGCAGTGATCGGTGATGCAAGCAAAGTTTCTACGATCACCAATGCCGTATACTGGGGATATCATGCAGCCCTGGATATCTAAGAAAGGAGTCAATTTATGTTTCCGAAGAATTTTTTATGGGGCGGTGCAGTAGCCGCAAACCAGTGTGAAGGTGCTTATCAGGAAGATGGCAAAGGACTGTCCATTCAGGACGTCCTTCCGCACGGGATCAAAGGACCGAGAAGCAAACAGCCGACAGATGACAATATGAAACTGGTAGGAATTGATTTTTACCATCGTTACAAAGAAGACATCAGATTATTTGCGGAAATGGGATTCAAAGTATTCCGTACCTCGATCGCATGGAGCCGTATTTTCCCACATGGAGATGAAGAGACTCCGAACGAGGCAGGACTTCAGTTTTATGATGATCTGTTTGACGAGTGCAGAAAATATGGAATCGAGCCACTTGTAACTTTATCTCATTATGAGACACCGCTGTATCTGGCAGAGCATTATGACGGCTGGGTAAACCGTGATCTGATCGAATTCTACAAACGTTATGTGACAACCGTATTTACCCGCTACAAAGACAAGGTAAGATACTGGCTGACTTTCAATGAGATCAATTCCATCCTGGAATCTCCATTTATGAGTGGCGGTATCAACACACCGAAGGAAAAACTTTCTCAGAGTGATCTCTACCAGGCAGTGCATCATGAGCTGGTTGCAAGTGCCTGGGCGACAAAGATCGGGCATGAGGTCAATCCGGATTTCCAGATTGGCTGCATGATCTTAAGCATGCCGGTATATCCGCTGACAGCAGACCCGTCTGACGTGCTTGCTGCAATGGAGCAGGACCACAAGAACATGATGTTCGCAGATGTGCATGTCCGTGGCTATTATCCGGGATATGCGAAGCGTTATATGAGAGAGCATGGAATTTCCATTTCCGTGACAGACGAAGATATGGAAATCCTCAAAAACACCGTAGATTTTGTATCTTTCAGTTATTATGTCAGCGTATGCGCGACAACAGACCCGGAGAAAAATGTCCGTGGCGAAGGAAATCTCCTCGGCGGCGTACCAAACCCGTACCTCAAAGCAAGCGAGTGGGGCTGGCAGATCGACCCGAAGGGACTTCGTTATGTATTAAATACTCTCTGGGACCGCTACCAGAAACCACTGTTTATCGTGGAAAACGGTCTTGGTGCTGTGGATAAACTGGTGCAGGGAGCAGACGGAGAGTGGACAGTCGAAGACGATTACCGCATCCAGTACCTGCGCGACCACATCGAACAGATGGAAGAAGCGATCGAGGAGGGTGTAGAACTGATAGGATATACCACCTGGGGCTGCATCGACCTGGTAAGCGCCTCCACAGCAGAACTCCGCAAGCGTTATGGATTTATCTATGTAGATCGTAACGATGACGGAACAGGTACATTAAATCGTTATAAAAAGAAAAGCTTTTACTGGTATAAGAAGGTAATTGAAAGCAATGGCGCGGAGTTAGATTAAAATCTATATCCCTGGAAAATCTTGAATTACAAGGTTTTCCGGGGATTTTTTCTTTTGCTGATGAAAATCGCAAGTTCTTGCGAAATATATGAGGCGATGATATACTTGTTAATAACAGAGTACAAGGTTTTATATGGATGTCAGGAGACAATCATGGCTGTATCATATGATCGTTTGTGGAAATTGAAATAGCTGATGGTAATTCCGATGCAATCCGTATCTTTTCTTTCCTTAAAAATGCTTTGAGTTTTGACCACATCTTTTCAATCGGATTCAGATCCGGACTATACGGGGGTAAATACAGATAGGTTACTTTTGAGCTGTCCAGTAGCTGTTTCACCACTTTTGCATGATGGGAACGCATATTATCCATAACGATAATGTCTGCTTCTGAAAGCGTCGGCAGTAACTTTGTTTTCAGGTATTCTGCAAACCGCTCTGCAGTAGTTCCTCCCTGATAGACTGTATAGGCACAGTCTCCATTCAGACGTATGGAAGAAAGAACGGTTGTATTGCAGGGCGTGTTGAGTGGAGTTTTATCTACTGCTCTCCGGTTTTCCCATGCTCTGGCATAATGTCGCGTCATATTGATGTTTACTCCGCTTTCGTCCAGAAAGACCAGATGATTTATGTCTCTCTCCGACATATGTTTTTTCCAGTTTCTGCGTTTTTCCCTGACAACGGGGACGCTCCTGCTCTGAGGCATGAAGAGATTTTTTTCTTGTAAGAATACCCGAGTTTAATAACTGCTTTGCGGACTGTTTCATTACAAACATGCAGACCAAGTTTATCAATGATTTCATCAATTGTGATATCTGGTTCCTGCTGAACCACCCGGTTAATATTTTGGATATCTTCCGGTGTCAGGGCATGTTTACGTCCTCTCTGTGATGTCCTTGTTTTTACAGAACCTGTTTCACGCATTTGTTTTTCCAGGCGGTAAACAGTACTGGTTTTCAGAAATCCTTCTTGTTATAATACATATAAATGCATTACATTAATGCGAACGGCACAGGAATATAAAGCAGGGAGTGTGAGAAATGGATTTTGCAGTAAAGAGGCTTCCTATTGGGATAGAATTTTTTGATGAAATGATCAAAAATCAATATTACTATGTGGATAAAACAGGGATGATAAGTGAATTGCTCCGGTCAGGAGGAAAAGTAACACTGTTTACACGACCAAGACGATTTGGAAAATCCCTTAATATGAGTATGCTGAAAAACTTTTTTTCACTGCAAGGTGATAAAAGAATATTTAATGAACTGCAGATATCCCGTGATAAACAGGTCTGTGAAGAATACATGGGGAAATTTCCTGTTATTTCAATTTCACTCAAAAGCGTGGATGGATTTGCTTACAGAGATGCCTATGAGATGCTGTGTGCGACGATTGGAAATGAAGCCATGAAATTTCAGTATCTGATGGACAGCACTAAACTTACAGATCGTGAGAAAGAACAATACGGACTTCTTATAAAAGGTGGAGACAGGATTCCTTTTGAGATGGATGAAGTTACTCTGACTGGAAGCCTGAAAACGTTATCTCTGTTACTTGAAAAACATCATGGAAAACAGACGGTTCTTCTGATCGATGAATATGATGTTCCATTGTCAAAGGCATCGGAGCATGGATATTACAAAGAAATGGCAATGTTGATCCGCAAGCTGTTTGAACAGGTGCTTAAAACAAATGAAAGTCTGAAACTGGCGGTACTGACCGGGTGTATGAGGATATCAAAAGAAAGTATTTTTACAGGTCTGAATAATTTTGAAGTTTTATCAGTTGCGGATGTACGGTTTGATGAATACTTTGGGTTTACAGACAAGGAAGTGAGAAAACTTCTGGAATATTATCACCTGTCAGACAAATATCAGCAGGTAAAGGAATGGTATGATGGATACCAGTTTGGAAATGTGGAAGTTTACTGCCCGTGGGATGTTATGAATTATTGCGTAACACTTCTGGCAGATCCAAATGCGGAGCCGCAAAATTACTGGATCAATACCAGCAGCAATGAAGCAGTTCGAAGATTTATCAGAGAATCTGATAACAGTGGAACAATCAGAAGGGAAATTGAGGGGCTGGTCGCTGGTGAGTGTATTATAAAGGAATTGCATCAGGAACTGACTTATGAGGACATGTACCAGACGATTGATAATATCTGGAGTGTTCTGTTTACTACGGGATATCTAACCCAGAGAGGAAGATCGGAGGGAAATATATTCCGGCTTGCAATACCGAACAGGGAGATACGGAATATTTTTACAACGCAGATCATGCAGCTTTTCAGAGAAAATGTGAAGAAAGACGGAGAGTTACTGAATCGATTCTGTGAGGCACTCGAGAATGGAAATACAGAATCAGCAGAAAAATGTTTCGGGGAGTATCTTCGAAAGACGATCAGTATCCGTGATACATCTGTGCGAAAAGAAATGAAAGAAAATTTTTATCATGGAATTCTCCTTGGGATCCTGGGAATCAAAGAAAACTGGATAGTACGTTCCAACAGGGAATCAGGAGAAGGCTATAGCGACATTCTTATTGAGACAGACGATACTGCAATGGGCATTGTAATCGAGATGAAATATGCGGAGGATGGAAATCTGCAAAAGGCAGCAGAAAAAGCGTTAAAGCAGATCGAATCAAAACAGTATGAAGAAGCATTATATGATGAGGGAATAGAGCAGATTTTGCGATATGGAATTGCCTGCTATAAGAAACGCTGTAAGATTTTGAGGTTATAACGTTTTTCAAAAATAAAATAACATCTGCCAAAATTCAAGCTGGAAAAAAATGTATTTTCGTGCTAGAATTTTGGCAGATTTATTTATATAAGGAGAGGATCAAATGAAAAAGAAACAGAATCTACTGCTTTTAATTCTGGCTGTCTTGTTTGTATCTCTGTTTGGTGGAAGTACAGCAGTATCAGCAGCATCTTCGTTTCCACGGCTGCAGGCGGTCTCGTCTGGAGAGATTGTCAGCAAGAATAATAATCTGTATTATCGTTATGGCCAGAGAAATTACGCCAGAAACAAATATCTGAGGATCAAAGGAAAGAACTATTACTTTGACAGTTCAGGAAAAGCCTGGTATGGAATGCATACGATTAACGGCAGGAAGTATTATTTCGGAACCCGTTCAGAGGGATATATGTACAGAAGCCGCCTGTTCCGCTACAATAAGAATTATTATTATGCGGATCAGAAGGGAATTCTTGTTACCAGTGGCTGGTATACGCTTCCTTCCGGGAAAAAATATTATTTTGACTCTGCCGGCAGGGCATACACCGGAAAAAGAACGATCAACAAGACTACTTATTATTTTGACAGCAATGGTTCACTGAACCATTCAGGTCTGTATTATGATCTGGCATCGGACTGTGCACTTCTTATCAATGCCGATACAGGAAAAGTTTTGTACGCAAAGAACGAAAACCTCCGGCATGCAAATGCCAGTACCACCAAGATCATGACCTGTATCCTTGCTCTTGAGAACAGTAAAATGAACGAAACTGTGAAATTCTCTGCCAGAGCAACAGCACTGGAACCAACGAAATTATATGCCAAAACAGGCGAAACATTTTATATGAGGGATCTTCTTTATTCTCTTATGGTTCCTTCTCATAACGATACCGCGGCAGCGATCGCAGAGCATATCAGTGGTTCACAAAGTAAATTTGTCAGTCTTATGAATAAGAAAGCGGCGCAGCTTGGCTGTACTGACACGCATTTTGCAACACCAAATGGTCTTGATGCCGGTTACACTCATTATACAACCGCGTTTGACCTTGCTAAAATTGCGCGTTACGCGATTAAGAAACCTGCATTCAGAAAAATCATCAGCACCAAAAGTTACTCCTTCAGGAGTCTTAATACAAATCGCCGTTTTACCGTAAGTACTACAAATGCCCTCCTTGGAAATATGCCGGGTGTGATCGGCATGAAAACAGGATATACCAATAAAGCCGGACATTGTTTCGTGGGTCTGTGCCAGTCCCAGAAGGGAAATACATATATTTCTGTTGTTCTGGGTGGACCGAACTCCAATGTACGCTGGAGAGATTCCAGGATACTTCTCAATTACGCATATAAACACTGAAAAATAAAAAACACAGGATCGGACTTTCAGTCAGTATCAGATAAAAGATACTGACTGGAAGTCCGATTTTGTTTTTGGCAGAAATAAAAAAACCAACTTTATTCGTAAGAATCTGTATTTACCTCAAAAAACGCCATGCTTATAATTATCAATAATGGAAGAATTTCAAAAAAATCACAGCTAATTTGTATGAAAAGGAAACATATATGGATCATAAAAAATTTACCATGCGTAATGCACTGCTTGTCTTCTGTATTACGAGTGTGGTATTTGCGCTTCTTTTGCAGACTTTTTTATTTCACCAGACACTCAGGCGGCAGATCCGGGCGGAGAGTATTTCGGATCATGAGATATCACTCAACAAGATGCAGACAGACATTGCTTCTTTTATCCATAATGTACGTACCGAGATGCTGACAATCTACAGTGAGCAGGATCTGATCAGGGATCTTCGGTCAGCGGCAGAAGAAGGAACCAGCCTCAAGGACTATTACTGGAGAAGCTGGTATTTTGCCAGAAAGCGTTTTACGAAAGAAGATCAGCTTCTTGCCCTGTATCTGTACGATACACAGGACAAAGTTGTCAGTGCCTACCGATATAATGCGTCTTCTTTTCCAAGAGATCTGTATCAGACGGAATATGATTCCAACACAGAAAGACTCTATGATTATGTGCATGATAAACGGACAGATTTTATGATTTCCGGATATTATAATCCTGTTGCAAAACGAAATGTGGTCCGTCTGGTGCTGAAGCTCCACAATTATGATGAGGAAAGAGAAAATATCGGATATCTGGTATGTGATATCAACAGTTCTGCATTCACATCGATCATGTCCAAGTATGTCGATGTAGAACAGGTCTGTCTGTGGCTTCAGCCTGTAGGAGACCAGGTGATAGCCAAAACAGGACAGGCTTCTGTATCACAGAAAAGAATCCAGAAACAGCTTGCAAAAGTGGTCGAAAATTATTACAACTCAGATCAGCTTGAACAGGAATATGATGGAAATTATCTGATACAGGTTTCACAGGAAGACTATAATCTGGAAGCATTTGTCCTGGTATCACAGTCCCTTCTGACAGCAACACAGAAGTCGCTGATACGGACACTTTTGATCATTATGGCAGGCATGATCGGCGCGATCGTTCTGCTTGTATTTATGTTGTCCAGATGGATGACCAAACCGGTAGAAGAAATGAGAAATACCATTGTCCGTATCAAAAACGGAGAGTCATCTCTGCGTGTAAGTCCGGTCGGATGGTCAGAAGAACTGACAGTACTTGGAACAGAATTTAACGAAATGCTGGATCGTATCCAGGCGATGGCAGAAGAAGAACTTCAGAATAAGATGCTGGTGGAGAGGACAGAGTTCAAAATGTTCCAGGCACAGATCAATCCGCACTTTCTGTATAACACATTAAATACCATGAGTGGGATTGCGAATGCACAGAACTGTCCTCTCGTAAGCGGGATCTGTCATTCCCTGTCGGCGATTTTCCGCTACAGCCTGAACATGACGGATGAACTTTCTACCATTCAGAACGAGATGGACCATGTCCGCAATTATCTTTATGTCATGGACGTGCGGAATGGATCTTCGGTGGCATATGAATACCAGATCGACAATGCAACACTGAAGGACAGACTTCCAAGGATCTGCCTTCAGCCGGTGGTGGAGAATGCGCTTACACACGGACTCAGAAATACCAGGCGAAAAGACAAGAAGCTTCTGATCCGCTCCGAGCATATCGGAGAAAATCTTGTGGTCACAATCTCAGATAATGGTACAGGAATGGATGCGGAGGCCATGAATATACTTCTTGAGAAAAATGACCGGAAACGTGTGGAGGCAGGCGTTTCCATCGGAATCCTGAATGTAAATGCACGATTGAAACAGTTATTTGGACCGGAATATGGGCTGTGGATCGAAAGTCAGGCCGGAGAGGGGACAACGGTCACGATCACAGTTCCGATCGTTTCCAGTGAGGAAGAGAATGGGGAAAATATAACAGGAGGTGCCCATTGTGAAAAAGATGAAATATAAAGTACTGGCAGCGGATGATGAGTACTGGAGCAGGGAAAATCTCCGAAGTCTGATCTCATGGGAGGACTATTCTATTGAATTTCTGGATCCTGCCTGTGACGGCGAAGAAGTACTGGAACGTATTGAAGAAGAAAAACCGGATATTATCCTGACAGACATCAATATGCCGTTCTTAAGCGGTCTGGAACTTCTGCAGAAGCTTCAGACAGAACATCCGGAGATCATTACGATCGCAGTGAGCGGATACGATGATTTTGACAAAGTAAAAGGTGTTTTTGTCTCAGGGGGACTGGACTATATTCTCAAACCGGTAGGAAAAGAGGAACTTGTAAAGATCCTCACCAAAGCTCTTGGAATCCTGGAAGAAAGAGAGATGGCGCGAAAACACAAAGAAACAAACCAGATCCAGGAACACAAAATCTCCTCTTTTCTGGAGGACAGTGAATATTCTGCACTGCTGTCAGGAAAGTTGTACGGACAGTTCACAGCACAGCCGCACGTTTCTTCGACAAAAGAATTTTCCGGTGTGGCAGCCCTGCTGGTGAAATTTTATAATATTGCGGAGATCGCAGAGAAGTTTGAATACGATAATCTGCAGATGTCGTTAAGCATCAAGACAAGGCTCAGAAATCTGACCGGCTGCAATGCCGAGGCCATTATTTTTAACAACTGCAATAAAATGAGTGAATTTCTTATCTTTACTTCCTATAGAATCAACTCACTCAGGATCCTGGCAGAAAACATCCTTGAAGAATTTCCGCTGGATGAGTATGGCCCTGTTTCTGTGATCCTTCATGAACAGACAGGATCTCTGGACGACATTGGAAGTATGTACAGAGATATGGTTGCCGTTCTGGTGACACGGCCTTTTACACACAGTCATTGTATTCTGGCATGTTCGCAGGAGGAAGGCAGTCAGTCCGTAGGAAAAACGGTGTCCCATCGAATTGAAGAAGAAGTGTACCATCTTTTGAATACGGGACAGAAGAGTGATACGGCAAAACTGATCTTTCGAACCTGTGATTTTAAACACTGTGACAATGGAGAATGGTCCTTCCTTGATGTCAAACAGTATGTAAGGAGGATCACGGGAATTCTTTACCGTTACGTACAGGAACAGCATCCAGAGCTCACCGCGCAGGCAGAAGAAGCGATGGATGACATTGATTATTATATGAAATGTCTGGATGCACCTTCCGTTATGGCATCGCTCAGGATCCTGCTGGACAGCCTGTGGGAAAACAATCCGGACAAAAACAGCACGGATTCTGCGGGAAGTCAGGTAGAGCAGATCCGTCAGTATATACTGACTTCTTACCATGAGAATATCACATTGACGGCACTTGCTGCAGCGTATCATATGGATGCGAGCTATCTTTCCAGGATGTTCAGCCAGACTTACGGAGAGACCATCATTGCCTGTCTTACCAGAGTCCGGATGGAACAGGCGATCCGTCTGATGGAGGATGAAGAGAAGAAACTGGAGACGATCTCTTTCCTGGTCGGTTATGATGATTACAACTATTTCAGCCGTGTTTTCCGCAAAAAAGTAGGAGTAAGTCCGAGAGAGTACCGCAATAATATGTACAAATAGGTCAAAAATGTGCAACAAAAAAATCCAAATATGTCCTAACTGAACAAAGCCAGAGTATGTTTTAATAAAATCACAACGAAGCCGGATACGGACGAAAAACATACTCTGGCTCAAAAATTTTAAGGAGGGTTTTTACAAGATGAAAAAAAGAATGAAAAAGTTGGTTGCTATCGCAGCAACAGCAGCAATGGTCGCTTCTGTACCAGCAAGTGCAGTGACAACTTACGCAGCAGGAGATGACATTACGATCGGTGTTTCTATCTGGAGTTCCACAGACGTACTTGGAAGCCAGTGCAAAAAGATCATCGACAAAGCAGCAGCAGCACTGGATGTAAACGTAATGTATGTAGACCAGGGACATGTATCAGAGCAGGTTACAGCTTCTGTTGAACAGCTCTGTGCAGCAGGATGCGACGGTATCGTGATCTGTAACTCTGCTGATTCAGAAATGACTTCTGCAATCCAGACATGCGAAGCAAACCAGGTTTATCTGACACAGTTCTTCCGTATCATTTCCGAAGAAAACAGCCCGGAAGTATACCAGACAGCATGCAATTCCCCATACTATCTCGGTGCAGTACACGAAGATGAGGTTACAAACGGATATACACTTGTAAACCTGCTTCTTGAAAACGGCGACAGAAACATCGGACTGGAAGCATGGACCGTTGGTGATGCTACATTCCAGCAGAGATGGACAGGATACAAGAAAGCAGTTGATGAATGGAACGAAGCAAATCCGGATGATCAGGCAACTATGACAGAGCCTGTATATGCAAATACTTCTTCTGAAGAAGGTGCAGCAGCAGCTCTTTCCCTGTACAACTCCAATCCTGATATGGATGCCCTGATCGTTGCAGGCGGCGGCGGTGACCCACTGGTTGGTTCCATCGGTGCTCTGGCAAACGAAGGACTTACAGGCAAAATCGATGTTGTTTCCACAGACTTCCTTGATGACCTGAAAGAACAGCTCGAATCTGGCGGAATGTTTGCAGAATCAGGCGGACATTTCTGTGACCCGTTATTTGCATTCCTTATGACTTACAATGCAGTAAAAGGCAACTATACAAAAGACGAAGGTTCCTTCGGATATGAGATCGAATTCCCATACCTGTATGTATCTTCTCCAGACGACTATGAAAACTATCAGAAATACTTCGTTGACGATGATCCGTACACAGACGAAGAAATCGTTGAGATGGCTGGATACAGCTTCGATGATCTGAACAAAGCAGCAACATCACTTTCCATCGACGACGTTATTTCCCGTCACAGCAACTAAATGACACGACTCCAAAAATCTGCTGCCTTCTTTCCAGGAGGCAGCAATTTAAAAAGAAGCAGTAATATGCGCCCGCCAAAAGCAAAAGACCAACCGTAAGGAGTGTTGGCCTCCTGCTTCTGGCGGGCGAAGAAATGAATAGGAGAATGGTTATGAAAAAACTCAAACAAAGCCAGTATTATGGAATTGGCATTCTGGTACTTATGCTTGTAGTTTTCTGGGCAGTGTTCAAGGTACTTGCTCCAACTACCTTCGGTTCCCCGGACAAACTGGCAACTTATATGAAATCAGCCCTGATCTATGCAGTAGGCGGCTGCGGTCTTTATTTTATCTGCGTTATGGGACCTTTTGATATGAGTGTTGGTGCAAATATCGTACTTTCCTCTATTATTGCATGCAACGCAAGCGTGAAATTCGGCTATGCCGGTCTTGTCATCGCGCCTCTGATCTGCGGTACGATCATCGGTCTGATCAACGGAATCGTCTATATCAAATTACATATTTCTTCCCTGATCGTTACCTGTGCGCTTTCACTGATCTATGAAGCACTGAGCGTTTATGCGACGAATGGAAAGAATGTAATCCTCGCAACAGAATACAGAGCTTTTGGTGATTATCCGGTAAACCTGATCCTTGCGCTGATCGCATATTGTCTCTGTGCATTTATTCTGAAATATACCAAGATCGGTACTTATACCTATGCGATCGGAAGCAACGAAGTTGTTGCAAAGAACATGGGTGTAAATGTTTCCAAATATAAGATCGTGGCATTTACACTTGCCGGATTTTTCTTCGGACTTCAGGCAATCCTGACGATCAGCTTTGGTACTTCCATGACATCTGCTTCCAACCTTTCTTCTATGAGCCGTAACTTTACTCCTCTGATGGGAACTTTCTTCGGACTGGCATTTAAGAAATATGGTCACCCGGTAGTGGCAATTGTAATTGGTGAGATGATCATTCAGCTTATGTTCAATGGATTTGTTGCACTTGGTGCTCCGACTACGATCCAGAATGTGGTTACCGGAGCTGCCCTGCTTCTGATCGTTGCACTGACGACCAAGCCGGTCAAAGGTCTTGTAGTGAAATAGGAGGACGATTATGGGTGAGATATTATTAAGAGCAGAAAATATTGATAAACATTTTGGCATCACACATGCCCTGGACAACGTTTCCTTTACCTTCGAAAAAGGCGAGATCCATGCACTGATCGGTGAAAATGGTTCCGGTAAATCCACACTTACTTCCTGTCTGACAGGTATCTATCAGAAGGATTCCGGTAAATTTATCCTGGAAGGCAAGGAGATCACAGCTACAAACCAGGTAGAGGCAAATCATCAGGGAGTTGCGATCATCGTACAGGAGATCGGAACACTTTCCGGTCTGACCGTAGCAGAAAACATTTTTCTTGGAAACGAAGATAAATTTACAAGACACGGCATCAAGAACACAGCAGCCATGAACAAACAGGCACAGGAATATCTGGACAGCTATGGCTTCAACTACATTGATGCGACCAAAGTTATCGACGATTATAACTTCGAGGACAGAAAGCTGGTTGAGATCGTAAAGGCAACTTATTTCAATCCGAAGGTTCTGGTAGTTGATGAGACAACGACAGCACTTGGACAGAAAGGCCGTGAGGAACTGTTCAAAGTAATGCACAGAGTTCGTGATACAGGAAACTGCGTGATCTTTATTTCCCATGATCTGGAAGAAGTCATCGAGCAGTCTGATAACATCAGTGTTCTCCGCGACGGTGTAAAGATCGGTTCCATCAGCAAACAGGAAGCGACACCGGACAGACTGAAGGCCCTTATGGTTGGACGTGAGATCGGTGATAACTATTACCGTACCGATTATGGCGAAGAAATTTCAAAAGAAGTTGTTCTTTCCGCAAAGAATGTTACTGTCAAAGGCCAGATCGAAGATCTGAACCTGGAACTTCACAAGGGAGAGATCCTTGGAATCGGCGGACTTTCTGAATGCGGTATGCACGAAGTAGGAAAAGCACTTTTTGGTGCATCTTATTTCCGTCAGGGAACTGTAACTTTGGGAGACGGTACTCCGATCAATTCTATTCCGGATGCGATCAAACACAGCATTGCCTATGCATCCAAGGACAGAGATAATGAATCCCTTGTCATTAACGATACGATCGGAAACAATATCTGTCTGCCATCCCTGGAAGACCTCAAGACAAACGGGCTTCTCCGCGGTAAGGCAATGAAAGAGTTTGCCAATAAATATGCAAAACAGATGAGTACCAAAATGACGGGAGTTGACCAGTTTGTTTCCGCACTTTCCGGTGGTAATAAACAGAAGGTTGTTCTTGCACGCTGGGTCGGCAAGGATTCAGATCTGATCATCCTTGATTCCCCTACCCGTGGTATTGATGTCAAGGTAAAAGCAGATATCTATGCCATGATGAACGATATGAGAAAAAATGGAAAATCCATCATAATGATCTCAGAGGAGATCATGGAGCTTCTTGGTATGGCTGACCGTATCCTTATCATGAAAGACGGTAAGATCAATGGTGAATTTTTCCGCTCTCCGGATCTGAAAGATACAGATCTGATTGACAATATGATTTAAGGGGGTAAAAAAATGGATACAACAAAAAAATCATCTGAACAAGTACCATTTCTGGAACGTCCCATTGTGCGTACGATCCTTCCTATCGCGGGATTTGTTATTATCTGTGTATTATTTGCAGTTCTGACTGACGGAAGACTGTTTCAGCCGAAAAACCTTTCACTGCTCCTCAGCCAGTCTTATATGCTTCTGATCTCATCAATCGGTGTATTTATGGTCATGACCATGGGTGGTCTTGACTTTTCACAGGGCTCAATGCTTGGTGTGGCTTCCATCGTAGTATGCTGGCTGTCTCATTACAACATGGTCCTGGCAGCACTTGGTGGAATTGTAACCGGCGGTCTGATCGGACTGATCAATGGATACTTTAATGTAAAGAGAAAGATCACAAGTTTTATCGTTACGATCTGTACCATGTATCTGTTCCGTGGAGTCTGCGCTTATGCAACAACAAATTCTCCGGTTTATGCAGTAAGTGATATTTCCAAATACAATACACTGCCATTTATGCTGACCTTCACAGTTATCATCTTTGTAGCTGCATATCTTATCTTTACATACACAGGTCTTGGATACAGACTCAAAGCGATCGGTGCAGGAGAGACTGCAGCGAGATATGCAGGTATCCGCGTAGAACGCACCAAGATTCTTATTTTCATGGCAGCAGGATGCATCACAGGCCTGGCAGCATTTGTAAATGCGATCAAGGTTGGATCTGTAACATCCACAGCAGGAAACCAGCTTGAGACACAGATCATGATCGCTCTGGTACTTGGTGGAATGCCTGTCAATGGTGGTGCAAAAGTAAAATTCTACAATATCATACTTGGTGTTATGACTTACAAAGTTCTTTCCAGTGGTCTGGTCATGCTGATGATGCCGACACAGCTTCAGCAGCTGATCCTTGGTGTGATCTTCCTGATCGAAGTTGCACTGTTCAGTGACAGAAAGACTGGTATGATCGTTAAATAAGCGGTTTTATGAAAATTTAATACTTCAATATCTTTGCCTGACAGTATATGTGTGGTAAAATGGTCACAATATCTACCGATGTATATGGAGAAATGCTATGGACAAAAATGAATTTCTTGATATTTTACGTAGTCAGCTTTCCGGACAGATGCCGGAGGGACAGATCAATACACATATCCAGTATTATCGCAATTATATTGAAGAGAGGATGCAGTCAGGCAACAGTGAGTCTGAGGTGATGAGAGAACTGGGAGATCCCAGACTGATCGCAAGGACGCTTCTGGATACAGAGACGGGGGCGAATGCACCGTATTCGGACGCAGGTTCTGCTTATGAACAGAAATCCGGCAGTGAGCGTGTGAAACAGAAGTCATTCAAACTGGACTTTTCGACCTGGTATGGCAAGCTGCTCGCGATCCTGATCGCAGCGATCGTTCTGGTCATCCTGTTTGTATTGCTTGGAATCCTTATTCCGATCATGGTGATCGCAGGAATCATTATTTATCTGGTGCGTTTTCGCCCCAGACAATAACTTACAAATTTACAGATAGGCAGTAAAACGGAGAAAATGAAACTTCCGTTTTACTGCCTGTTTTTTGGGTAAAAATCCAACTTGTCTGAAAATAGCACAACTGGTATAGTATATATCAAAAGATTTACTTGACAATACGAGACATAAAAAAGGGGTGGAGAGATGTTAAAGATTTTTCTGGCAGAAGATGAGGTGATCGTTCGGGAAACGATCAAGAGGATGATCCCATGGGAGGATCTGGGGTTTGAACTTGTTGGCGAGGCTGCGGATGGAGAGATGGCACTGCCGCTTCTGCTCCGACAGAAGCCGGATCTTCTGATCACGGACATCAAGATGCCGTTCATGGACGGGCTGACACTGGCAAAAGTGGCAAAGAAAGAAATCCCGGGACTCAAGGTTGTGATCCTGAGCGGCTATGATGATTTCAATTACGCGAAACAGGCGATCAACATCGGAGTGGAGGATTATCTGCTCAAACCGATCACAAAGAATGCACTGATTGAACGGCTTACCGAGATCCGAAGCCGTTATGAGCATGAAAAGACGCAGAAAGAATACTACGAGAAGTTCCACAGAGAAATGCAGGCATATGAGAAGAACAGCAGCCGGGATTTCTTTGAGGCACTTGTAAGTGGTTCTATGGATATGATGGAGATCTATCGAAGGTCTGAGAAACTGGGGCTGGACATTGTGGCAGAAGCCTACAATGTTCTGATCTTTACGATGAACTGCGAGGAAGATTTTTCCGGACAGAGAGAAGGTTATTCCGAGTGGGAGGCAGAATCGCTGGAACTGCTGGAGGAATTTTTCTCCGAAAATACTTCGGCAATGCTGTTCCGCTGCAATATTTTTTCCTATGGTGTCCTGATAAAAGGACAGAAAGAGACTATCGAAGAAAATACCAGAAGCTGTGTGAGCGAGATCCAGAGGATCCTTGACCGCAAAGAACAAAAAAGACAGTGGTTTGTTGCGGCCGGCGAGCCGGTGGAGCGCTTAAGCCAGATCCAGAAAAGCTATTACAGCGCATCGAGAGCTTTTTCACAGAGATATCTGTATGATGAAAATATCCTGTACTATGATGAGATGGCATCCATGGAGAAAAAGAATGTAACAGAGGATGACAGCACCTATCTCCAGAAAGTAGATGTCAATGCACTGAATCCTGTGATCCTGCAGAAATTCCTGAGCAACGGACTTCTGGAAGAAACAGAAAACTTTGTAAAGGATTATTTTTATGCGATCGGGCAGGAACCGCTGGAGTCACTTGTTTTTCGTAACTATGTGACGTTGAATGTTCGCTTTTCTGTTATGTCTTTCCTCAAGGAGATCGGATGTGACACCAGAACTCTGGAGCAGGAAGACACAGAAGATGTGCTTTCAGAAAGCAGTAAAAGCCTGGAGAATGCGATTGCCTATGCGGAAAAAATAATCTCCCAGGCGATCGCGCTCCGCGATCAGAATTCCGGAAACAAAAACCGCAGCATTCTGAAGACAGCGGTTGATTTTATCGACAGTCACTATATGGAAGAGGATATGTCCCTGAATAAAGCGGCAAACGCTGCAAATGTCAGCGCGAACCATTTCAGTGCCCTGTTCAGCCAGAACATGGGTCAGACATTCATCGAATATCTCACGAATCTGCGCATGAACAAAGCCAAGGAATACCTGCGGTGCACGAGCATGCGATCCAGTGAGATCGCGGGTGAGATTGGTTACAAAGATGCACACTATTTCAGCTACCTGTTCAAAAAGACACAGGGAATGACACCAAGCGACTACCGTAAAGCGCGGGAGGATAAGGCATGAGGTCAGGTACAAAGAAGCGGATGGAACTGGAAGAACGTATGCGAAAAGTCCTTTTCAGTACTATGATCCCAATGGCGTGTCTGATGATCATTCTGCTTTTTATTTTCTGGCAGTATACAGGACAGTACAATAAGCTTTCGGAGAACCTGGCGGTCAGCAGTGAATTCAATCTCCGTTTTAAGGATGATCTGGATCTGGAAATGTACTATATCGCGATCGGTTCCAAGGAGAGCAGCGATCTGGAGGATGTTCTTGAGCAGGTGGAAGATGCGCAGGAGATCATGCAGAAACTGCGAAGGAATACTTATAATAATAATGGGGTTAAATCCCTGAACAGCCTTGATTCGTACCTGGAGAATCTCAGGCAGAGAATGCTCCAGCTTGTAGAGATCAAGGAATATGACAAGCGGATGGAATTCATGGACAGTAACATCCGTATCATCACAGGTCTGATCATGCAGGAGATGCAGAATTATATCTATAATGAATCCATGTATCTTGTACAAGTAGAAAAAAGCCTGACACATAGAGTGAAGCTCCTGATCTCCGGGATGGCGGTGCTTCTGATCGCGACACTTGGGATTCTTATGCGGCGTTCCTTCCGTCTGACAGATGGGATCATCCATCCGGTAAATATTATGCTTGATAAGGTCAAAAAAGTCGGCAGAGGCAAATTCGACATGATCCCGATCGAGGCTGAAATAGAGGAGATTGAGGAACTGGATGAGGGAATCAACAAGATGGCACGCAAGATCAGTGCTCTTCTGGAAAATGTCCGTCAGGAAAAAGAAATGCAGCACCTGACAGAATTACAGCTGATCCAGGCACAGGTAAATCCGCACTTTCTGTACAATACCCTGGACACGATTGTCTGGCTGATCGAGGGCGGGATGACAGACGATGCGGTGGAGATGATCTCCAGCCTTTCTATTTTTTTCCGTACTTCACTTTCCAAAGGAAACGATATCATCCCGCTCTCGGAAGAAGAACGTCATACATTGAGTTATCTGGAGATCCAGCAGTACCGCTACCGGGATATCCTGGAATTTGAGATCAATATACCAAAAGAACTCAGCGGGATCCCGGTTCCGAAGCTTTCCATCCAGCCGCTGGCTGAGAATGCACTTTATCACGGGATCAAGAACCGCCGCGGCAAAGGCAAAATCCTGATCGAAGGAAGGGAAGAAGAGGATGCACTTGTCCTTACGGTCAGCGACAACGGTCAGGGAATGACACCGGAGCGCCTTCATGAAGTACAGGAGGCGATCCGGACCGGGGAACGTGCCGGATTTGGTCTTGCGGCGGTTGCGGAACGAATCGCACTGTACTACGGACCGGGTTATGGAATGAAGATTTTCTCCGAAGAAGGCAAGGGAACTACTGTAGAAATACGCCTTGGAAAAAATATTCAACCAAAATCGTAAAAAAATCAACTTCCGGGATATCGTTGTATAAAAACGAATAAAAGAGTACCCTTTTTTCCGAAAATAATCCATGGAGTTTTTTTCTGAAATTGCTATAATAAAACCATCTTAAAAAACGCGAAAAACAAATGTAAAGGGAGGATTACAAAATGAAGAAAAAAATGGTGACCGCACTCTTAGCAGTATCTATGTTAGCAGGACTTTCCGCAGTGAACGTTATGGCAGCGGATGATGGCGGCGACACAATTACAGTTGGTTTCTCACAGGTAGGAGCAGAATCTGACTGGCGTACTGCAAATACAGAATCCATGAAATCCACTTTCTCAGAAGAGAACGGATATGAGCTGATCTTTGACGATGCGCAGCAGAAACAGGAAAATCAGCTGACAGCAATCCGTAACTTCATTCAGCAGGAAGTTGACTATATCGTACTTGCACCTGTAACTGAGACCGGATGGGATACCGTTCTTCAGGAAGCAAAAGATGCAGGAATTCCGGTTATCATCGTTGACCGTATGGTAGATGTATCTGACGACAGCCTCTACACCGCATGGGTAGGATCAAACTTCAAACTGGAAGGTCAGAAAGCAATGGCATGGCTGGATGCATATCTGGAAGCAAAAGGCCGTGGCGATGAAGAAATCAACCTTGTTGACATTCAGGGAACCATCGGAGCATCTGCTCAGATCGGACGTACCGAAGGATTTGACGAAGCTGTAGAAGCTCATGACAACTGGACAACACTTGCTCAGCAGTCTGGTGAATTTACACAGGCAAAAGGACAGGAAGTTATGGAATCTATCCTGAAACAGAGCGGTGATGATATCGATGTTGTATACTGTGAGAATGATAACGAAGCATTTGGTGCAATCGATGCGATCAAAGCAGCAGGATATGAAGTAGGCGGCGAAGAAGGACAGATTCTTGTAATGTCCTTCGATACAACAAACGCAGGTCTTACCCAGACACTTTCCGGAGAGATCACATGCGATACAGAGTGTAACCCACTTCACGGACCGCGTGTAGAAGAGATCATCCAGAAACTGGAAGCAGGCGAAGATGTTGACAAACAGGCATATGTAGATGAAGTTGCATTCGCAGCAGACGATACCGTAACAAAGGTTACTATCGATGGAACAGATTATGACATTACTCCGATCACTCAGGAAATCATCGACGGACGTGCATATTAATTATCAGTAAACTGAAATTTCCAACTGAAACGGATTATAAGAAATGAGCCCGGGGCGTGGAACAGGATCCAGATGAGATGGATTTTATGGGCCACGCCCCTTTTGCGCTCAAAAACAGGGAAAATCAAGGAAAAATAAGGGAATGGAGGAAAGAAAATGGAACAGAATATTGTTTTGGAAATGCGTGACATAAGTAAAAATTTCACCGGTGTCCGTGCTCTTTCCCATGTGGATTTTACACTTCGAAAAGGTGAGATCCATGCACTGATGGGAGAAAACGGAGCCGGAAAATCAACACTGATCAAAGTTCTGACCGGTGTACATGAATTCGAAAGCGGTTCCATTCATATGAATGGTGAAAATAAAGAAATTATCAATCACTCTCCACAGGAGGCACAGGCCAATGGCATCAGTACCGTGTATCAGGAAGTAAACCTCTGTCCGAACCTGACGGTGGCAGAAAATCTGTTTATCGGCCGTGAGCCTCGCAATAAGCTGGGAATGATTAACTGGAAAGAAATGAATGCACGTTCTGCGAAGCTTCTGGAGAGCCTGAACATCAATGTTCCGCCAACTCAGATGCTGGACGAGTGTTCGGTGGCGATTCAGCAGATGATCGCGATCGCACGTGCGGTTGATATGAAATGTAAGGTTCTGATTCTGGACGAGCCGACTTCCTCTCTGGATGATGAAGAAGTTGAGAAACTGTTCGTTCTGATGCGCCGACTCCGTGAGGAAGGCGTAGGAATCGTCTTTGTAACACATTTTCTGGAGCAGGTATATGCAGTCTGTGACAGGATCACAGTCCTTCGAAACGGTGAACTGGTAGGCGAATATGAAACAAAGGATCTTCCACGAGTTATGCTGGTTGCGAAGATGATGGGTAAAGATTTTGATGACCTGGCAGATATCAAGGGCGATCACAAAGATAAGAAAGCCTTCTCAGATACACCGGTAATCGAGGCGAGCGGACTTGGACATAAAGGAACGATCAAGCCGTTTGATCTCAAGATCAACAAAGGTGAGGTTATCGGACTTACCGGACTTCTTGGTTCTGGACGTTCCGAACTGGTTCGTTCCATCTACGGTGCGGACAAAGCCGACAGCGGTACACTCAAAGTAAATGGAAAACAGGCGAAGATCGGAAGTCCTCTGGATGCCATGAAACTTGGTATGGCATATCTTCCAGAAGACCGTAAGGCAGAAGGAATCATCGCAGATCTTTCTGTAAGAGAAAATATCATCATCGCACTTCAGGCGAAGAAAGGTATGTTCCATCCGTTAAGCCGTAAAGAAATGGAAGAAGCAGCAGACAAATACATCGAAATGCTCCAGATCAAAACAGCGAGCCGCGAGACTCCTATCAAGAGTCTTTCCGGTGGTAATCAGCAGAAAGTTATCCTTGGCCGCTGGCTTCTGACAAATCCGGAATACCTGATCCTGGATGAGCCGACACGAGGCATTGATATCGGTACCAAGACAGAGATCCAGAAGATCGTTCTGGATCTGGCAGACCAGGGAATGGCAGTAACTTTCATTTCCTCAGAAGTAGAAGAAATGCTCCGTACCTGTTCAAGAATGGCAGTCCTTCGAGATGGCGAAAAAGTTGGAGAACTGGAAGAGAGCGAGCTTTCACAGGCTAACATCATGAAAGCGATTGCAGGAGGTGACGAGAAATGAGTAACAGCAAATTAAAAAAGATCACAAGCGCGAGACTTTTTCTTCCTATCGTGTGTCTGATCGCAGTTCTTCTGATCAATGTGATCAAGACTCCGGACTTCTTTAATATCACAATTCGAAATGGTGTCCTTTATGGATATGTTATCGACGTTATCAACCGTGCATCTGAGCTGGTAATCCTTGCAGTCGGCATGACACTTGTCACAGCGGCATCCGGTGGACAGGATATCAGTGTCGGTGCAGTCATGGCAGTTGCTGCAGCAGTTTGCTGCCAGATCTTATCCGGCGGTGCATCTTCTGTAACAGCATATCAGAATTCACTTGTTCTTGCAGTTATCGCAGCACTTCTTGCATCAGCACTGTGCGGTGCGTTCAATGGACTTCTGGTAGCGAAGCTTAACATTCAGCCGATGGTTGCAACCCTGATCCTTTATACAGCAGGCCGTGGTATTGCACAGCTTGTCACAAATGGTCAGATCACCTACATCCGTGTGGAATCTTTCCAGATGGCAGGTGGATATATCGGTAAATCACCGGTTCCGACTCCGGTACTCTTTGCAATCGTAACAGTAGTGATCGTAGCAATTATCCTTAAGAAAACAGCTCTTGGACTTTATATTGAGAGTGTAGGTATCAATGGAAAAGCAGCACGACTGGTAGGCCTTAATTCTACCATGATCAAGTTCCTGACCTATGTGATCTGTGGTGTCCTTGCCGGAATCGCCGGACTGGTAGCATCCAGCCGTATCTATTCCGCAGATGCAAATAACATCGGTCTGAACCTTGAGATGGATGCCATCCTTGCAGTTGCACTTGGCGGCAACTTCCTCGGTGGTGGTAAATTCAGCCTGATCGGTTCCGTGATCGGAGCTTATACCATTCAGGCACTGACAACAACTCTGTATGCAATGAATGTAAAAGCCGATCAGCTTCCTGTTTACAAAGCAATCGTCGTTATCATCATCGTTACCTTACAGAGTGATGTATTCAAGAAATTTGTAGAAAGCCACAGAAGCAAAAAAGTTTCCGTTGCAGCAGAGGGAGGTCAGAAATAATGAAACAGAAAAAGAAAATGACAAGTACCGGATTTCTGCTGCTGATCACGATCGTCCTGTTCTTTGTAATGTATGCAGCAGGTATGGTGATTTTTGCAGATAAAGGTTTTGCAAAACCACAGATGTTTCTGAATCTTTTTGTATCCAATGCAGGTCTTCTCGTTATTTCCTGTGGTCTGACGATCGTTATGATCACCGGTGGTATTGATATCTCCGTTGGTTCTGTAACAGCTCTTGTCTGCATGGTAATGGCAGACCTTATGGAAAACAAAGGCGTGAGTGCATATGTAGCAGTCCTTGCTGCACTTCTGATCGGCCTTGCTTTTGGTATCGTACAGGGATTTCTGGTAACTTACATGGGAATCCAGCCATTTATCGTAACACTTGCCGGCATGTTCTTCGGACGTGGTATGACAGCGATCATCAGTACAGACATGATCTCCATCAAAAACGAAGTATTCCTGAAATGGGCAAACTACCGTTTCTACATGCCATTTGGTTCTACAAACAAAAAAGGTAAATTTATCCCGGCGTACATCCCGCCGACAGTAGTGATCGCAATCATCGTAGTTCTCATTATCGCAGTGCTTCTGAAATATTTCAAATTCGGACGTAAACTGTATGCGATCGGTGGAAACAGACAGAGTGCCCTGATGATGGGACTTGATGTCAAGAAAACAATGTTCCGTGCTTATGTACTGGATGGCTTTCTTGCAGGACTTGGCGGATTCCTTTTCTGCCTCAACAGCTGTGCAGGCTTCGTAGAGCAGGCAAAAGGTCTTGAGATGGATGCGATCTCCTCAGCCGTTATCGGTGGAACACTTCTTTCCGGTGGTGTTGGAACTCCGATCGGTTCCATGTTTGGTGTACTGATCAAAGGAACGATCTCCAGTCTGATCACTGCACAGGGTACTTTATCAAGCTGGTGGGTACGAATCGTACTTTCCGCACTGCTCTGCTTCTTCATCGTGATCCAGTCTGTACTGGCATCTGCTAAGAAGAAAAAATAACAGGTTAATAATAAGATATAAGAAAAAATATATGGAGGTTTTTGAAGCATGATCACAGGTAAAAATTACAAATTCTGGTTTTGCACAGGTTCACAGGATCTTTACGGAGATGAGTGCTTAAGAAAAGTAGCAGAGCACTCCAGGATCATCGTAGAAGAACTGAACAAATCCGGCGTTCTTCCATTCGAACTGGTATGGAAACCGACACTGATCACAAACGAACTGATCCGTAAGACATTCAACGAGGCAAATGACGACGACGAATGCGCTGGTATTATCACATGGATGCATACCTTCTCACCGGCAAAATCCTGGATCCTTGGTCTGAAAGAATACAGAAAACCGCTGTGCCATCTGCACACACAGTTTAATGAAGAAATCCCATATGACACGATCGACATGGATTTCATGAATGAGAACCAGTCTGCTCATGGTGGAAGAGAGTATGGACATATCGTTACCCGTATGGGAATCGAGAGAAAAGTCATCGTCGGATACTGGGCTGACAAGAAAGTACAGGAGAGACTGGCATCCTGGATGCGTACCGCAGTCGGAATCATGGAGAGCAGCCATATCCGTGTATGCCGTGTCGCTGATAACATGAGAAACGTAGCTGTTACCGAGGGCGATAAAGTAGAGGCACAGATCAAATTCGGATGGGAAGTTGACGCTTATCCGGTCAATGAAGTATGCGATTATGTGAAGGATGTTTCCAAAGGCGATATTGATGTTTTGGTTGAAGAATATTATAATAAATATGATATTCTTCTTGAGGGCAGAGACCCGGAAGAATTCAAACGTCATGTAGCAGTACAGGCAGCAATTGAGATCGGATTTGAGAGATTTCTGGAAGAAAAGAATTACCAGGCAGTTGTTACTCATTTCGGTGATCTTGGCGGCTTACAGCAGCTTCCGGGACTGGCAATGCAGCGCCTTATGGAGAAGGGATATGGATTCGGCGCAGAAGGTGACTGGAAGACAGCAGCAATGGTACGTCTGATGAAGATCATGACTGCAGACGTGAAGGATGCGAAGGGAACTTCTTTCATGGAAGATTATACATACAATCTTGTTCCAGGTAAGGAAGGCATTCTTCAGTCACATATGTTGGAAGTCTGCCCGACCATCGCTGATGGCAAGATCGGCATCAAGGTATGCCCGCTTTCCATGGGTGACAGAGAAGACCCGGCAAGACTTGTATTTACATCCAAGACAGGCCCGGCGATCGCAACTTCTCTGGTGGATCTTGGCGACAGATTCCGTCTGATCATCAATGATGTTGAGTGCAAGAAGACAGAGAAACCGATGCCGAAACTTCCGGTAGGAAGCGCATTCTGGACTCCACAGCCGGATCTGGCAACAGGAGCAGAGGCATGGATCCTCGCAGGCGGCGCTCATCATACTGCATTTTCTTATGACCTGACTGCTGAACAGATGGGTGACTGGGCAGCAGCAATGGGAATCGAAGCTGTCTACATTGACAAAGACACAACCATCCGCAACTTCAGGAATGAGCTGAGATGGAATGAACTTGCATTCAGAAAATAAGCGGATGTGACGAGTACAACATTCGGGAGGAATTTTATAATGAGTGAAGCAAAGACAGCTATTTTAAATAACAAAACAGCACTTGGAATAGAGTTCGGATCTACCAGGATCAAAGCGGTTCTGGTAGATGACAAATATAATCCGATTGCATCCGGAAGCTATGAGTGGGAGAACCGTTATGAAAATGGAGTATGGACCTACTCTCTGGATGATATCAGAAACGGTCTGCAGGGAAGCTACAGCGATCTGGTAAAGGATGTTCAGGAGAAATATGGAGTAGAGCTGACAAGTGTCGGTGCACTTGGAATCAGTGCCATGATGCATGGATATATGCCATTTGATAAGGGTGGAAAGCTTCTGGTTCCGTTCCGTACCTGGAGAAACAATATCACAGGAGAAGCTTCTGAGAAACTTCTGGAGCTTTTCCAGTACAATATCCCGCAGAGATGGAGCATCGCACATCTGTATCAGGCGATCCTGAACGGAGAAGAGCATGTGAAGGATATCGACTACATGTGCACACTGGAAGCTTATGTACACCGTATGCTGACAGGAAAACGTGTTCTTGGTATCGGTGATGCAGCAGGAATGTTCCCTGTTGATTCTGAGACAAAAGATTACAACCAGGAAATGGTTGAGAAATTTGACAAACTGGTAGAGCCTTACGGATTCCAGTGGAAACTCCGTGACATCATGCCGGAAGTCCTGGTCGCAGGACAGGATGCCGGAACCCTGACAGAAGAGGGTGCGAAGTTCCTTGATCCGTCAGGCAGGCTCAAAGCCGGAATCCCGATGTGCCCGCCGGAAGGTGACGCCGGAACCGGTATGGTAGCTACCAACAGCGTAAAACAGCGCACAGGAAACGTATCCGCAGGTACTTCCGTGTTTGCAATGATCGTTCTGGAAAAGGCACTTTCTAAACCATACAAAGAGATCGATATGGTAACTACACCGGCCGGTGATGCTGTTGCCATGGCACATTCCAACAACTGTACTTCTGACCTGAATGCATGGGTAAATGTATTTAAGGAATTTGCAGAAGCAATGGGAATGGAAGTGGATATGAACAAACTGTTCGGAACCCTTTACAACAAAGCACTGGAAGGTGATTCGGACTGCGGCGGACTTCTGTCCTACTGCTATTTCTCCGGAGAGCATATGACAGGATTCGAAGAAGGACGTCCGTTATTCGTTCGTTCTCCTGAAAGTAAATTCACACTTGCAAACTTTATGAGGACCAATCTTTACACCTGCCTCGGAGCAATGCGCGTGGGCTTAAACATCCTGATCGACCAGGAGCATGTCAAGATCGACAGACTCTTAGGACACGGCGGACTGTTCAAGACCAAAGGCGTCGGACAGCAGATCCTTGCGGACGCAGTGAATGCACCGGTATCTGTTATGTCAACCGCAGGTGAGGGCGGTGCATGGGGAATCGCACTTCTGGCTGCTTATCTTGTTGATAAGAAAGACGGAGAGACTCTGGATGAATTCCTGGACAACCGTGTATTTGCCGGAAATGAAGGAAGCACCCTTGATCCGAAACCGGAAGGTGTAGAAGGATTCAATAAGTTTATGGACAGATATCTCAAAGGCCTGCCGATCGAACGGGCAGCAGTAGAGTCCAAGATCTGGTAAGAATAAAAAGATAAAACGTAAGCTGCTGGAAACAACGGCTTACGTTTTGTGCAAAGGAGAGAAAATAATGCTTGAGAAATTAAAAGAAGAAGTATACAAAGCCAATATGGATCTTCCGAAATACGGACTGGTCACATTCACCTGGGGAAATGTCAGCGGCATTGACCGTGAAAAGGGATTGTTTGTCATCAAACCGAGCGGGGTAGATTATGATAAGCTCAGACCGGAAGATATGGTAGTTGTAGACCTTCAGGGAAACAAAGTAGAGGGTGAATATAATCCATCTTCCGATACAGCAACACATGTCGTTCTCTATAATGAATTCCCGAATATCGGAGGAATCGTACATACCCATTCTCCGTGGGCAACAAGCTGGGCACAGGCAGGAAGATCCATTCCATGCTACGGAACCACTCATGCAGACTACATCTACGGTGAAGTTCCATGTGTACGCAACCTGACAAAAGAAGAGATTGATGAAGCTTATGAGAAAAACACCGGCGTCCTGATCGCAGAATATTTCAAAAACAGCGACTACGAAGCAGTACCTGCAGTCCTCTGCAAGAACCACGGACCATTCACCTGGGGCAAGGATGCTCATGAAGCAGTCCACAACGCAGTTGTTCTTGAAGAAGTAGCCAAAATGGCATGCCGCTGCGAGCTGATCAACCCACAGGTAAAACCGGCACCACAGGAATTACAGGACAAGCATTATTACCGTAAACACGGTGCGAATGCTTATTATGGACAGATTAAGAAATAAATAACCAGATAAAGCGAACGAGCTGGCATGTCGTGTAGAATGCCAGCTCGTTTTTGTATCTGTTATGTGCACAAACAGAAACTTAAAAATCCTTTCCGGTAAATACCGCAACCGTTCTCGGGCGCATGATGAAGCTGTGGTCGATGCGCGGGTCTTCGCCGTCCGGGTAGCAGTAACGGCCGTTTTCGTCGCCGTAAGTGTTGACGCTTAAGTGCCATGCACCGTGTCCTTTGAGACTTGGAAGGGTGATCGTTACATCCTCCCAGTAGGTGTTGACTGCCACGTAAACGAGGTCGTCCCTGCCTTTTTCTTTGTCATAGCCAGTGAAGCTTACGCAGAAGGTGCGGGCATCTCTCGGGATATCCACTTCGTCTGCGTTGATGTTGTGAGTGTGGATAGGGTCCATGCCACAGACGGAATCCGGAAGCTTCTTGTGGATAACTGTGTGCTGCTTGCGGAATGCGATCATAAATTTGAAGAATTCAAAGAGATCGCGGTTTTTGTCAAGCATGCGCCAGTCGAGCCAGGAGATCCTGCTGTCCTGACAGTAGCTGTTGTTGTTTCCGTATTTGGTATTTCCAAATTCATCGCCGGAGAGGAACATCGGTGTTCCGCGGCTGCACATCAGGACGGCACAGGCATTGCGGATCATGCGGTAGCGAAGTGCGAGAACTTCCGGATCATCAGTTTCACCTTCGGCACCACAGTTCCAGCTTCGGTTGTCGTTTGCACCGTCTGCATTGTCCCATCCATTTGCTTCATTGTGCTTATCGTTGTAAGCATAAAGATCATAAAGCGTAAATCCGTCATGGCAGGTGAGGAAGTTGACGCAGGAATTATAACCTGCATAATTGCTCTTGTTATTTCCATAGAAACCGCCATAAAGGTCACCGGAGCCGGAAATACTCCAGGCTGCATCCCACGCCTGCCAGCAGTCGCCCTTGAGGAAGCTTCGCAGAGAATCACGGTATCGTCCGTTCCACTCTGCCCATCGTCCGCTCGCCGGGAAACTTCCAACCTGGTAAAGACCGCCGGCATCCCATGCTTCCGCGATCAGCTTGACATTGCTTAAGATCGGGTCATCTGCGAGGGTACGCAGAAGCGGCGGGTTGTTCATCGGAGAACCGTCTTCATTTCGTCCAAGGATGCTGGCGAGGTCAAAGCGGAAGCCGTCAACACGGTAATTGATGGTCCAGTAACGCAGGCATTCCAGGATCAGCTGCTGAACGACAGGATGGTTGCAGTTCAGAGTGTTTCCACAGCCGCTGAAATTGTAGTAATTTCCGTCCGGAGTCAGCATATAGTAAATGTTATTGTCGAATCCCTTGAAACTGAAGGAAGGTCCCTTCTCATTGCCCTCTGCGGTATGATTGAATACAACGTCGAGGATGACTTCGATCCCGTTTGCATGAAGTTCACGGATCAGTGTCTTGAGTTCTGTACCTTCTCTGTTGTGCTCGTTGGCAGAAGAGTAGCTGCTGTTCGGAGCAAAAAAGCTCACGGTATTGTAGCCCCAGCATTCGAGTAGCTGTGTTCCGTCGACTGTCCTTGCGTTCATGGTCTCATCGAACTCAAAGATCGGCATCAGCTCGACCGCATTGATACCGAGTTCCTTGAGATAGGGGATCTTTTCCATCAGTCCGGCAAAAGTGCCTCGATGCTGAACCCCGGAAGAAGGATGGTGTGTGAAGTTTCTTACATGCAGTTCGTAGATGATAAGGTCGCAGAGCTCCTTCTTGGACTGCGGAACATCGCCCCAGTCGAAGGTGTCCTTGACCACTCGTGCATGGTAGGTATGGTCCCAGCGGATCCCCCAGGTCCTCTGACCGGCAACAGCTTTGGCGTAAGGGTCGAGGAGAACATTGTTTTTGTTGAATAAGAGTCCTTTTTCCGGACAGTATGGTCCGTCTACGCGGTAAGCATACTCAAATTCGTCGATGTTCAGTCCATAGACGATCATGGAATAGACATCGCCGATCTTGTAAGCCTCAGGGAAAGGAAGGACGGCAAAAGGCTCCTCCTGTGCACGATGGAAGAGAAGGAGTTCGCAGGAAGTTCCTCCGCAGGTGTGAATGGTAAAGTTCACACCGTTCTGAAGCGGGGTAGCTCCATTCAGGTCAAAAATACCCGGCCGTACCGGAAAACCGTCGATTTCAGCCATAGGTGTTGATTCAAGCGGGTGGTCGGATACAAATTTATGGTGATAAGATTTCATGATGTTTTCTCCGTTCCTGTAGTATAAAAGTGGATCAGCAGCTTACTCCTGGAAAAGTTTCTCACATTTCTGGATGATCTGCTGATTTCTTGTCTCGTAGTCGACATGAAGTGGATGAATCTTGCCGGAAGCATACATTTCCATGCCCTGAAGCACACCTTCTTCACTGTCAGGCAGAAGTGTGCCGCCGTATTCTTTGAGGAAAGATCTGGCTCCATTGACATCACAGGCTGCGACAGGAAGTCCGAGCACATCTGCCTCCGGGACGACCAGAACCTGTCCCTCATAGAAAGAGGAGAGAATAAAAAAGTCGCAGCGTTTCAGCACCGGCATCGGATTACTCATGGATTTAAGAAGTACGATGTGCCGTCCGGATTCCAGGCTTCTGGCAAGACGGCGAAGGCTTTCGTACAGGTCACCCATTCCGCCAATGATGATAAGCCATGTCTTTGGATGGCTGTGCCAGAAGGTGTCAAAGGCACGGATCAGGCGTTCCTGACCTTTCTCCGGGGCGTATCTTCCGATGTTGATAAATTTCGTACCGGAGCAGTCCAGGATTTTCTGGAGTTTCCTAAGAGAGACATTGGACTGGGTTTCCGGGTCAAAGGTCAGTGGAAGTTCTGCTCTGGAACGGATATTTTCGACATCCATGTAGTTGGCGATCACCTGTACATTGTCTGTGCGTCCACCGATGCGCTCTACGGCAGGACGGATATCCTCGCCGACCGGAACAACATGGTCATATGCTGCATAAGCATGACGAAGAAGTGGCAGGCTTGGATTTCCCTTGGCCTGGATCTCACGTTCCATGTCGTTATGCACCCAGATCGTTCTGGTGCAGGGAGCCTGTTCAAAGAGTGCGATCATGTAATTCTCGTAGCCGTCATAGTGAACGACCTGGTCAAAGGCTGCGTTTCCGAAATGTTTCTGCCATTCCCGGCGGTATGCTTTCTCAAGCCGTTTCCGGATGCCAAAAGAAGTGATCCCCCATTTCAGATACAGGATCTGTGCCACAGCGGTGAGGACATCGAGGTTCATTTCTGTGGCGAGAGGGTAGTAATGGTATCCCTCCGGCATTCCATTAAGCCGTTCCGGATGCTCCTTGAGGGACGGGGAACGGTAGGAAATATAATAGTCGCAGGCATCCGTATCGAGATGGCGGAGCATGCTGAAGTATGCGGTCGTGATCCCGTTTGGCTTGAGACTGCCGGCGTAGAGAAGGACTTTTTTCTTCGTTGTGACCGGCATTTTGTGTTCCTGACACAGATATTTGTCGAGAAGTACGTGGCGGCAGATATTGCGTGTCGCTTTCTGTCGGTCAAAGGTACAGTATTTGTCAAGAAATTCTCTGTCAGCACCGCCGCCCGGTTCCTGAAGTTCAGACAGGACTTCCTCCGGTGTTACTGCGATCGGGAACGGGTAGGAGCGGATGTCTTCGTACATGCCACGGTGTCCCATATAATCCTCAAGGTCATAGGCAAAGAGGATGATCTTACGACCAGTATTTGCAAAGTCGTACATGACGCTGGAATAATCTGTGATCAGTACGTCGCAGGCATTCAGTACATCGTAGGTGTCAAGTTCTGACGGGAACGGGCGGATGTGCCTGTAATTGTCGAGATCGAGCCCTTTCTGCACAAGTGGATGCAGCTTGAGAAGAAGAATCTGATCGTCCTGCATGCCCTTATCAATTACCTCAAGATAACTGCGTACCTGCTCTACGTAGGTATCGCCTTCTACATCATCGGTACGTCCGCGGAAGGTCGGCATATAGACGCTGAGCTGACATCCCTGGTAGCCCAGGACTTCCTTGAGGAGCCTGCCGTGTTCCTGGTCGAAGAAAATAGAATTTCGCGGATAGCCCTCGCGGAGAATCGTTCCCCGATAAAGTTCTTTGAGGTTAAAAGCTCCGGACATTTTTTCTTCCATATATAAATTAGGAAAAACGAGATAGTCGGACATCAGGAGATTTCGCATGATATTTCCCATGTCATAGCGTTCTTCCTCGTTGTCCTGTCCCATGCGTTTGAGCGGGGTACCGTGCCAGACGTTGAGATAAACCTGGCCTTTTTTCTTGATATAACGTCCCGGGAAGGTGGTGTCGTTGATGAGGTAGCCGGCCTTTGCCAGATGGTAATAGTAGTCCGGGGTGCTCATATGAACAATCTTATCCACGGAAATGTGATAATGAGCGAGTTTTTTCTCAATCTGTTCACGGGAGCTCTTCTGAACTGCCAGGACTTTTCGGAATTTGCGGTATTCCGGACGGGAAAGTTCTGTAAAGATCGCAAGAATATTGCTTTCCAGGGAAATCCCGCTTCTGGAAGCAAGGAGGATCTCACGGCGGTCGATCGGCACCTTTTCATAAAAGGTATTATAAAAAGGATACCAGGTACCGCTTTTGAGCTTGCGTATCACTTTATTTTTGAATGAATTGTTTGAATCTGCCATAATATTTTACCCTGTAAAAAAATTTATAGTTATCAATGGACTGTTTATATACAGTGTTTTTATATTTTATCACGAATAAATAAACATGAACAGGGATTAATATAAAAAGCCTTCCTCGGGGCGAATAACAGGGCAGATTTCACGAAAGTTATTGCTTTTTTGGCTGGATTATATTATAATCGTACTTGTAAAAAGAATTTACCCTTCAAAAATTTTTTTTACATAACCCCTTATTTAATTATTTATACTCCCCTGGAAATCCCTGGTAGCTCCCCTACCGGGGATTTCCTTTTATATAATAAATTTTGCTGCAAAACCTGCATAATTTTTGCCTTAGGAAGACATACTACCTGATGTAATAAGAAATAAAGATTGTTACTGTTCACAGTAACATGAACTACAGGAGGAATTTTCAAATGGCAAAAAATTATGAAAATGAGAACAAAACAAGCAACTACAGCACTGACAAAGCAACTTCAAAAAATGCGATGGGCAGCCAGGACAGCAGCAAAAATGCTTCCAGAAATTCTTCAAAAAATGCGTCCCGCAATAAGACATCTAACGCATATAATAAAGAACAGGATGACTATTCCGACAGATACTAAAGCGAAAACTTCAGGCAAATTTTCTCCCTTCTTCTTATGTAAAAAATAAAGAGCAGGCTTCGCCAGATAGGCGGAGCCTGTTCTGCGTTATGTGGTGCCAGGGATGGACAGCGGGAGGTTCCGGAAAGCAGGATCCTACATATAATATAAATAAAAAAGGAAGAATCATATGTTTCCTATCGAAACCATTTCTGCAAAAATGCTGGATTATTATGTGGACCGTCCGGACACACTGATCATAGATCTCCGGGAACCGGAGAGTTACCGAAAGAGCCATATCAGAGGAGCGGTAAACATTCCTTATGAAGAATTAAGCGAAAGTCCGCCGCTTCCGAAAGAAAAACTTCTTATCTTTTACTGCGACAGGGGCGGGGCAAGTATGGCTGCGGCACGTGATTATGTGCGGCGGGGATACAGAACAAGATCCGTTATAGGAGGATTTGGGGCATACAGGGGAAGAAATCGCACGTTTTCCGGATAAACAGGAATCCTCTGACTATGGAAAGAGCTTAGCCAGAGGATTTTTTGAAATAAGGCTACCGCAATCCCCCTGGCTTTAGACGGTGGGTTAAGGTAGCCAAAAGTAAAAAAATGTTATATACTTGAGATATGCCAAAGGCACAAAGTTATTATCAAATATATGGAAACGGATAAAGATCATATCCATTATATGATAGAAACATAACCGACAATGTCTGTCAGGAAGATTGTGGATCTGATGAAAAGTTATACAACATATTATATTTGGAAGAGATATCCGGATTATCTGCGCAAACATTTTTGGAAAGAACATACATTTTGGACAGATGGGTATTTTGTATGTAGTGTAGGAAATGTATCAGAAGAAATGCTAAAAAATATATCGATGGTCAGGGATGAGAAAGAAGGTGGCAGTAAATGTTAAAAGCATATAAATATAGAATATATCCTAATATGGAGCAGAGAGTACAGATAGCAAAAACATTTGGCTGCTGCCGTTTTGTCTATAACCGTACATTGGCATATCGGAAAGAAATGTACGAAAAAGAGAAAAAGTCTGTCAGCAAAACAGACTGCAATAATTACTGTAACAGAGAATTAAAGAAAGAAAATGAATGGCTGAAGGAAGTAGATAAATTTGCACTGACGAATGCCATTTATAATATGGATTCTGCATATCAGAAATTTTTCAAAGAACATGCAGGTTATCCGAAGTTTAAGAGCAAACATGACAGTCACAGATCATACACAACAAATTTTACAAATGGCAATATAGCAGCAGATTTTGAGAGAAATAAAGTAAAACTGCCTAAACTAAAGGAAGTAAAAGCAAAGCTGCATAGAAACTTTAGCGGGCAGATAAAGTCAGCAGCCGTATCTCAGGTACCAAGTGGAAAGTACTATGTATCATTATTGGTGGAAACGGAACATGAGGAACTGCAGCATACCAGTCATAGTATAGGTTTAGACTTGGGAATTAAAGATTTATGTATTACTTCTGCTGGAAAGAAATACATAAATCCCCAAATTATCAGGAAACATGAGAAGAAACTGATAAAATTGCAAAGGCAGTTAGCACATAAAGAAAAGAGAAGCCAAAATTACTATAAGATCAGGAAAAAGATAGCGTTATGCCATGAGAAGATAACAAATACCAGAAAAGATTATCTGCACAAGATCTCACATGAGCTCATCAGCGAAAACCAAGTGATAGTTTCAGAAGATCTACAGATAAAAAATATGGTAAAAAATCATCATCTGGCAAAATCTATAAGTGATGTATCGTGGTATGAGCTGACAAGGCAGTTAGAATATAAGGCAAAGTGGAATGGAAGGGAATATGTAAAAACAGATACATTTTATGCAAGCAGCCAGTTGTGCTCTGCATGTGGATATCAAAATACAGAGACGAAAGATCTGTCAGTAAGGGAATGGATATGTCCTGTTTGCGGGACGAAGCATGACAGAGATATTAATGCTGCAAAGAATATATTGGCAGAGGGATTAAGAAAAACAGCATAAGAAAATCAAATAATAGGGCAGGAATTGCCCGAATTAACGCCTGTGGAGTTAGTAGGTTACGAGGACGATGAAGCAGGAAGCCCATTGGCTTTAGACAATGGGTAATTCACAGTAGAATAAAAGAATGATATACTGGAAAAAAACTGATAGGAGAAACTTGCTATGAAATATATGTTTGCATCAGATGTACATGGTTCCGCCTTTTACTGCCGTAAAATGCTGGAAGCATACAAAGAAGAGGGCGCAGAGCGTCTGGTTCTGCTGGGCGACCTGCTCTATCACGGACCAAGAAACGATCTTCCGAAGGAATATGCTCCGAAGGAAGTGATCGCAATGCTCAACGAAATGAAAAATGAGATCTATGCAGTTCGAGGCAACTGTGAGGCAGAAGTAGACCAGATGGTACTGAATTTCCCGGTGATGGCAGATTACTGCATTCTGGCGATCGACGGGCTGACTTTTTATGCCACACATGGACATGTCTATAACGAAAACAACCTTCCGCCGTTCCGTGAAGGGGACATCCTGATCCACGGACATACACATGTGCTCAAGGCAGAGCAGAGAGAGGGCTACATCCTTCTGAATCCGGGTTCTGTTTCCATTCCGAAGGAAGGAAATCCGCCGACCTACGCAGTACTGGAAGACAAAGTATTCACAATTAAAGATTTTGATGGAAATATCATCAAGGAAATGAGGCTTGCATGAAATATATGGAACTGATCGCACCCTGTCACTTTGGTATGGAAGCGGTTCTGAAACGTGAGATCCTGGATCTGGGATATGAGATCAGCAAAGTAGAAGACGGAAAAGTTACTTTTCTGGCAGATGCAGAGGGTATCGCACAGGCAAACATGTTCCTCCGCACCACAGAGCGTATCCTTCTCAAGACAGGAGAGTTTAAGGCAGTGACTTTTGACGAACTGTTTGAGAAGACCAAGGCGATCCCGTGGGAAGAATATATCCCGAAGGATGGTAAATTCTGGGTGGCAAAGGCAAACTCCGTAAAAAGTGCTCTGTTCAGCCCGTCTGATATCCAGTCAATCATGAAAAAGGCGATCGTAGAACGACTCAAGAGCGTCTATGGGATCTCCTGGTTCCCGGAAGATGGAGCAAATTTCCCGATTCGTGTTGCTTTTATGAAGGATGTGGCAACAATTGGGATCGACACTTCCGGCGTCTCCCTGCACAAACGAGGATACCGTCAGATGACCGTCAAGGCGCCGATCACAGAGACACTGGCTTCCGCGCTGATCATGTTGACTCCGTGGAACAAAGACAGGATCCTTGTCGATCCTTTCTGCGGAAGTGGAACTTTCCCGATCGAGGCTGCGATGATGGCAGCAGACATGGCACCGGGAATGAACCGTTCTTTCCTTGCAGAAGACTGGAAGCATCTGGTTCCACGTAAATGCTGGTATGATGCTCTGGAAGAAGCGCAGGACCGTGTAAATCTCGATATTGAGACAGACATCCAGGGTTACGATATCGATCCGGAAGCCCTCAAGGCAGCACGTTCCAATGCAAAGATGGCAGGAGTGGACAAGCTGATCCATTTCCAGCAGAGAGCAGTCAAGGATCTGAGCCATCCGAAGCCGTATGGATTTATCATCACGAACCCGCCATATGGCGAGCGTCTGGAAGAAAAAGAAGCCCTTCCGGCACTTTACAGAGAGATCGGAGAGAGTTTCCGCCGTCTGGACAAGTGGTCCATGTACCTGATCACATCCTACGATCATACAGAAAACGATATTGGCAAAAAAGCGGACAAAAACCGTAAGATCTATAATGGTATGCTGAAGACTTACTACTATCAGTTCCTTGGTCCGAAGCCGCCGAAGAGGAGAAAAGATTCATGAAAAAAGTGATTTTTGCAACAGGAAATGAAGGCAAGATGAAAGAGATACGTGAGATCCTCGGAGATCTTGACATCGAACTTCTTTCCTTAAAAGATGCCGGAATTCACGCCGACATCGTAGAAGATGGAAAAACATTCGAAGAAAACGCCCAGATCAAGGCAAAAGCGATCCGCGACCTGACAGGAGAGATCGTTCTTGCAGACGATTCTGGTCTGGAGATCGACTATCTCAACAAAGAGCCGGGAATCTATTCTGCGCGATATATGGGAGAGGATACCTCCTATCATATCAAGAACGCCAAACTGATCGAACGCCTCGAAGGAGTCCCGGATGAAAAAAGAACCGCCAGATTCGTCTGTGCGATCGCAGCGGCTTTTCCTGATGGAAGCGTCAAGACCGTAAGAGAGGCAATGGAGGGCAGGATCGGCTACGAAGAAAGCGGAGCCAACGGCTTCGGCTACGACCCGATCTTTTATCTCCCGGAGTACGGCTGCACCTCAGCAGAACTCTCCATGGAAGAAAAAAACAAGATCAGCCACAGAGGGAAGGCTCTGCGCGCCATCAAGGACGCACTCCGATGAAAATCCTCGTAGTCAGCGACACCCACGGCAGAGACGAAAACTTCGAACAGGCAGTCATGCAGGAAGCTCCCTTCGACATGCTGATCCACTGCGGTGACGTAGAAGGCAGAGAAATCTTCATAGAAGCCCTCACCGAGTGCCCCTGCCATATCGTTTCAGGAAACAACGACTTCTTCTCAGACCTTCCAAGAGAAGAAATAGTAGAAGCAGGCAACAACCGGATCTTCGTCACCCACGGCCACTACTACGGCGTTTCCATGGATATCACAGGTGTCATCGACGAAGCCAAAGACCGCGGCTGTAACGCCGTCTTCTTCGGCCACACCCACAAACCCCTTTTGGAAACCATAGACGGTGTCCTAGCCCTAAATCCCGGAAGCCTGACCTACCCCCGCCAAAGAGGCCGGCGGCCAAGCTACGCCATCGTAAACCTAGACCAAACCGGTCACCTAACCGCCGAACTAAAACACCTATAACAATTATTTAATAAGCTAAACAAAACTGTACAAAAGAAAGCCCATAAATAAGACCGCAACGCACCTCTTATTTATGGGCTTTCGCCACCAACAATCTGAAAAAAGACCAGATTCCCCTTGCCCACACGGCAACCAGGAATCCGGTCTTTCTTCTACACATTACAAATCTGAAACCCCAAGGCTCATGCTTCCAAAAAAGCCCAGGGTGTGCAGAGGGACTGGCGAAGTCCCTTTGCGAAATATCCCCACGCAGTGGGAAACTGGATCATAAGGCTTCCAAGCCTTATAAAAAATGCGGATAACAGGACTTGAACCTGCACGTCGTTCAACACCAGAACCTAAATCTGGCGCGTCTGCCAATTCCGCCATATCCGCAGGATAGGATAGCATCCAAACTTCCTAATAAAATAATAAAAAACACTATCTAAACGATAGTGTTTCAAGTGAGACATCGGGGATTCGAACCCCGGACAACTTGATTAAAAGTCAAGTGCTCTACCAACTGAGCTAATATCCCATAATATAAGACTGGGCTAGCTGGATTCGAACCAGCGAATGCAGCAGTCAAAGTGCTGTGCCTTACCGCTTGGCGATAGCCCAAAGGCGAAAGGGTGGATACAGGGATTCGAACCCTGGGCCTCCAGAGCCACAATCTGGCGCGCTAACCAACTGCGCTATACCCACCACAGCGTGCCTGAAGGGATTCGAACCCCCGACCCACGGCTTAGAAGGCCGTTGCTCTATCCAGCTGAGCTACAGACACATTTCTCTGCTTCGCTTACAGAGAAGCGGGTGATGGGAATCGAACCCACGTATCCAGCTTGGAAGGCTGGTGTTCTACCATTGAACTACACCCGCAATTCGCTGAAACGGTAAAAGTTGTTTACAGCATCGGGGTGACAGGATTCGAACCTGCGGCCTCCTGGTCCCAAACCAGGCGCTCTAGCCAAGCTGAGCCACACCCCGTTAACGGTATTTAGTTGTTTGCGTTTTTGCTATGTCGCTCAACGCAAGACATATTATATATTAGGCATATCCAAATGTCAACAACTTTTTTGAAAAAAATTGAAAAAAATTTTAAAAATGCCGCAAAGCCTTATTTTATGCGGGTTTCCGGGCAAAAAAATTACGTTAAATACGCTTCTGGTTGGAAAAATCACAAGAAAATGATAAAATATGATACAATGATACAACAAAAAATAATTTCAGAAAAAACAAAACATCAACCATGTTTTTACACAATCCATACTTAATTTTATAGAAGGAGACCTAAAATGAACGTACAGGAATTTCAGAACAAATTAAAAGAAATACAGACCATCGCCAAAGCAAATGGCAATTCCCTTACCGCGATCCAGATCCGCGATACCTTCGCAGGAATGGAACTCGACAAGACACAGCTCCTTGGAGTACTCAAATATTTAACCTCCCAGGGAATCCAGATCGAAGGAATGGAAGACAGTGCCACAGAGGAAACCAAAGAGCCAGAACGAAAGAAAATCCCGCTGACCCCGGAAGAAGAAACTTACCTCAGGAATTATCTTGAAGAACTTCCGGAACTTTCCATAGATACTGCCCAGGCTTTTGCCGCACTTGCAAACGGAGATCAGGATGCGCTGCAGTCCCTTACTTCCTATTATATGAAAGAAACAGCGAAGATGGCAGCAGACATGAATGCAGAGGAGATTTTTCTTGCAGATCTGATCCAGGAGGCAAATCTGGCACTGATCCAGGCGCTTGGAAGCGCCGGAAACGAAGTCAGAGATGAAAAATGGCTCATGAATGAAGTCCGTAAAGGGATCATCGCAGTTCTGGAAGAACAGACCCAGAGAAAATTCGCAGACGACAGCCTGGTAGCCCGTGTAGAGAAGCTTGAAAGTGCAGTCCGCGAACTGAATGACGATGAAGATGATAAGAATGCTTTCAGCATTGATGAGCTTGCGATCATTCTTGACATGAAAGTAGATGAGATCCGCGATGTCCTCCGCCTGACCGGTGACGATAAATAAAAAAGTTTTCCCCTAGTGTGCTGTCTCATTGACTTTCAGTTAAATAACGCGAAATGTCAATGATACAGTACACTAGATGCTCACAGTTAGTTGAGAAAAACAATCGCCGCGATAACGCCCATAACTGTTGAAATATGTCGATTTTTATGATACTATAAACAACATACGGGAGGTATTTTTATGCAGATTAGAGAATCAGCGGAGGATTATCTGGAAGCGATTCTGGTTTTATCCAAAAAAGGCGGCGGGGTGCGCTCTGTTGACATTGCATCTATGCTGGGAGTTTCCAAACCGAGCGTAAGCCATGCAATGAAATTATTAAGAGAAGACGGTTATATCGCAATGGACCGTTATGGCACGGTCACATTGATGGACAAGGGTTCAGAGATCGCACACAGGATTTATGAGAGACATACTGTTTTGACCAAGATGCTTGAGGGACTTGGTGTTTCACCGGAGGTTGCAAGGGCAGATGCCTGCAAGATGGAGCATGATGTCAGCGACGAGAGCTTCGAGAAGATCAAGGAGCATCTGACAGCCAAGGGCGAGATCTGACAGTATATGAAATACAATAACGAAATACAGAAGGTCATCACGATCAGAGTTTTCTGAAAGTGATGACCTTTTTTGTTGCGTGGAAATAACGTTGAGATTATTTATGCGGCAGGATTTTTCTGCGGGAGCTGTGCAAGGATGATCGCACCGAACATCAGCACACAGCCAAAAATCTCACGGCCGCTTAAGTTTTGTCCAAGGATCAGCCAGCCGGCGAGCACGGAAATGCAGGATTCCAGGCTGAGGATCAGGGAGGCTACGGTCGGGTTCATGCCTTTCTGACCGACGATCTGCAGGGTGTAGGCAACTCCGCAGGACATAACTCCGGCATAGAGGATCGGAACTTTGGCTGCAAGGATGCCTGCGAGATCCGGACTTTCAAAGAGCAAGGCAGGGAGCCCGGAGAGGATACCGCAGACCAGGAACTGGATGCAGGACATTTTTACGCCGTCTACCAGAGGTGAGAAATGGTCGATCACCAGGATATGCAGGGAAAAAAGTACTGCACAGATCAGCACGAGCAGCTCTCCCTTGCCAATGGCAAATCCCTCGCCCGGTGTCAGGCAGAGAAGGTACAGACCGCATAAGGAAAGGATTACGGCGATCCAGATAAACGGGCTGCATTTTTTCTTAAGGAAGATACCGATGACCGGAACGATGATGATGTAGCAGGCGGTGATGAATCCGGCTTTGCCGACGGTGGTGTATTTGATACCGAATTGCTGGAAGTTGCTTGCAAGGCAGAGCAGGATACCGCAGCAGATACCGCCGGTGATCAGAGTTTTGCGGTCAGAAGGTGTCTGTTCACTGGCAGATCTGGTCTTACCAAGTCCCCAGATGACAGGCAGCAGTGCGATCGCACCGATGATATTTCGAACGGCATTGAAGGTAAAGCCTCCAATATAGTCCATGCTGACGCTCTGTGCGACAAAAGCCACACCCCAGATGGTGGCGGTCAGCAAAAGCAAAAGCGAATTCCTGACCGGAACAGATTCTTTTTTCATAATATTTCTCCTCGTAGTGTAAGATACTTACGAATCACTCCGATGCTCTGCATCTTCCGTGATTCTGCAAATATTCGGAATCCGTAGATTTACTGCGTAAATCACTACTTCCTCATATTTGGCGGGTTTCAAATGGATATGACTTTCATGCAAGCATGAAAGTCATATCCGTTTGAAACCCTGGTATCACTAGTATACTGCATAACTATGTATTGATAAAGAGTGAAAATAAAAAAATAAGAGCTCCGCATGTGCAGAGCCCTTATGAATAATTATAACTATTTAGATGAAGATATATTTCAGTACAAATAATACGGCGAGAACGTACATCAATGCACTGATCTTCTTTTCTTTGGCTTTGCCGGTGATCAGGTTGATCACTACGTAGGAGATAACTCCCATGGAGATACCTTCGGAAATACTGTACATGAATGGCATTGCGATGATCGCGATAAAGCACGGGATCGCTTCTGTCATGTCACTGAAATCGATCTTGGTGACAGAGGTCAGCATCAGGTAACCTACGACGATCAGAGCCGGTGCTGTCGCAAAGGAAGGAATTGCCAGGAAGATCGGGGAAAGCAGAAGAGAAAGTGCAAACAGGATACCTGCTACTATGGAGGTGAGTCCTGTACGTCCGCCTTCTGCAACACCGGAGGCACTTTCGACAAAGGTGGTAACAGTGGAAGTACCGCACATAGCACCTACAGTTGTTCCGACAGCGTCAGAGAGCAGGGCACCTTTGATATTCGGAAGCTTGCCGTCCTTATCGAGCATGTCAGCCTTGGAAGCCACACCGATCAGGGTTCCAAGAGTATCAAACATATCTACAAACAGGAATGCAAACATGATGACTACGAAATCCAGTGAAAATACAATGGAAAAATCCATCTTCATAAAGGTCGGAGCCATGCTTGGCACAGAGATTCCGCTTGAAAAATCAGGAAGCAGGCTGTAATATCCGAGGTCAGCATTCGGTACATACAGATGTGTAAGCTGACAGATGATCCCGAGAACCCAGGTGATCAGGATGCCCCAGAGGATGCTGCCTTTAACGTCCTTGGCAAGAAGGATGGCTGTAACCAGGATACCGATCAGCGCAAGGAGAACAGTGATGCCCTGTGAGGAAAAAGTTCCTTCTGCAACAGAGGATTTGAAGGAAAAGATGCTTACCAGTGTAGAGTCATTTCCAACAACGATCTTGGCGTTCTGGAGTCCGATAAATGCGATAAAGAGGCCGATACCTACAGATACGGCGTGTTTCAGGTTCATCGGAATGGAGTTGAAGATCGCTTCACGAACATTGGTGAGGGAAAGCAGGATAAAGATGATACCCTCTGCAAATACTGCTGCAAGTGCCTGCTGCCAGGAATATCCCATACCAAGGACTACGGTGTAGGTAAAGTATGCGTTCAGACCCATTCCAGGAGCAAGAACGAATGGATAGTTGGACAGAAGTGCCATCAGACAGCTTGCGATAAATGCGGACAGTGCGGTTGCTGTAAAGACAGATCCGCGATCCATGCCGGATGCAGACAGGATATTCGGGTTGACAGCCAGGATATAGGCCATTGTCATAAAGGTTGTGATTCCTGCCATGACCTCAGTTTTGACGTCTGTGTGGTTTTCTTTGAGGTGGAAAAGTTTGTCGAGATTCATATAAGTACCCCCTTCGTATGGTGCACAGCCTGTGCACTAAAAGATTTTGTTTCCGGAAACATATTTTCCGGTGATGCATCTGTCATCCGAAAGATAGATCAGTCTCTCAAGTCTTTCACGTGCCGTTAGTGGCTGAGGATGACGGAGACCCCGATCATCCAGGATCAGAGCATCAAACTCATAGTCTTCCAAAAAAGTTCCGACCTTTCCAAAGAAAGCTCCACCGCCCATGGTTGCCATATAGAAAGCTTCTTCCAGGGAAAGCGGCTTCAGGGAATCATCCACAAGCCTCCATCGAAGCTTGGATACCTGAATGGCATCAGCGATCGCGCGGAGCATGGACAGGGAATGACCACCTGCAATATCCGTGCCAAGTCCGATGAGAAGATCTTCTTCGAGATAACGCCGTACAGGGGCGATGCCGGAAGAAAGATTCGTGTTGGACTGAGGACAGTGGGCGACAAAAACTCCCCGCTTTTTCATAAGGGCGATCTCAGCATCTGAACTGTAGACACAGTGTGCCATGATCGCAGGGCAGTCAGGACTGCCAAAAAGACCAAACTGATCGTATGCCTCTCCATAAAAAGAAGTATTAGGGCACAGTTCGTGTACCCAGGCAATTTCACTCTGGTTCTCGGAAAGATGGGACTGTACCGGAAGACGGTAAGTTCTCTGGAGTTCTGCCAGCGCATTCATAAGCTCATCTGTGCAGGAAGGGGTGAAACGTGGTGTGAGAATCGGCTTGACGTTCTCATATTTTCCGGCAGTGTCAGTGAGCCAGCGGACAGTATCTCCCGCAGAAACAACAGCGCTTTTTTCCTGAAGGTCAGCAGTTCCATTGCGGTCCATATTGACCTTTCCGATATAGGTTTTGAGACCTGTTTTTTCCATGAGATCCATCAGAAGTTCGGTTGCCTCTACATGCAGGGTTGCAAAGATGGAAGCACGTGTCGTGGCACTCTGGCGCAGATCCTCTGCAAAGATAGAATAGGCTTTCTCGGCGTAACTGAGATCTGCATAGCGGGCTTCCTCCGGGAAAGTAACCTGATTCAGCCATTCCAGCAGTTCCAGATCCATATACATGCCGTGAAATGCATACTGCGGAGCGTGAAGGTGGAGATCGTTCATTCCCGGAATGATAAGCTGATCGCCCACATCTTCAACAGGAATTCCTTCAAACTGAGCCGGAAGCTCCGGGAAAACACCGACAGTACGTCCGTCCTGACAGACGATAAATGCATTCTCAAGGCAGGTCAGGTTCTGTGAGTCTGTGCTGAAACATACCGTTCCTCTGATGGCAAAAGTGGTTGGTTTCATATAAGCTACCTCCTTTTTGGTCTGGAACCTTCCGGGCAAAAAAAATACCGGATATTTTGCCCGAAAAGTTACTGTAAACAAAGTAAACAGTAACACTTATAGGCAACTATTACGGTAGTTGGTAGAGACGTCCAACCAATTATGGACCTATATAAGTTTTACACTATTGTTTATGAAATTATTATAAAATAGGAAGTGTTTTCTGTCAAATATAAAATGAAAACTTCTATGTATAATATTGTACAAAAAAATTGCATAAAATTTGGTATAAAAAATCCGGCAGTCTGAAAACAGACCGCCGGAAAATAAAAGCTATGATTATTTGTTGTTTTTGTTCTTCTCAACTTCCAGTAATTTCATTGCACGAACTTTGAGCGGAAGACCGAACAGAGTGATGAATCCGTCTGCATCGTGGTGGTCATACATGTCACCTGTTGTGAAGGATGCAAGAGATTCGTTGTACAGGCTGTATGGAGAAGTTGTACCAGCTTTGATGATGTTTCCTTTGTAAAGTTTGAATTTAACTTCACCGGTTACATATTTCTGAGTGGACTCTACGAATGCCTGGAGTGCCTCGCGGAGTGGTGTGAACCATTTTCCTTCGTATACGACCTGAGCGAACTGGCTGCCGATCTTTTTCTTGGCTTCCATGGTGTCACGGTCAAGGATCAGTTCCTCGAGCTGCTCATGAGCTGCCATCAGGATAGTTCCGCCAGGAGTCTCATATACACCACGGGATTTCATACCAACAACACGGTTTTCTACGATATCAACGATACCGATACCGTTCTCGCCGCCAAGACGGTTGAGCTCTGTGATGATCTCGGAAACTTTCATTGCTTTGCCGTTGAGAGTCTTCGGAACACCTTCCTCAAATGTCATGGTTACTTCTGTTTCTTTATCTGGTGCTTTTTCAGGAGTTACACTTAAAACGAGCATGTCGTCATAGTTCGGAGCCTGGGAAGGATCTTCGAGTTCAAGTCCTTCATGGCTGATATGCCATAAGTTACGGTCACGGCTGTAGCTGTGGCTTGCATCGAATGGAAGGTTGATTCCATGAGCCTGGCAGAATGCGAGCTCATCATCACGGGACTGCATGGTCCATACATCTGTCATTCTCCAAGGAGCGATGATCTTGATGTCCGGAGCAAGTGCTTTGATACCAAGTTCGAAACGGATCTGGTCGTTACCTTTACCGGTAGCACCGTGGCAGATAGCAACAGCGTTTTCTTTACGTGCGATCTCAACGAGTTTCTTGGCGATCGCCGGACGGGCCATGGAAGTTCCGAGCAGATATTTGTGTTCGTATACAGCGCCTGCCTGTACGCATGGCATGATGTAGTTGTCGCTGAAATCATCAACGATGTCTTCGATGTATAATTTGGAAGCTCCGGAAAGTTTCGCTCTCTCATCCAGACCATCCAGTTCGTTTCCCTGTCCGCAGTTTACACAGCAGCAGACAACTTCGTAATCAAATGTTTCTTTCAGCCACGGGATCAGTGCTGTGGTATCAAGACCACCTGAGTATGCAAGTACAACTTTTTCTTTCATAATGTATTCCTCCTGAAAATTTAATGTCCTGCACTTGGCAGATACATGAATATTTGATATTATAAAAGGTAAAGATTCCTGCGCTTTAGTGTGATTGTATGATAAAGCAGTGAATCTTAAGCCCTGTCGTGTTTCGACAAGAGTTAATATACAACAATTTTTATAAATATGCAATACCAATATGCAAAAAAATAAAAGAAATTTTTGCATAAAAATGCATCATTAAATAGGAAATAACATATAAAAATACATAAAATCGCGGAACGCGGATGCGAAAATGGTAAAATTTTGTATTGCATATTATGCAGGTTGGATGTATAATTACAACAGTTTTAAGCAGTTGCACATTATGTAACTGCTAATTTGTGATTCTAGGAGGAATGAGAAATGATCAAAGCAGGAATCATTGGAGCAACCGGTTATGCAGGAAATGAACTGGCAAGACTGCTCCTTGGACATAAAGAAGTAGAAGTTGCATGGTACGGCTCAAGAAGCTATATCGATCAGAAATATGCAGATGTATACCAGAACTTTTTTAAACTGGTAGATGCGAAGTGCATGGACGACAATATGGCTGCACTTGCAGACGAAGTAGATGTGATCTTTACCGCAACACCGCAGGGGCTTTGTGCATCTCTTGTTAATGAAGAGATCCTTTCCAAAGCAAAGGTCATCGACCTGAGTGCAGATTTCCGTATCAAAGATGTAAAGAAATATGAGAAATGGTACGGCATCGAGCACAAATCACCGCAGTTTATCGACGAGGCAGTTTACGGACTGTGCGAGATCAACCGTGAGGACATCAAGAAAGCAAGACTGATTGCGAACCCGGGATGCTATCCGACCTGTTCCACTTTATCCATCTACCCGCTTCTCAAAGAAGGCCTGATCGATCCGAACACTATCATCATCGATGCAAAATCCGGCACTTCAGGAGCAGGAAGAGGAGCAAAAGTTCCGAACCTTTACTGCGAAGTAAATGAGAATATCAAAGCATACGGCGTAGCAACTCACCGCCATACACCGGAGATCGAGGACCAGCTTGGTTATGCATGCGGACAGGAAGTGATGATCAACTTCACACCTCACCTGATCCCGATGAACAGAGGAATCCTGGTAACTGCATACGCTTCTCTCAAGAAAGAAGTTTCCTATGAAGAAGTAAGAGCAGCTTACGATAAATATTATGCAGATGAAACATTCATCCGTGTCCTTGACAAAGACGTATGCCCGCAGACTAAATGCGTCGAAGGCAGCAACTATGTAGATGTCAACTTCAAGATCGACCCGAGGACCAAACGTGTTATCATGATGGGCGCGATCGACAACCTTGTAAAAGGTGCAGCAGGACAGGCTGTACAGAACATGAACCTGATGTTCGGATTCGACGAGGCAGAAGGACTTCATCAGATTCCAATGCTTCCGTAAATAAAAACGGAGATTTTTGTACCAAGGAGGAGTATAGATTATGAAGGTTATTACAGGTGGAGTTACAGCGGCAAAAGGATTCCAGGCGGCATCCACAGCAGCAGGGATCAAATATCAGGGAAGAACTGACATGGCAATGGTCTACAGCGAGAAACCATGCGTGGCAGCAGGAACTTTTACCACAAATATCGTAAAGGCAGCTCCGGTCAAATGGGACCAGGAGATCGTTTATAAACATCCAAGTGCACAGGTGATCGTCTGCAACAGCGGTATCGCCAATGCGTGTACAGGAGAAGAGGGATTCAGCTACTGCCGGGCAACAGCAAAAGCAGCAGCAGAGACTCTGAACGTAGATGAAAACAGCGTACTGGTCGCATCTACGGGCGTTATCGGCATGCAGCTTCCGATCGAGAAACTTTCCGACGGTGTCAAGGCAATGGCTCCGAAGCTCAAGGGAACTCTGGAAGCCGGAAACGAAGCAGCCAAAGCAATCATGACAACGGATACCGTAGAGAAAGAAGTTGCCGTAGAAATCGAGATCGGCGGCAAGACAGTTACAATCGGCGGCATGTGCAAGGGATCCGGAATGATCCATCCGAACATGTGCACGATGCTTGGTTTTGTCACAACAGACGTATGCATTTCCAAGCAGCTTCTCCAGGAAGCTCTGAGCCAGGATGTCAAAGATACTTATAATATGGTATCTGTTGACGGCGATACCTCCACAAACGATACTGTTCTCCTGCTGGCAAACGGAATGGCAGAGAACCCGGAGATCAATGAGAAAAACGAAGACTATCAGAAATTCTGCGAGGCACTGAATTACATCAACACCACACTTGCCAAGAAGATTGCAGGCGACGGTGAGGGTGCGACTGCACTGTTTGAAGTAAAGATCATCGGTGCAGAGAGCAAGGAACAGGCAGTGACTTTGAGTAAATCCGTTGTTACTTCCTCCCTTACAAAAGCAGCGATCTACGGACATGATGCAAACTGGGGAAGGATCCTCTGTGCGATGGGCTACTCAGGTGCACAGTTTGACCCGGAAAAAGTAGACCTCTACTTTGAGAGCAAGGCAGGTAAGATCCAGATCATCGAAAACGGTGTGGCTGTAGATTACAGCGAAGAAGAAGCGACAAAGATCCTTTCCGAAGAAGCGGTAACTGCGATCGCAGACATCAAGATGGGCGACTGCACCGCAACCGCATGGGGATGTGACCTTACCTATGATTATGTCAAGATCAATGCGGATTATCGTTCATAAAAAATTTAAAATCGAGGAGAAATGAAAAAATGGTAAATCAGAAATATCTGGACAAGGCAGAAACTCTTATCGAGGCTCTTCCTTATATACAGCGTTTTAATCGTAAGATCGTAGTAGTAAAGTACGGCGGAAGTGCCATGCTGGACGAAGAACTCAAAGCAAATGTCATCAAGGATGTTGTACTTCTGAAACTGATCGGTTTCAAACCGATCATCGTTCACGGAGGCGGTAAGGAAATCAGCCGCTGGGTCAACAAAGTCGGCATGGAACCACGTTTTGTAAACGGTCTCCGCGTAACAGACAAAGACACTATGGAGATCGCAGAGATGGTTCTCGCAAAAGTCAACAAAGAACTGGTTACACTGGTGGAATCCCTCGGTGTACAGGCTGTTGGTATCAGCGGCAAGGACGGTGGACTTCTCCAGTGCCACAAGAAACTTTCCAAGGGCGAAGATATCGGATATGTAGGCGATATCGAGAAAGTCAATCCGAAGGTTCTGCAGGATCTTCTCGAAAAAGACTTCCTTCCGATCGTATTTCCGATCGGATTTGACACAAACTTTGATTCTTATAATATTAATGCAGATGATGCAGCATGTGCGATCGCAGAGGCTGTCCATGCAGAAAAACTTGTATTCCTTTCTGATATTGAGGGTGTATACAAGGACAAAGATGATCCGAGTTCTCTGATCTCCGAGTTACATGTACACGAAGCAGAAAAACTGATCAGCGACGGTTATGTAGGCGGTGGAATGATTCCGAAACTGCAGAACTGCATCGATGCGATCGAGGAAGGCGTAAACAGAGTACATATCCTGGACGGACGTATTCCGCACAGCCTCCTTCTGGAGATTTTTACAAACAAAGGTATCGGTACTGCTATTTTAAGAGAAGACGGGGAGAAATATTACAATGAGCATGAATGAACAGATGAATCATGCAGAAGAAAGTATTCTGCATACATATAATCGTTTCCCGGTCATGTTTGACCATGGGGAAGGATGCTATCTCTATGATACAGAGGGCAAAAAATATCTCGACTTTGCTGCCGGGATCGCAGTAAATGCACTGGGATATCATTATCCGGGATATGACGAGGCTTTAAAAGCACAGATCGACAAGCTGACTCATATTTCCAATCTTTATTACAATGAGCCGATGAGCGAAGCAGGAGAAAAACTGGTCAAAGCCAGCGGACTTGCCAAAGCGTTCTTCACAAACAGTGGAACAGAGGCAATCGAGGGTGCACTCAAAGCTGCACGTAAATACGCCTATACCAAATATGGCAAAGAAGCACAGAAATATGAGATCATCGCAATGAACCATTCTTTCCACGGAAGAAGCATGGGAGCTCTTTCTGTCACAGGAACAGAGCATTACAGAGAGCCGTTCGAACCACTGATCGGCGGTGTTAAATTTGCGGATTTCAATGATCTTGAGAGCGTCAAAGCACAGATCACAGACAAGACCTGCGCGATCATCACAGAGGTCGTACAGGGAGAGGGCGGCATCTATCCGGCACAGAAGGAATTCCTTGAGGGACTTCGCGCACTCTGTGACGAAAATGATATTATCCTGATCTTTGACGAGATCCAGTGCGGTATGGGACGTACCGGATATTACTTCGCATGGCAGTCCTACGGTGTCAAACCGGATGTGATGACCTGTGCCAAAGCACTTGGCTGCGGTGTCCCGGTCGGGGCATTTGTCCTCGGGGAAAAAGCTGCAGCAGCATCTCTCGTACCGGGAGATCATGGCACAACTTATGGTGGAAACCCGTTTGTATGTGCAGCTGTCAGCAAGGTGTTTGATATCTTTGAGCAGGCCGGTATCCTGGCACATGTACAGGAATTAACCCCATATTTAGAGGAAAAACTCGACACACTTGTGGAAAAATACCCGATCGTCGCAGCACGTCGTGGAAAAGGTTTCATGCAGGGACTGGTGATCGAAGGAGCGACTGTGGGAAGTGTTGTGACAAAGGCACTTGAGAACGGGCTTCTTGTGATCTCAGCAGGAAGCGACGTACTCCGTCTTGTACCTCCGCTTGTTATCACAAAAGAAAATATCGATGAAATGATCGAGAAATTAGAAAAGAGCCTGGCGTAACTGCCAGGCTCCTGCCTTTTGAAACTACTGTACAAATCTGATATCTGATAGAAATATATTATTCCATACTGTTAAGATCAATGTGTTTCTTGATCGCGGCAAAGCTCTCGGTACTGATCACGTGCTCGATCTTGCAGGCATCACTTGCTGCAACAACCGGGTCAACACCCAGTTTCTCAAGCCACTCAGAAAGAAAGAGATGACGCTCGTAAATTTTCTCTGCGGTTGCACGTCCTGATTCGGTCAGGTAAAGGTATCCCTCAGGTGATACGGTGATCTGATCGGTCTCACGAAGCTTCTTCATGGCAACGCTGACGCTGGATTTCTTGAATCCAAGTTCAGAGGCAACATCTACGGAGCGAACGACCGGATGGGATTTGCTTAAGATAAGAATCGTTTCCAGATAGTTTTCGGCGGATTCGTTTGTATGCATTCTTACACCCCAATTCTGCTGAAAGAAATCATGCGTTTGTTTGCATAATCTCGTATTGCTTTGTATTATTGATATCATATCATATTTTCGCGTCCGGAACAAGATGAATGCAGAGAAAACCGCAAAAATCCAATGTTTTTTATAATTGCATATTTTGGCACAAACAGAGACTCCTGCCCGGAAAGGCAGGAATTTTTTTATACAAATTTGCATAATAGTTATGCAAAACGAACGAATATTGTGCATGACAAACAAGAGTCACTTGTGACAAATAAAAGTTTTATGATGCAAATTATGGTTATGCTTAACGAATGCAGGTTGTATAGAACGAAAAAAAGTGCTTGACAGCTTACCAACGTTAGAATATACTAACTTAGTAGAAAAAGGAAGTGGTCTGTGACTGCGGTCTTTTTAAACGAAAAAAATTATCATTAGAGAAAGAAGAGTAGATACCATGATGCCACTTACAATGGCCGGAATCGGCGAAGTAAATACAATTCTCAAGATCGGTGGAAATGAAGAAACAAGAAGATTTCTCGCAAACCTTGGATTTGTAACAGGTACAGAGATTTCAGTAGTGTCTGCGATCGGCGGCAATGTAATCGTTAACGTCAAAGATGCCCGTGTAGCAGTCAACTCAGATATGGCAAAGCATATTATGATCTGACAGCCCCAGGGTTTAAAATTGCAGCCACGTTGTATGCTTGCATACATTAGCGGATGAATTTGAAACCCGCCAAACATGAGGAAGTAGCGATTTTCGAAGAAAATCAGCGGATTCCGAATGTCTGCAGAAGTGTGGAATTGCGAAGCAATGGAGCATTTCGTCAGGGGCGTCAAGTATATATAATAAATCAACAAGAGGAAAGGAGACAGAACAATGACTTTAGGTGAGGCAAAAGTCGGAAGTACCGTTGTTGTAACTAAGATTGAGGGAGACGGCGCTTACAAACGACGCATTATGGATATGGGAATCACCAAAGGAAGCGAAATCTACATCAGAAAAGTCGCTCCGCTTGGAGATCCTGTTGAGATCACTGTAAGAGGCTATGAGTTATCCGTAAGAAAGAACGATGCTCAGTGCGTACAGGTAAAATAAGGATTGCTGTTCCCAGCAATGAATCATGTTCTGTACATAAGAATTAAAGTTTTGTTGAGCGGCCTTATGGCTGCAACAAAGAGGGATTAAGGAGGTAAGAAAAAATGGCAATTAAGATTGCACTTGCCGGCAACCCGAACTGTGGTAAAACAACAATGTTCAACGCATTAACGGGCGCTAACCAGTATGTAGGAAACTGGCCGGGAGTTACTGTAGAGAAAAAAGAAGGTAAATTAAAAGGCAAAAGAGGAAAAGGTGAGGATGTTATCGTAACTGACCTTCCTGGTATCTATTCCATGTCACCATACACTCTGGAAGAGGTAGTCAGCCGTGACTATGTCCTGAAAGAGAACCCAGATGTTATCATCGATCTTGTCGATGCAACAAACATCGAGCGTAACCTGTATCTGACCACTCAGCTTGTTGAGACCGGTGTTCCGGTTGTCATCGCGCTGAACATGGCAGACCTTCTTGAAAAAAGAGGAATCAAGATCGATGTTAAGCGTCTTTCCATGCTGCTTGACTGCCCGATCGTTGAGACATCCGCACTGAAGGGCGAAGGTCTTGACAAACTGATCGACGAAGCAATCAAAACAGCAAAGAAGAGCAGCGCTGATCTTCCAAAAGAAGTCTTCTCCAAAGAAATGGAAGCAGCTATCGCTGATGTGAAGGATGTCCTTCCGGAATCTATCACAGAAGACAAGAAGAGATGGTATGCGATCAAATTCCTTGAAAACGATGAGAAAGTAAAGGAATCCATCAAACTTTCCGCTTCTGCACAGTCTACTGTAGACAGCAAACGTCAGGCGATCGAAAAGAAACATGACGATGATATGGAAAGTATCGTAACAGATGAGAGATATACTTTCATCCAGAAGATCGTAAACACAACTGTTAAGAAAGGTAAAGACAAACTTACCGTATCCGATAAGATCGACCGTATCGTTACCAACCGTATCCTTGGTATCCCGATCTTCATCGCGATCATGTGGTTAGTATATTATGTATCTGTAACAACAGTTGGTACATTCGTAACAGACTGGACAAATGATGTATTCGTAGTAGCTATTCAGGACTTCGCAAGCAATATCCTCGGCAGCATCGGCGCTGGCGATATGGTAATGGGACTTGTAGTTGACGGTATCATCGGTGGTCTTGGTGCAGTACTTGGATTCGTTCCTCAGATGGCGATCCTGTTCCTGTTCCTGTCCATCCTTGAAGACTGTGGTTACATGGTACGTATCGCATTTGTTATGGACCGTGTATTCCGTCACTTCGGACTTTCCGGTAAGAGCTTCATTCCGCTCCTTATTTCTTCTGGATGCGGTATCCCTGGAATCATGGCTTCCAAGACCATCGAGCAGGATAATGACAGACGTCTTACTATCATGACAGCAACATTTATTCCTTGTGGTGCAAAACTTCCGGTTATCGCTCTTATGGGTGGTGTAATTGCTGGTGAGACCGCAGGATATGCAGAGAGCTCCTTTATCGCTCCTCTGATGTACTTTATCGGAATCGTAGCTGTACTTGTAGCAGCGATCATTCTTAAGAAAACAAAACCGTTCTCCGGTAAACCGGCTCCGTTCGTAATGGAGCTTCCGCAGTATCATATTCCGCAGGCTAAGACAGTTCTCCTTCACGTATGGGAAAGACTGAAAGGCTTCATCATCAAAGCTGGTACAATCCTGTTCCTTGCTTGTGTAGTAATGTGGTTCCTTGGTGGATTTGGATTCACAGATGGTGGATTCGGTATGGTAGAAGACAGCGCAGACAGCCTTATGGCAGCAATCGGCGGTGTGATCGCTCCGATCTTCGCACCACTTGGATTTGGCGAGTGGCAGCCGGTAGCAGCTTCTATCTCCGGTTTCACAGCAAAAGAAGCTATCGTATCTACAATGGGTGTCCTGGCTAACGTAGCTGGTGATACAGAAGATGCAGTAAACGTTGCAGCAGGTGTTGCAAGCTGGTTCCCGACAGGAATCGCAGCTTTCTCCTTCCTGATGTTCAACCTTCTTGATTCTCCTTGCCTTGCAGCTATCGCAACAATGGCAAAAGAAATGAACGACAAGAAATGGTTCTGGTTCGCAATTCTCTTCCAGAACGTATTCGCTTACATCGTTTGCCTCTGCTTCTATCAGATCGGTTCTTTCGTAACTGGTGGAGCATTTGGTATCGGTACTGTAGTAGGATTCGTAGTACTTATCGCAATGCTGTTCCTGCTGTTCAGACCAGATCCATACAAAGATCAGAAAGTTTATTCCAAACGTTCTGTACAGGCATAAGAAATTATGAAATAATAAAGGGGCTGGATGCAGTTGATGTGTCCGGCCTCTGTTTTCACTTTATATGACTGGCAGTATTTAAAGAGAGGATGAGTGAAATGCTGGCAAATATTATTATCATGGCTTTGATCCTTGGATATTGTGCATACATAATCTACAAAAATGTAAAAAATGCCAAAGAAGGTAAACACATGGGCTGCAGTGGATGCAGCGGCAACTGTGGAAGCTGCGGCGGATGCAGCGGGGCTGCTTTCAACAAAAGTACTGCGCAGTCTTCTAAAAAACGTCTGAAATAGGAGGTGCTGTATGGGAAATTCAACAGGATCCACGATGTATATGTTCGGTGCAGTCATTGTTATCTACATTGTAGGAATGCTGCTCTATCAGGGATTTCAGTGGATCAAGAAAAAAAGAGCACAGAAAAAGGACGAAGAGTTCAGAAACAGTGAAAAATAACAGCAGATATTAAAGTGTATAAAAATACCGAGATCCGTATATGCTGATATTAAACAGGATAAAGAGACTGGAATTGATAAACCAGTCTCTTTTTATTGCATTGCATATTGCGGAGGGATATTACTATGTGGGGATTTCTTGCAGCACTGATCTCAGGTGCATTGATGAGTATTCAGGGAGTTTTTAATACGGAAGTGACGAAACAGAGCAGCCTGTGGGTATCGACGGGCTGGGTGCAGCTCTCGGCTTTTGCAGTCTGCGTTGCCGCGTGGCTTTTTACAGGGCGGCAGAGCGTTTCTGCGTTATGGCAGGTGGAGAATAAATACACACTTCTTGGAGGCGTGATCGGAGCATTTATCACGATCACCGTGATCCAGAGCATGGGCACACTCGGTCCTGCAAAAGCAGCCATGCTGATCGTGATCTCGCAGCTGATCGTTGCATATCTGATCGAACTGATAGGGCTTTTTGGCGTGGATAAAGAGCCTTTTGAGTGGAGAAAAGTCCTGGGAATGCTGATCGCGATCGCCGGGATCGTGATCTTTAAATGGCAGAAATAAGGGTAATCCTGGAAGAATAGAAGTTTCCTATTGTAAAACACAGGGGAATTGGGTAAAATAAGACATGGTCAAGTATATACCGGGGGAGACTGCCTTAATATAGAAGGGAGTGAACCGGTATTATCACAAAATCAATAAGAAAATACTGTACAGTGCTTTTGTCGATCGCGCTTTTTACAGGGATTTTCTGTGCGGGATGTGGCGCGAGAAGTGATGAGATATTGCTTGAAAGCCAGGAAGATACTTCTGATACTGTAGAAGAAACAGAGCAGGAGGAAAGAGAGATGACTGACGAAATTCCGTCAGTGACACCTGAACCGCAGGAAATTTTTGTGGATGTCTGTGGCGCTGTGAATCAGCCGGGAGTCTATGAGATGGATCCGGACAGCCGTGTTTTTCAGGCGATCGAGGCAGCGGGAGGAATGACGGAAGAGGCTTCCGGAATTTCTGTCAATCAGGCACAGCCACTCAGTGACGGACAGCAGGTTTATGTACCGACTGTTCAGGAAGCAGAGGAGGGCAGTTTTGTTCCGGCGGTACCTGAGACTACAGGAACGGGAGAAAGCATGGGTACAGAAGATGGAATTGTCAATCTGAATACAGCAGATGCCGAGACGCTCAAGACACTGTCAGGCATCGGAGATTCCAAGGCACAGGCGATCCTTGCATACAGGGAGGAACACGGAGGTTTTTCCAGCATCGAGGAGATCATGCAGGTCCCCGGAATCAAAGAAAGTACCTTTTCAATGATAAAGGATAAGATTGCAGTAAAATAAGGAGAATGGAATGAGCAGAAAAGTTTTAGTAGTAGATGACGAAAAACTGATCGTAAAAGGAATCCGCTTTAATCTGGAACAGGACGGAATGGAAGTGGACTGTGCTTACGATGGAGAAGAAGCGGTGGAGAAGGCGAAGGAGAATAAATACGACATTATCCTTCTGGACCTGATGCTGCCGAAGATGGACGGGCTGGAAGTATGCCAGCAGATCCGGGAATTTTCCAATGTGCCGATCGTTATGCTTACTGCCAAAGGCGAAGACATGGACAAGATCCTGGGACTGGACTACGGTGCAGATGATTATATCACCAAACCGTTCAACATCCTTGAGGTCAAGGCACGTATCAAAGCCATTATGCGTCGTGCCCGTTCTGAACATGAAGAGAAAGAAAAAGCAAAGACGATCCAGGCAGGTGACCTTAAGCTGGACTGCGAGAGCCGTCGTGTATTTATTGCAGACAGAGAGATCAATCTGACAGCGAAGGAATTTGATGTGCTGGAACTTCTGGTATTCAACCCGAACAAGGTTTACAGCCGTGAGAATCTTCTGAATATCGTATGGGGATATGAATATCCGGGTGATGTCCGTACTGTCGATGTACATATCCGCCGTCTTCGTGAAAAAATTGAGGCGAATCCCAGTGAGCCGAAGTATGTACACACCAAATGGGGCGTAGGATACTATTTCCAGGCATAACCCATGGTAACGAAAAAAAAGACAAAATTTTTTAAAAGTCTGCGTTTTCGTATCTTTATTATCCTTATTATTCTGGGAATCGTGCCGGGAATTATCGTGACACAACTGATGATACACTATTACGAAAATCAGGCAGTGGAAGTAAGTGTGAGTGCAGTACGCACAGAATGCGCGATTCTCTGCGACCAGATCATCAAGGAAAATTATCTCAATGACTCCAGCTCCGAGGCTGTCAACAGCAAGCTGGAGTTATTGTCTAATGTCTATGGCGGCAGAATCCTTGTGGTTGACAGAGATTTCAAGATAGTCAGAGATACCTATCATGTGGAAGAGGGCAGAACTCTTGTTTCGTCCAAGGTGATACGCTGTTTTAAGAATGGTGATTCTGACGAGTTTAAAAAGATCGGACAGATGATCGAACTGGTAGTTCCGGTCAAAAGTGCAGATGTGTCTCAGGTTCAGGGAGCCATGCTGGTGAATATTTCCGAAAGTGAGATCGCTGCCATAGCAGGAGATCTGGAGCAGAAAGGAATCCTGATCATCTGTATTATTATTGTATTATCGCTGTTCCTGGCGTATATCCTGTCGACTGTCCTGGTAAAACCGCTTGCGAGAGTTACCAAGGCAATTGAAGACCTGACAGATGGCTATCAGCAGGACGAGATCAGTGTGCCGGACTATACAGAGACAGAACTTATTACAGATGCCTTTAACAAGATGCTTGCCAGAATGAAAGTTCTGGATGAGTCACGATCGGAGTTTGTATCAAATGTCTCTCATGAACTCAAGACTCCGATGACTTCCATGAAAGTCCTCGCAGATTCCCTGGTAGGACAGCAGGGTGTCCCGGAGGATCTGTATCAGGAGTTTATGCGTGACATCACAGCGGAGATCGACCGTGAGAACAGGATCATCACTGACCTTCTGACGCTGGTCAAGATGGATAAGAAAAACGCAGATCTTCAGATCCAGCATATGTCGATCAACCAGTTGCTGGAGGATATCCTGAAGCGCCTGCGTCCGATCGCGGACAAGAGAAACATCGATCTGATCCTTGACAGTTTCCGCCCGGTGGAGGCAGATGTGGACGAGCTGAAATTTACATCTGCGATCAGTAACCTGGTAGAAAATGCGATCAAGTACAATGTAGACGACGGATGGGTAAGAGTGTCGCTGGATGCGGATCACAAGTTCTTCTATGTGACAGTTGCTGATTCTGGAATGGGTATTCCGGAGGATTCTCTGAGCCGTATCTTTGAGAGATTTTACAGGGTGGATAAGTCTCATTCCAGAGAGATCGGAGGAACAGGACTTGGCCTTGCGATCACGAGAAGTACGATCGGCATGCATCATGGAGTGATCAAGGTATTCAGCAAAGAAGGGGAAGGAACTACTTTTTCCGTTCGTGTCCCACTGTCATATATTCCGTAGGAGGTGCCGGATGAAGAGAATATCAAAAGTGCTTCTTCTGGCACTGATGGTCTGTACCTTGTTTGCAGGATGCAGCATAGAAACCATACAGTCAAAGAAAGAAGACAGTAAATATAATTTTTATTATCTCAATACAAATGAGACTGCGCTCAAGAGTGAACCCTATGAGCCAAAAGAAGAAACAAAAGAATACATGGTAAAAGCTCTGTTACAGAAATTAGGGAACGGAGAAGTACCGGAAGACGGAATCAGTCTTCTTCCGGAAAATGTTTCTGTAAGTTCTTATGATCTGCAGGATAATCTGCTGATCATAGATTTCAGCAAAGAATATTCAGAAATGAGCAAGGTAAGGGAAGTTCTTACCAGAGATGGAATTGTCCAGACATTTCTGCAGATACCGGATATTGCGAAGATCCGTTTTACAGTGGCAGGTCAGCCGCTTAAAGACTCCAGAAACCAGGAGATCGGGGATATGACGGACAGTACATTTGTGGAAGTATCAAAGAAAAATGAGGACAACTATCGATACGATACGTTTACCTTGTATTTTGCAGACAAGAGCGGCAAGAGACTTCTGAAAGAAACAAGAAATGTTTATTACAGAAGGACGCTCCCAAAAGAGCGTGTTGTTCTGGAACAGCTTGCCAAGGGACCTCTGGAGGACGGACATTATGCAACGATTCCAGAGAATACTATGGCAATCAATGTGATTACGGCAGACAGAATCTGTTATCTTGACCTGAACAGTGAGTTCCAGGATGCAGCATTGGATGTGGCAGAAAATATTTCTGTTTATTCGGTGGTGAATTCCATTGTGGATTCCTGTGAGGCGGATAAGGTACAGATTTCCATTGAAGGAAACAGTGGAGGAAACTTCCAGAAGAATCTGCCGCTCTACAAATTTTATGAAAAAAACAAAGACCTTGTAATTCCGGATGAGGACGAGGAATCATAAGGCATTTCTATACAGAAAGGACAGGGAATGCGTAAAAGACCAGTGTGTTGTGCGTGCGTGTTCCTGATGTTGTGTCTGTGTATTCTGGACCTGGCAGGGATTCCTGTTATAAGAGGGAATCCGCTGCCGCGTGAGGTCCGGGAATATATAGAGTCACATCCATCGGCTGTGATCTGCGGGGAAGTACAGCGGTGCCAGGACACGGAATATTCTCTTTCTGTCTATCTTAAACAAGTCTTTCTGCTCTGTCAGTCAGAGCGAATTTCCATCAGAAATATAAGAGTGTTTTTGGAGAAAAATGCAAAAGAAAATTTGAAAACAGGTATGGTTATCCAGGTCGGTGGTGAGCTGGAGCGGGTTTCTGCACCCAGAAATCCAGGCGAATTTGATTCGCAGCAGTACTATGCCTGCCAGGGAATTTATTATTTCCTGAAAAATGGAATTATACAGAAAAAAGGCAGGAATTATTCAAAGTATGGACAGTTCCTGACAGAACTTCGGGGGCGAATCGGCGAAATCCTGCAGGAAACAGCGGGAGAGGATGCGGGAATCTACCAGGCGATGCTGCTGGGAGAAAAAAGCGGTCTGGATGAGGAGGTGAGGCTGCAGTATCAGATGGCGGGGATGGTGCATATCCTGGCTATTTCCGGACTACACATCAGCGTACTCGGAATGGGAATGTTTTCGTTACTCAAGAAGCTTTCATTTGGCAATGGATGGGCAGGATTTCTTTCACTGAGTGTGATCCTTCAGTATGGGATGCTGACAGGAAGCAGTGTGTCCGCAATGCGCGCTGTCTGCATGTTTGTGCTGGCAGTCGGAGCGCGGATTCTGGGGAGAAGCTATGATTTTCTGACTGCACTGACTGTGTCTGCGATACTTTTGCTGCTCGATACACCGGCGTACCTGTACAGCAGCAGCTTCCTGCTTTCATTCGGGGCAGTGACAGGTCTGGGGATCGTGGCACCTGCCCTGAACTGTCTGGTGGGCAGTGAGCGTGCGTGGGTCAAAACACTTCTGTCATCCTTTGCCGTGCAGCTTACAACGCTGCCGGTGCTTCTTCGGATGTATGGTGAGGTATCAGTTCTGGGAATCGTTTTGAATCTGGCCGTGCTTCCTACGGTAAGTGTGGTGCTGATCTGCGGGTTGTGTTGTGTGGCTGTTGGATTTATGAGTATTTCCGCTGCCGGGATCTGTCTGATTCCAGGAAAAATCCTGCTGATGCTTTACGAGAAACTTTGCGTGCTGGCAGGGGCCGTTCCGTTTTGTACATGGATCGGCGGCGCGCCGGAGATATGGCAGTGCGTGGTGTATTATGTCCTTCTGTTTGGCGGGATACAGATCGCTTTGTTCCTGAAGGAAAAGGGAGCGTACCGTGTGTGGAGAGTCCTGTCGAGAGGGATTTGTGTTGCTGTTGTCTGTGTGAGCATTTTTATTCTGGGATTCCGACAGAAAAATCTGATTTCGATCACCTGTCTGGATATCGGACAGGGGGACGGGATCGTGATACAGCTTCCGGGCGGCAAAACGGTCATGGTGGATGGTGGAAGCAGCAGTAAGAAAAAGGTTGCGTCGTATCAGATCCTTCCATATCTGAAAAATCAGGGGATTTCGGTGGTGGATGCCATGCTGATCTCACATACGGACCTTGATCATATCAGTGGCGTACAGGAACTGCTGACGTTGAAGGAAAAACATCTCACAACACTGCGTATAAAAAATCTGCTCCTCCCGGACTGGAAGGCACCGGAGGAGGTCTATTATGAACTGGAGGAGCAGGCGAAGAGGTGCGGGATTTCTGTGCTGAGGCTTCATCAGGGGCAGAAACTGCGGTTTGGGGATGGCTCTCTGGAAATCCTGTCGCCAGAGACAGGTGCGAAGGGGACGGATGTAAATGAAGAAGGGATTGTGATGGAACTACGGTACGGGAAATTCCGGGGGCTTTTTACTGGTGATATCGGAGCGGAGACGGAGAAAAAGCTGCTTCCGAAACTTGATGATGTGAATTTTCTTAAAGTAGGGCATCATGGGTCACGGTATTCTACCTGCCAGGAATTTCTGGATAAGATAAAGCCGGAACTTGCGGTGATCTCCTGCTCGGAATCCAATACGTATGGGCATCCGTCACCGGAAACGACGGCACGTCTTGAAGAGAACGGGATCCGGACGGAATATACGATGAAAAACGGGGCGATCACGGTTTATACAGATGGGCATTCTATACGTATGAAAACTTTTTGTAACGAAAAAACAGCGTAGAATCTACAGCTGTTTTGTAGTATGATAAACAGGAAAATAAATCAGAAGGAGGTGGAAGACATGGAGCGTATGCGAAAGACGGTTTTGTATCTGACATCATTCCTGCTTTTGGGGTGTCTTGGGTGGGTGTTTTTTCATGCATTGTGTACCATTCCCCAGGCAAAAAACATACTGAAAAACAGAACGGTGTTTCCACTGATCCTGGCAGGAAGTATATTTCTGCTGCTGTTGTTTGTGAAATTGGCAGACTGGTGCCGCTCATGGAAAAAACATACACTTATGAAGGCAACTGCCATTGTTTTCCTCCTGATTCTGGTATTACAGTTCCTGTATCTGTATTATGTGCGTTACTGGGTAGGGTATGATAACCTTCTGGTTCTGGATGAAGCCTGGTATATGCAGACGGATGGACATATTTCACCGGATTTTTATGATTCGTATTTTCAGCGTTATCCACATAATCATCCGGTTACGATTTTGCTGTACTGGGTTCTCAAAGCTGCGGGAAAACTGGGAGTATCCGGTTTATACTGGCCTTCTCATCTTCTGGGACTAGTAAGCATTGATCTTGCGCTGCTGTTCATGTGGAAACTGGCATGTGAAACTGAGGATATCCATCGGGGATTTCTTGTGGCGGTTCTGAGTCTTTTTGATCCGATTATTTATATATGGATTCCGTGGCATTATACAACTGTATGCCTGCTTCCGTTTCTGAGTGCGGGAATTTATTTCGGATGGAAGACGTGGAAAGCGGTGAATTTACGAAGTCAGATAATCTATGCGGCATGTACGGGGATTTTTACTGCGGTCGGAATGAGAATCCGGATAACAGAGGGAATCCTTCTGATTGCGTTTCTGATCATGGCAGTCTGTGTGAAAGGCTGGAATCGGTGCAGACTGGCTGCATGTCTGATTCCTTTTCTGGTGATATGTGGTCTGACTTGGGCCGGGACAGGCATGCTTCGAAATCATTATGCAGATTTTGACAGTTCCGATAAAGCATTTCCACCGGCTCATTTTGTAATGATGGGAGTTGGAGGAGATGGAACTTACAAAAAGAAAGATGTAGAATTTACAGCCCGGATCCCCGGAGAAGAAGCAAAGACAAAAGCAGATCTGCAGGAAGCAGGGAAAAGAATCAGAAATCTGGGTGTAAAAGGTACAATTTCTCTTGCGGGAGAAAAAATGCTGACTGTCTGGCAGGATGGTTCCTGCGGGTTTCAGTCGGAATGGCTTTATCCATTGAAAGATTCCAGAGCTTTTCAATATATTTGTGGAGAAAAAAATGATCTGTTTCTATACTGGGCGCAGATTTTTTATGTGATGCTTCTGTTTCTGACGCTGGCAGGAACGGCTGCATCTATGATAAGTGGAAGGATGGGCACAGGAATGCTATTGAGGCTTGTGCTGCTTGGAAATATTCTTTTCTATCTGATGTGGGAGGCACAGAACCGTTACAGTATTGGAATGGTGGGAATATTGCTTTTTCTTGCCGCAGATGGATGCCGTTTGCTGCAGAATGGGGAACTGGAAACAGAACATATTGTGCCGGTTTTGATCCGAAAAAGAGGCTGGGGAGCAGTAACTGCAATCCTGGCTGTGATGCTGGCGATTTTGCTGTACAGACCGTTGTTTGTGGAAGAAACGGAGTGGAGAGAGTTTTCTGTCCGGAATATTTACCGGGTGGGACAGAATCTTCAGGATATTGTTTCTGGTGACAGGGTTACGCAGACATTTGTGGCTTCATCGGCGTTTGATCACATTCTGGTACAGGGCTATCTCAAAAATGGTGCAGTACCGGACGGTGGGTGTCAGATGCTGATTCAGGATGAAGAAGGGAAGAAACTGGCAGAAGCATTTCTGAGTGCACAGCAGATTGCAGAAACTCAGCTTGATTTTACATTTGACTCAATTGTGCCGGATGGGGAAACTGTTTATACGATTGTTATTGAGCCGAAAGGAATCAGAGAAAATCATGCGCTGCAGCTGTATCGTTTCAACAGTTCTATGGATCTGTATCCGGCTGGAAAACTGAGTTGTAATGGCAGAGAAGAGAACGGGAATCTTATTTTTTCTGTTTATGAGGAAAGAACAGGGACAATTTTCAGGAGGATTTTTTTGTGAAAAATTTACAGGAAGATATCAAGACAGGGAATTTCAGGCGAGTGTATCTTTTGTGCGGGGATGAAGCCTATCTGAAGATCCAGTACAAGGATAAACTGATAAAAGCTCTGAACCCGGATGACGATACAATGAATTTCAGCAAATATGAGGGAAAGGGAATCGAAGTGAGGGAGATGATCGATCTCTGTGAAACGATGCCTTTTTTTGCGGATTACAGGGTGATTCTTGTGGAAAACTCTGGTTTTTTTAAGAACAAGTGTGATGAACTTGCTGATTATATAAAGACATTGCCGGATTATGTGCGGATGGTTTTTGTGGAAGAAGAAGTGGATAAACGAAGCCGTATGTACAAGGCAGTCAAGGCTGAAGGGCGAATCGTGGAGTTCGCAAAACAGGATGAAAAAACTCTGATGAGATGGGCAGCAGGAATCCTCGGACGTGAGGGACGAAAGATCACGACACGTGATATGGAGTTTCTTCTGACGAAGACAGGGACGGACATGGGAAATATCCGGAATGAGCTGGAGAAGCTGATCACGTTTACGATGGGACGTGATGTGGTTACGGCAGAGGATATTGAGGAGATCTGTACGACACGGACGGAGAATAAGATTTTTGAGATGGTCCGTGCAGTTACGGAGAAGAACCAGAGGAAAGCACTGGATCTCTACAATGACCTCCTGACCCTCAGGGAGCCGCCGATGAGGATTCTGTTCCTTCTGTCAAAGCAGTTCCGACAGATGACGCTGGCAAAGAAGATGTCAGGAGAGGGTGCGGCGCAGAGTGAGATCGCATCAAGACTTGGTGTGCCGTCGTTTGCGGCACGGAATCTGCTGACCTGTGCACGGGCGTACAGTACGGAGGAGCTTGAACAGGCGGAAGTGGATTTTGTGGATTCGGAGGAAGCAGTGAAGACGGGCAGACTGCAGGATGTGCTGAGTGTGGAGCTGCTGATCGTGAAGTACAGCACCGGAAGATAAAAAAGAACAAATATGTAAAAAGAAAATGCTATACTGAGGCATCAAAAAGAATGGAGGCGGAAAAATGGTATTAGGGATTCTGGGGCTGGCAGCCATGATATTGTGCTGGGCTGCAGGCTCTTACTGGAAGAAGGTTTACTATTTAATATGGTTTTTATCTTTGCCGATGCCGATTTTTTGGTTTTTGTATAGCTTTTCGATGGATGAAGATGGCGATGGCGGGAGTTCTGGCGGGATAGAAGCGGTACTTACGGTAATAATCTTGATTATACTGGTAATAATATATGTAAAGGCAAGAAATCTGGGAGATGTAATTAATACATTTCTGCTGATGAATGTTAATATTTTGTTGATGATTTTATTGTCAGATTCTGGCTTTAGCGGATGGAACATGATAGTGTGTCGGATAGTGTTTGTGATAACACTTCTGGTTTCGATAATCGCAGCAGTTGCCACATTCCGTGCAAAAGAGTATTCTTCAGTGCTGCCGAGTTCACTGCTTGCAGTAACATGGGGCAGATTCATGCTGGGTGTATTCGCCTTAGATTATGAAGAGATATACAGTTCCCTGGGGCTGACAAGTTTACCGGTGACTCTGGGCCTCGGAATTATACTGACAGCAGCAGGTTGTCTGCTACAGTTTTTTATCCTCAAAAAGACTGACATGGGAAAAAAGAAAAGAAACGTAATAAGTAATTTCTTGAAATAGAAGGAAAATGCCTTGAATAACTGCGTGTCGCATTCTCGTTACTTTCAGTGATGAGTTAGACACGCA
>ERZ791903.291-NODE-291-length-77976-cov-8.867417_pt1 | contig 77976 bp, 67 predicted proteins | sample MGYA00510148_ERZ791903 | MGnify/ENA primary metagenome ERZ791903 (study PRJEB30046, sample SAMN00792080) | human gut metagenome | study: EMG produced TPA metagenomics assembly of the A metagenome-wide association study of gut microbiota in type 2...
TCTGGATCTGTATGAATATGAAAGAGAACAGTCTGAGTCATATTCATATGGTAAAAGATGATTTACTTGGCGAACAGGATTGGAAAGGCAATCTGGATATCCCTAACATCGTGATGATCGGACTGGCGAGGGAGATTCCACCAAAGGAAGAACAATATGAACTGCATCGATTGCTGGGAGCGTTACTATCGCAGACAATGACGGCAGAACAAAAATTGAAGCTTATGAAACAGGAGTATGACATACCGGTAGACAGAAATGGTATTAGAGATGAGGTGAAAGTCATGTGTAATCTGAGTGAAGGCGTAGAAGAAATGGGATATGCAAAGGGCGAAGCCGCTGGTAGAGCTGCTGGCATGGTCGCTGGCAGGTCAGAGGGCGAAAAAATAGGCGAAGCACGAGGCAAGACTATTGGAAAATCTGAGGTTATCCTGAAAATGCATAAGAAAGGCTATTCCTTAGAGCAGATCATGGATGTAACCGATATGAGTGAGACGGAAATCAAGACAATTATAGGATAAGAGCATAGGCAGAACAGGTAATATGTATATTTTAGCAGAAGTCCGGATATGGCAGAAATGCTCTATCTGGATTTTTTTTGAAGGCTATGTTAAAACTTTTTTAGGAGTCATCCTGTCTATTATAGTAGATGCCTGACATTCATGATTATAAGTAAAGGAGAGATGATTATGGGAAAAATGAAAAGCAGATTAAAGCGGTTTGTTGTCTGGTGCATGGCGGTAGTCATGTTGTGCATGAGTGGACCGTTTACAGCAAATGCGGCAGCATTGGAAAGTGAGACGCCGGAACTTGCGGCAGCAAAGACTGTAAAGATCAAAAATGCAAAAGTTGGAACAAAAGTTACGGTGGGAGATTATACCTACAGGATAACCACACTGACACCGAAGAAGAAAACGGTAGAGGTAACGGGATTTACCAAAAAGGCAAAAAAGAAGTGTGGCGAGGTAATGATACCTGCCAGTATAAAGATTGCATCGAAGACAGGAAAATACAAGGGAACTTACAGCTTTAAGGTTACATCTGTTGGGAAGAAGGCTTTCTATAATAACAAAAGAATATGGGAGATAACATTAGGAAATAATATCCGCACAGTTAAAAAACAGGCATTTTACGGATGCTCCAATCTGGGTAGTCTTATTTTCTATGATGCGGACAAGCTGAAGGTGCTTGAAGCGGGAGCGTTTCAGAATTGCAAAAATCTGTGGTATACGAACCTGGACAAGCAGAATCTGATGATAAAAAAGATCGGGAAAAATGCACTAAAAAACTCAGGCATAAAAGATAATCCGTATTTTATCAAAACGAGGAAAAAACCGAAAACAATCGATAACAATCAGATGATCATAACAGAGTCATACGAGGACGGCGGTGAAAAGATCGGCGGGCTGGATAATATGGGTGAGGGTGTTGTGAGCAAATGGAAAGGGCTTGTTGTCTATTCGAAGAAACCGGTAAATCCAAGAAAATTTATTGCGAAATATGGAGATTCATATGGATACCGAGAGGCTGATCTGCCGGTGCTTGATGGTTCCGGTGGGGCAACAACATATCTGCCAAATTACAAAAACATAAAGATTTTGTTCGGAGCAAACACCCATAAACTGGAATCGTCCATTTGGGAAGTCTTTGGAGAGATAAATATGGAATATTATAACGTTGCTCCTTATATAAATGCAGGATATAAATATATGACCTATATTTACATAGACAGCTTGGTAGAAAAACCATATGATCTTTCTATTTATTATGGAAAAGAAAAAGTAAAAACGGTCAAGATGGAAGGCATCACAAAGGCAGAAAGAAAAACAACCCTGAAGGAATCGGTTACAACCTGGGGAACTCTGGCGGATGTTTTAAAAGTAAACAGGCTGTTCGAGAAACTGAGAGCAGGCTATGAAAAGAAGTATAACAGATCTGCAAAAAATCTTGATATGGGAGAAATGATACAGTTGCTGGATGCGTATATAGGTTCGTTTCCATATAAAGAATATAATTGCGGGGCGGTCTGGTATATGGTCGAGGCAGCAAAATACTACGGAGCATATGGAATGGTTGTATACAATGATTCGGAAAAAGAATATTATCGAAATCTGCAGCCGACCATATATGGTTCGCTCAAGAATTATAATGCGGTTCATGATGAACATACAAAGATGTATTTTCACACGATCGGAATGGTGATCTATGAAGGCGGCTATATGTTTGGAGAGCTAAATGGTAATATGGCGAATAATAAAAGTACATATTTGGAATGCCTGCCGGAGGATTATCATAAGATTACAGAATTCAGAATGGATCAGACCCCTCTGACAAGTGTTGATGAACATTGTATCCAGATCGCATCGTATAAAAGCACAGCAGATTTCTGGAAGAAGAATTATAAGATAGACGTGCATACATTTGACCCATATAACCCGGATACATGGTATTGATCCGGAGAAACGGCAAAACAATGGCATCAGATACAGATAATAGAATTTATTTGTATCTGGTGCCGTTTTTTTACGCATTGTGATGGTAAAAAATGCGGATTAATGCTACAATAAAACGAATGGGGAAACGCTTTGGCAGATACGAATGAAAAGGCTGAATGAGATTATACGAGAGGAAACGAAAAAATGAACAAACGAAACCGGTTGAAAACCATTCGGCCGCAGAATGAACGTGCGGCAAGAGCATTCCGTAAGAAGCAGAACATGAAGGTAGAGCTGAATAAAAAGTGGCTGCCTGTTGTCTATGTGGTGATGCTCGGCATCTGTATTTTACTGAATGTGACAAATGATAGTCTGGATCCGGCAAATGTGCTGATCAGTGTCTGTATGTTTGGAATCGTGGGAGCGATATTTGTCTATGCATATAAGCATCTGAAGCATATCGACCAGATGGGGGAAGATTTTCGTATAGCCATCAGCTATATCAAGGGCGACTATGCAAAAGAAAAGAAGCTTCTTTGGGATCTGTATCGTACCGAGACCCGGTATGGTATCTTTAATGAGGAACATCTGAGAAATTCCTATGTAGATTATGTGGAAGAAATGAAACGTTTGGAGCAGGATGAAGAAGGAAAATATGCCTGCGATATCGAAGATTTTATCAATTACCAGTTGATCGATGATGCGGTTGAAAAGGGTCGTCTGAATCTGGTGCCGGGTGCCATGACCGGACTTGGTATTCTTGGTACCTTTATCGGTCTGTCAATCGGACTTCAGGCATTTAACACTGGATCAGCAGAAGAGATCACGAACAGTATCGGACCTCTGATGGATGGTATCAAGGTTGCATTCCATACCTCTATCTATGGAATGATCTTTTCCCTGACATTTAATCTGATCTTTAAGACGGTTCTGGAACAGGCATATCATAAGCTGGATGAATTTGTAGCAGAGTTCAAACGGTATGTACGTCCGGATGCGACTTACGATAACGGTAATCTGGAACTGGATTTTCAGAAGAAACAGTTGGAAGCAACGATAGCAACACAGAAAGCCATCGAGGAGACATTGGCTTATCTGAAATCTATGCATGAGGACATCGAGGATATCCGTATCCTGACAAAGGATCAGAATGATATCTTCCGTGGCAGATTGAACCGCCCGAGAGCGATCGAACAGAGCAGCAGGGAGGGATAAGGCATGAGCAAGAAACGAAGAAGACCGGAGGAAGAAGAAACCTCCTACTGGCTGTCTTATTCCGATATGATGGCAGCACTCCTTCTGATCTTTATCCTGATTATTTCATTTACACTGATGCAGTCAAAGAGCCAGTACGAGAGCAAACAGGCAGAGCTTGATAAGCAGAAGGAGATCATTAAAGAGCAGGAACAGCTCTTAAAAGACCAGCAGGAAGAGCTTGACCGTATCGCAGGAATCCGAAGTGATCTGGTGGCGGCACTCCGTGATGAGTTCGCAGACAGTTCTTTGAATGTAAAAGTTGATGAAAAAACCGGAGCGATCACATTTGATGCAAGCGTTTTGTTTGATGTAGCAGACAGTGACCTGAAGGAAGAAGGAAAGACATTCTTGAAAGAATTTCTTCCAAAATATTGTAATGTACTGTTAGATGAAAAATATCGTGATTATGTATCGGAGATTATTATAGAAGGTCATACAGATACGAATGGATCTTATATTTATAATCTTGAACTTTCCCAGCAGAGAGCCTTTTCTGTTGCGAAGTATTGCCTGACCGAGAGCAACGGGATCATAAGTTCCACGGATGTTGAACTGCTCCGAAGTGTGCTGACGGCAAATGGAAAGTCTTACAGCAATCCGATTTATAAGGAGGATGGATCTGTCGATCTGGAAGCATCCAGACGAGTAGAGATTCTGTTCCGGCTTCAGGATGAAGAAATGATCGCTGAGATGATGGATATTCTGAAAGAGAAATAGATATTTTGAAAGAGAAACAGACCAACACTTGCGGTTTTAAAAACGAGATGGTACAATGAGCATTGCGATGGGATGTGTTTGTACATACCAGCATAATGCGAAACCAACATTGAACCGACAGGTGAAATGGTACAATGAGCATTGCGACGGTACATATTTATATGTACTAAATGGATAGATTGTCTTTTGAAAGGAAAACGAGATGAAAAGAGTAGTTGTAACAGGAATGGGCGCTGTAACCCCGATCGGAAATAATGTAGAAGAATTCTGGGATGGCATTAAGAAGAATAAAGTAGGTATTGGCGAGATTACAAAATTTGATGTATCCGAATATAAATGCAAAATGGGTGCTGAAGTAAAAGATTTTGATCCAAAACAATATATGGATCCAAAGGCAGCCAGAAGAATGGAGCCGTTCTGCCAGTATGCAGTTGCAGCTACAGGCGAAGCAATCAAGAATGCCGGTATTGATCTTGAGAAAGAAGATCTGACAAGATTCGGAACCTGCATCGGTAACGGACTTGGCGGTGTAGCTACGATCGAAAAGGAACATGCCAAGGTTATGAATGGTAAGGCAAACCGTGTCAGTGTAATGATGGTTCCTATGATGATCTCGAATATGGCAGCCGGAAATGTAGCAATCGCATATGGCTTAAAGGGCAAATGCACAGATGTTGTAACAGCATGTGCGACAGGAACAAACAGCATTGGCGAGGCATATCGTTATATTCAGGTCGGAGATGCAGATGTGATGGTAGCCGGAGGCGCTGAATCACCGATCTGTGAGACAAATGTTTCAGGATTTATCTCCATGACAGCACTTTCAAGTGCAACAGAAGCAGATCGTGCGTCGATTCCGTTTGACAAAGACAGATGTGGATTCGTTATCGGTGAAGGAGCTGGAGTCGTAGTTCTGGAATCTCTGGAGCATGCGCAGGCAAGAGGAGCAAAGATCCTTGCCGAGGTTGTCGGATATGGTTCCACCTGTGATGCATTTCACATTACATCCCCTGCCGAGGATGGAGAGGGTGCAGCAAGAGCCATGACACTCGCGATCAACGAGGCTGGCATTACACCGGCAGACGTTGATTATATCAATGCACACGGAACAAGTACCCACCACAATGATCTCTATGAGACAAGAGCAATTAAGAAAGCATTTGGTGAAGATGCATATAATGTAAATATTAATTCTACAAAATCCATGATCGGTCATTTATTTGGCGCGGCCGGAGCAGTTGAATTTATTACATGCGTAAAATCTATCGAAGATGGATACATTCACCCAACAGTAGGTCTTCGTGAGACAGAAGGCGAGATCGACCTGAATTATACAAAGGGTGAGGGCGTTCATAAGGACATTACATATGCACTGAGCAATTCTCTTGGATTTGGTGGACACAATGCCAGCATTCTTGTAAAGAAATGGGAAGAATAAGATCCAGACAAAAACAGATATAAAAGAATTACACATCATAAATAATGTGAGCAAAAGTATTTGCACGAAAAAGTGTAAATTTACATGGAAAAGTGAGAATTTACATCAAAAAGTGAAAAAACGTATTGACATATTCCTTGTGTTATGGTAAAGTATCTCTCGATGAACTGCCGAAGACAGTAGGTGCCGGATGGCATAAGTTGAAAAACACCTACCGAGGAATATATCGTTAATATTATTTTAACTATATGCTCTCTGTCTTATCGACAGAGAGCTTTTCTTATTTTAGCAGAAGATGCTTTCTGTTAACTATGTGCAGTCATTAGTAAAACAAGGAGGCGCATTATGGCAAAGGTAGAGATTAAGAAGCCAGTAGTTGAAGAAATCAAAGCTAACTTAGATGGTGCTCAGACAGCAGTTGTAGTTGACTACCGTGGACTTACAGTTGAGCAGGACACACAGCTTCGTAAGCAGTTAAGAGAAGCTGGGGTTGTTTATAAGGTATACAAGAACACCATGATCAACTTCGCTATTGAAGGCACAGAGTTCGAGGGACTGAAGCCATGTCTCGAAGGACCTACCGGATTAGCTATCTGTAAGACAGATGCTACAGCAGCAGCCAGAATCCTGGCTAACTTCGCAAAGACTGCTCCGGCACTTGAACTTAAGGGTGGCGTTGTAGAAGGTACATTCTACGATGCAGCAGGTATCGCAGTTATTGCAAACATTCCTTCAAGAGAAGTACTTATTTCCAAATTCCTTGGAAGTATCCAGTCACCTATTGCAAACTTCGCTCGTGTTATCAAGCAGATTGCAGAACAGAAGGAAGCTTAATTATTTGTGCATACAGGCACATCGGCTTCTATTTAATAGAAGCAGCAATTATTAAACTATATTATATTAATGGAGGAAATAATAATGACAACTCAGGAAATTATTGAAGTAATCAAAGGTTTATCAGTATTAGAATTAAATGACTTAGTTAAAGCATGTGAGGAAGAATTCGGCGTATCAGCAGCAGCAGGTGTTGTTGTAGCAGCAGCAGGCGGAGACGCTCCAGCAGCAGAAGAGAAGGATTCATTCGATATCGAACTTACAGAAGTTGGTCCTAACAAGGTTAAGGTTATCAAGGTTGTTCGTGAGATCACAGGTCTTGGCTTAAAGGAAGCTAAGGACGCTGTTGATGGCGCTCCAAAGGTTATCAAAGAGGGAGCTTCAAAGGACGAGGCTGAGGAAGCTAAGACTAAGTTAGAGGCTGAAGGCGCTAAGGTTACATTAAAGTAATTTTATTCCTTGTATTTATGAATATCTTTCGACCTGGCGGGAGAATTACCTGCCAGGTCGTTTTTGTCAAAGTTCCGGCGAACTGATCATTTTTATCAATAAGAGCAGTTGAGACCGAATAAGTGATTTTAAGATTCTGAACACAGATACGACATGATATAGTCGGCGTTATGTATCTGTTCTGTAATAATACCGCTGCAGGCTGTTTCAAAAGAATGCAGAGGGGCATATAAATATGGATAAAAGTTCATATACAATTCTTTTATAAAAAATTCCAAATATTTCTTGACATATACCTTGAAAATGTGATACAGTGTAGGATGTCTATACTATGGGTTGGTTTGCGTTCAAACCAGACATATAATGACACGGCTAATATATTTCGGTTAAATGTAAGCATTTCAACAGAATATACGCTTAAAAATAAATTCCAAGGGGTGAATGTGTCGATGGAAAAAAACAGAATTAGTCCTGTTCAATCTGGTAAAGGTATCCGAATGAGTTATTCCAGACAGAAAGATGTACTGGAGATGCCTAACTTTATCGAAGTTCAGAAAAACTCATACCAGTGGTTCCTTACCGATGGTCTGAAGGAGGCATTTAAAGATATCTCTCCTATTACTGACTATACAGGACAGCTTAGTCTTGAGTTTGTAGATTTCCAGTTATGTAGAGATGATGTGAAGTACTCAATCGAAGAGTGCAAGGAAAGAGATGCAACATATGCTGCACCGCTTAAAGTAAAAGTAAGACTCCATGCAAATGACGCAAAGGAAATGTCAGAACATGAGATTTTCATGGGTGATCTTCCTCTTATGACCGAGACAGGTACATTTGTGATCAACGGTGCAGAGCGAGTTATCGTAAGCCAGTTGGTGCGTTCACCTGGTATCTACTATGATATTGCACATGATAAGATTGGTAAGAAGCTGTACTCCTGTACAGTTATCCCAAACCGTGGTGCATGGTTAGAGTACGAAACAGATTCGAATGATGTTTTCTATGTTCGTGTAGATAGAACCAGAAAGGTGCCTATCACAGTACTTATCCGTTCACTGGGAATCGGAACAAATGCAGAGATTATCGATCTGTTTGGCGAAGAACCAAAGATTTTAGCAAGTATTGAAAAGGATCCTTCTGAGACATATCAGGATGGTCTTCTTGAGCTGTACAAAAAAATAAGACCGGGTGAGCCTCTTGCAGTAGAGAGTGCAGAGAACCTGATCAATGCAATGTTCTTTGATCCAAGACGTTATGATCTTGCAAAGGTTGGACGTTATAAGTTCAATAAGAAGCTGGCATTCCAGAACAGAATTACAGGTCAGATACTTGCAGAGGATGCGATCGATCCGGCAACCGGTGAAGTGATCGCAGAAGCAGGCACGACACTTACAAGAGCACAGGCAAAGGATATCCAGGATGCTGCTGTACCATATGTTATGATCCAGACAGAAGAACGTAATGTAAAGGTGCTTTCAAATATGGTAGTAGATCTGTCCAAGTATGTTGGATTTGATCCTGCTGAAGTAGGTATCCATGAGGGTGTATACTATCCTGTTCTTGAAACCCTTTTAAATGAATATTCAGACGAAGAAGAATTAAAGGCAGCTATCGCAAGAGATGCATCTGACCTTGTTCCAAAGCATATAACAAAAGAAGACATTATCGCTTCAATTAACTACAACATTCACCTTGAATATGGTATTGGAACAAAGGATGATATCGATCACCTTGGTAACAGACGTATCCGTGCAGTCGGAGAACTTCTTCAGAATCAGTATAGAATCGGTCTTTCCAGACTGGAAAGAGTTGTAAGAGAGAGAATGACGACTCAGGACGTAGAGACGATCACTCCACAGTCTCTGATCAACATCAAGCCTGTAACAGCAGCAGTTAAGGAATTCTTCGGAAGTTCCCAGTTGTCACAGTTCATGGATCAGAACAACCCATTGTCTGAGCTGACTCATAAGAGAAGATTATCAGCCCTTGGTCCCGGTGGTTTGTCACGAGACAGAGCAGGATTCGAGGTTCGAGATGTACACTATACTCATTATGGTAGAATGTGTCCTATCGAGACTCCTGAAGGTCCTAACATCGGTCTGATCAACTCTCTGGCTACTTATGCAAGAATCAATGAGTATGGTTTTGTAGAAGCACCATACAGAAAACTGGATAAATCAGATCCTGCAAACCCTGTAGTTACAGATGAGGTTATTTATCTGACGGCAGATGAAGAAGATAATTACAGAGTTGCACAGGCGAATGAACCTCTGGATGCAGATGGTCATTTCGTAAATAACAACGTATCAGGAAGATACAGAGAGGATACAACAGAGTTCCCGAAATCAAGAGTTGATCTGATGGACGTTTCTCCTAAGATGGTATTCTCAGTTGCTACATCCATGATTCCTTTCCTTGAGAACGATGATGCAAACCGTGCTCTGATGGGATCAAACATGCAGCGTCAGGCAGTTCCGCTTATGCTTACCGAATCAGCCGTTGTAGGTACCGGTATGGAAGCAAAGGCAGCTGTTGATTCAGGTGTATGTATCGTTGCAAAGAGAGATGGTGTAGTTGAATATTCCACAAGTAAGGAAATCTGTATTAAGGCAGATGAAGATGGAACAAAGGATATCTACCACGTTATCAAGTTCGCACGAAGCAATCAGGGTAACTGTATGAACCAGAGACCTATCGTATTCAAGGGCGAGCATGTTAAGGCTGGAGAGGTTATCGCAGACGGACCATCTACTTCAGGTGGAGAGATCGCACTTGGAAAGAACCCTCTGATCGGTTTCATGACCTGGGAAGGTTACAACTACGAGGATGCTGTTCTTTTAAGTGAAAGACTTGTAAAAGATGATGTATATACATCTATTCATATTGAGGAGTACGAATGCGAAGCGAGAGATACCAAGCTCGGACCGGAAGAGATCACAAGAGATCTTGCTGGACTGTCTAATGATGCATTAAAGGATCTGGATGAGAATGGTATTATCCGTATCGGTGCTGAGGTTCGTGCCGGAGATATCCTTGTCGGTAAGGTTACTCCTAAGGGAGAGACAGAACTGACAGCAGAGGAAAGACTCCTTCGTGCCATCTTTGGTGAGAAGGCAAGAGAAGTAAGAGATACTTCCCTGAAGGTTCCTCATGGAGCATTTGGTGTCATCATGGATACCAAGATCTTCACAAGAGAAAATGGTGATGAACTTTCACCGGGTGTTAATAAATCAGTCAGAGTATACATTGCTCAGAAGAGAAAGATCCAGGTAGGAGATAAGATGGCCGGTCGTCATGGTAACAAGGGTGTAATTTCCCGTGTACTTCCGGTAGAAGATATGCCATTCCTTCCAAATGGCCGTCCGCTCGATATCGTGTTGAACCCACTGGGCGTTCCTTCGCGTATGAATATCGGACAGGTTCTTGAAATCCATCTTGGTCTTGCTTCACAGGTTCTCGGATTCAAGGTTTCAACTCCTGTGTTTGATGGTGCAGACGAGTTTGATATCATGGATACTCTTGAGATGGCGAATGATTATGCAAATACTGAGTGGGAGAACTTCTACGAGAAATATAAAGATTCTGTTTCAGAAGAAGTAATGAATTACCTCTATGAGAACAGAGATCACAGAGAAGAATGGAAGGGCGTTCCGATCGACAGAACCGGTAAGGTACAGCTTCGTGACGGTAGAACCGGTGAAGAATTTGACAGCCCTGTAACAATCGGTTACATGCATTATCTTAAGCTCCACCATCTGGTTGATGATAAGATCCATGCACGTTCAACCGGTCCGTACTCATTAGTTACACAGCAGCCTCTGGGTGGTAAAGCTCAGTTCGGTGGACAGCGTTTCGGTGAGATGGAAGTTTGGGCACTGGAAGCATACGGTGCATCATATACATTACAGGAAATCCTGACTGTTAAGTCGGATGATGTAATCGGACGTGTTAAGACATATGAAGCGATCATTAAGGGTGAGAACATTCCTACACCTGGTATCCCTGAGTCATTCAAGGTACTGCTGAAGGAATTCCAGTCACTTGGTCTCGATGTCAGAGTTGTAAAAGACGATATGACAGAGGTTGATCTCGGTGAGACGATCGAAGCGTATGACGAGAATGTTAAGAGCATGATCGATGATGATAAACGGGAAGCTGATGGACGTGAATTTGAAGAAGCGGGCTTCAGCGGAACAGATGAAAATGATGAGCTGACATCATTATCAGACGGAGAATATCTGGATGATTACAGCGATGATTATGATGACAACTCAGATGATGAATTTTAGAAAGGAGATTTTGTAAGATGCCAGAATTTAACATGGAAACTCCAGAACAGGAACAGGCTTTAAGCTTTGACGCAATTAGAATCGGACTTGCATCTCCTGAAAAAATCAGAGAATGGTCACATGGTGAGGTTAAGAAACCTGAGACTATCAACTACAGAACATTAAAACCGGAAAAAGACGGTTTGTTCTGTGAGAGAATATTTGGACCTAGCAAGGACTGGGAATGTCATTGTGGTAAATACAAGAAGATCAGATATAAAGGTATTATCTGTGATCGATGCGGTGTAGAGGTTACAAAGGCCAGCGTTCGTAGAGAGCGTATGGGTCATATCGAGCTTGCAGCACCGGTATCCCATATCTGGTATTTCAAAGGTATTCCTAGCCGTATGGGACTGATCCTTGATATTTCTCCAAGAGTACTTGAAAAGGTATTATACTTTGCATCTTATATTGTTCTTGATCCAAAGGACACACCGCTTACTTATAAGCAGGTTCTGACAGAGCAGGAATACAGAAAGGCTGAAGAGGACTTCGGATACGGCTCCTTCCGTGCAGGAATGGGTGCTGAGTCCATTCAGGAGCTCTTAAGAGCAATCGATCTGGATAAAGAAAGCGAAGAATTAAAGGCTGAGCTTAAGAATTCAAGCGGACAGAAGAGAGCCAGAATCATCAAGAGACTGGAAGTTGTTGAAGCATTCCGTAATTCTGAGAATAAGCCGGAGTGGATGATCATGGATGTTATTCCGGTTATCCCACCGGATATCAGACCTATGGTTCAGTTGGATGGCGGCAGATTTGCTACATCTGACCTGAATGACTTATATAGAAGAATTATCAACAGAAATAACCGCTTAAGAAGACTTCTTGATTTGAACGCTCCTGACATCATTGTCAGAAACGAGAAGAGAATGCTTCAGGAAGCTGTTGATGCGTTAATTGATAATGGTAGAAGAGGCCGTCCTGTAACAGGTCCGGGTAACAGAGCATTAAAGTCTCTGTCCGATATGTTAAAGGGTAAGCAGGGACGTTTCCGTCAGAACCTTCTTGGTAAGCGTGTTGACTATTCAGGACGTTCTGTTATCGTAGTAGGACCGGAACTTAAGATTTATCAGTGTGGTCTTCCAAAGGAAATGGCAATTGAATTATTCAAGCCATTTGTTATGAAAGAACTGACAGCCAGCGGCAGAGCAAATAACATTAAAGCTGCTAAGAAGATGGTAGAAAAGCTTGAGCCGGAAGTTTGGGATGTACTGGAAGATGTAATCAAAGAGCATCCGGTTATGTTAAACCGTGCTCCTACACTTCACAGACTGGGTATCCAGGCATTTGAGCCTATCCTTGTAGAAGGTAAGGCAATCAAGCTTCATCCATTGGTATGTACAGCGTTCAACGCCGATTTCGATGGTGACCAGATGGCTGTTCACCTTCCACTTACAGTTGAGGCACAGGCAGAATGTAGATTCCTGCTCCTGTCCCCGAATAACCTTCTGAAGCCTTCAGATGGTGCTCCGGTTGCCGTTCCTTCACAGGATATGGTCCTTGGTATCTACTATCTGACAATGGAGAAGGATGGCGATATCGGAGAAGGCAAGTTCTTCAAGTCAAAGAACGAAGCACTGCTTGCATATGAGAACAAGGAGATTACTCTCCACTCTAAGATAAAGGTAAGAAGAACTGTTACGACAGAAGACGGAATAGAGGTTACAGGTATCATCGATACTACACTCGGTCGTTTGCTGTTCAACGAGATCATTCCTCAGGATCTTGGATATGTTGATAGAACAAATCCTGATAATATCCTGAAACTTGAGATTGATTTCCATGTTGGTAAGAAACAGTTAAAGCCGATCCTTGACAAATGTATCAATACACATGGCGCAACCAAGACTGCTGAAGTTCTGGATGACGTAAAGGCAATCGGTTACAAGTATTCAACCAGAGGTGCTATTTCAGTATCTATTTCAGATATGAAGGTGCCGGACGAGAAGAAGCAGATCCTTGCAGATGCTCAGACTCAGGTTGACAAGATCACAAAGATGTTCAGACGTGGTCTTATGACAGAGGAGGAGAGATACCTCGCTGTTGTTAAGGTTTGGGAAGAAGCCGATAAGGTTCTGACAAAAGCCCTTCTGGACGGACTTGATAAATATAACAACATCTTCATGATGGCAGATTCCGGTGCCCGTGGATCTAACCAGCAGATCAAACAGCTGGCTGGTATGCGTGGTCTGATGGCAGATACAACCGGTCGTACGATCGAACTTCCGATTAAGTCAAACTTCCGTGAAGGTCTTGACGTTCTGGAGTACTTCATTTCAGCGCATGGTGCTCGTAAGGGTCTGTCCGATACAGCGCTTCGTACAGCCGATTCAGGATATCTGACCAGACGTCTGGTTGACGTATCACAGGATCTGATCATTCGCGAGACAGATTGTTGTGCAGGAAAAGCAATTCCTGGTATGGAAGTAGAAGCATTCATGGAAGGCAAAGAAGTAATCGAATCCTTCCAGGAGAGAATTACAGGTCGTTACCTTGCAGAATCTGTATACGATAAAGATGGTAACCTTTTAGTTAAGGCAAACCACATGGTATCACCAAAGAGAGCTGCTCTGATCGTAAATCAGGGTGTAGATTCAAACGGTGTTCCGTTCCTTGATCCGGATACAGGTGTTACAAGACAGGATGCAAAGCTTAAGATCAGAACGATCCTGACATGTAAGTCACACCTTGGCGTATGTGCAAAATGTTACGGTGCCAACATGGCAACCGGACAGCCGGTACAGGTTGGTGAAGCTGCCGGAATCATCGCAGCTCAGTCAATCGGTGAGCCTGGTACACAGCTTACCATGAGAACATTCCATACTGGTGGTGTTGCCGGTGATGATATTACACAGGGTCTTCCTAGAGTAGAAGAGTTGTTCGAAGCAAGAAAGCCAAAGGGACTTGCGATCATCGCAGAGTTTGGCGGCAAAGTTCAGCTTCGTGATAATAAGAAGAAGAGAGAAGTTGTTATCACAAATGACGAGACAGGCGAATCAAAGGCATACTTAATTCCTTATGGTTCCCGTATCAAGGTTCTGGACGATCAGGTTCTGGAAGCCGGTGATGAATTAACAGAAGGTTCTGTTAATCCACATGATATCTTAAAAATCAAAGGTATCCGTGCAGTTCAGGATTACATGCTTCGTGAAGTACAGCGAGTATACAGACTTCAGGGTGTTGATATTAATGATAAGCATATCGAGATCATTGTTCGTCAGATGTTAAAGAAGATCAGGATCGAGGATAACGGAGATTCATCCTACCTTCCGGGAACACTGGTTGACGTTCTTGATTTTGAAGATACAAATGAGCAGCTCATCGCAGAAGGCAAACAGCCGGCAGAAGGCTCACAGGTAATGCTTGGTATTACAAAGGCATCGCTTGCTACAGATTCCTTCATGTCAGCAGCGTCCTTCCAGGAGACAACAAAGGTTCTTACAGATGCAGCTATTAAGAGTAAGGTAGATCCACTGAATGGTCTGAAAGAGAACGTTATTATCGGTAAGCTGATCCCAGCAGGTACAGGTATGAAGCGTTATCGTTCTGTAAAGCTTGATACAGAGATGGATGAGATCAACTTCTTTGATGATGATGACGAGATCGACTTCGGAGATGATCTGGAAAGCACAGAGTTAGAAGATGCAGTTGATACCGATGCAGATGCAGAGGATGAGGCGGAAGAAAATGCTTCAGACTTGGAAACTGTAGAGGCAGAGACAACTGATAACGAATAAATAAATTTGAAAAGTGCTTGACACGAATAATTTCAATATATATAATGGTAAGGCATGCGTGAGAACGTATGCCTTATATTATTTTTTATTTTGAAAGTAGGAGGTGAAAACATGCCAACATTTAACCAGTTAGTTAGAAAGGGAAGACAGACAGTAGAGAAGAAGTCAACTGCACCAGCTCTTCAGAGAAGTTTCAACTCATTAAAGAAGAAGCCAACTGAGACAAGCTCTCCACAGAAGAGAGGAGTTTGTACAGCAGTTAAGACAGCTACTCCTAAGAAGCCTAACTCAGCTCTGAGAAAGATCGCCAGAGTTCGTTTATCAAACGGTATCGAAGTTACAAGTTATATTCCAGGTGAAGGTCACAACCTTCAGGAGCATAGCGTAGTTCTTATCCGTGGTGGTAGAGTAAAGGACTTACCTGGTACAAGATACCATATCATCAGAGGTACTCTTGATACAGCAGGTGTTGCAAAGAGACGTCAGGCTCGTTCTAAGTACGGTGCTAAGCGTCCAAAAGATGCTAAGAAGTAATTAAAACCGTATTATTGGAAACATTCCAAAAAAATGTGCTGGTTAGGCCATGTTTTTGCTATGAGATAAGGTGTTGATGCATAAAATGCAGAAAACATCAGATAGATAGAAGAGATGGAAGTAACAGCACGAACACATTTTATAATGTGAGTACCGAAGAATTAATAAATATTAAGGAGGGAAGAACCGTGCCACGTAAAGGACATATCGCAAAGAGAGACGTATTAGCGGATCCAATTTACAATAACAAGGTGGTTACCAAGCTTATCAACAACGTAATGTTAGATGGTAAGAAGGGTGTTGCCCAGAAGATTGTTTACGGTGCATTCGACCGTATCGCAACTGAAACTGGTAAGGACGCTATCGAGGTATTTGAAGAGGCTATGAATAATATCATGCCATTACTCGAGGTTAAGGCAAGACGTATCGGTGGTGCAACATATCAGGTACCTATCGATGTAAGACCAGATAGAAGACAGGCTCTTGGACTTCGTTGGTTGACAACATTTTCACGTGCTAGAAGTGAAAAGACCATGGAAGAAAGACTTGCAAGAGAGATCATGGATGCAGCTAATAACACAGGTGCATCTGTAAAGAGAAAAGAAGATATGCACAAGATGGCAGAAGCAAACAAGGCGTTTGCTCACTACAGATTCTAATCTGTGCCGTCTACAGAATAATAAAAGGAGGACAATCCGTTGGCTGGAAGAGAATATCCATTGGACAGAACAAGAAACATTGGTATTATGGCTCATATCGATGCTGGTAAGACAACTCTTACAGAGAGAATCTTATACTATACCGGTGTTAACTATAAAATCGGTGATACTCATGATGGTACAGCTACTATGGACTGGATGGAGCAGGAGCAGGAAAGAGGTATTACAATCACTTCCGCTGCTACAACCTGTCACTGGACATTAGAGGATCATCACAAACCAAAGGCTGGTGCTTTAGAGCACAGAATCAACATCATTGATACTCCAGGTCACGTAGACTTTACTGTAGAAGTAGAGCGTTCACTTCGTGTACTTGATGGCGCCGTTGGTGTATTCGATGCAAAGGCTGGTGTAGAGCCTCAGTCAGAAAACGTATGGCGTCAGGCTGACACATACAACGTTCCACGTATGGCATTCATCAACAAGATGGATAAAATGGGTGCTGACTTTTTCTACTCAGTTCAGACAATTATTGATCGTCTGGGCAAGAATGCAATTCCAGTTCAGATTCCTATCGGTAAAGAATCCGATTTTATCGGTCTGATCGACTTATTTGAGATGGATGCATACTATTATAAAGATGATAAGGGTGAAGACATCGAGATCACAACGATCCCTGATGACTTAAAAGAGCTTGCTGACAAATGGCATGAGAACCTTGTGGAGAAGATCTGCGAGTTAGATGATGACTTAATGATGATGTACCTTGAGGGTGAAGAGCCTTCAATCGACGAAATGAAGAAAGTTCTTCGTAGAGCAACTATTGCTTGTGAAGCAGTTCCGGTATTCCTTGGTTCCGCATACAAGAATAAGGGTGTTCAGAAGATGCTTGATGGTGTTATTGAATATATGCCAGCTCCTACAGATATCCCTGATATCACAGGTGTAGATCCTGAGGGAAATGATGTAGTTCGTCATTCATCAGATGAAGAACCATTTGCTGCATTGGCATTCAAGATCATGACAGACCCATTCGTTGGTAAGTTAGCATTCTTCAGAGTATATTCAGGTACATTGAACTCAGGTTCATATGTATTAAATGCAACAAAAGACAAGAAAGAGCGTGTAGGACGTATCGTACAGATGCATGCAAATGCTCGTAAGGAAATTGATAAGGTTTACGCTGGTGATATCGCAGCTGCTGTTGGTTTCAAAGTAACAACAACTGGTGATACAATCTGTGATGAGCAGCATCCGGTTATCCTTGAGTCAATGGAATTCCCAGAGCCAGTTATCGAGCTTGCTATCGAGCCTAAGACAAAGAATGATCAGGGTAAGATGGGCGAGGCTCTTGCAAAGCTTGCTGAAGAAGATCCTACATTCAGAGCACATACAGATAAAGAAACAGGACAGACAATTATCGCCGGTATGGGTGAGCTTCACCTTGAGGTTATTGTTGACCGTCTGCTTCGTGAGTTCAAGGTTGAGGCTAACGTAGGTGCACCTCAGGTTGCTTACAAAGAGACATTTACCAAGGCTGTTGACGTTGATAGCAAATATGCTAAGCAGTCAGGTGGTCGTGGTCAGTATGGTCACTGTAAAGTTAAGTTCGAGCCAATGGATCCAAACGGCGAAGAGACATTCAAGTTCGAATCCACAGTTGTTGGTGGTGCTATTCCTAAGGAATATATCCCAGCAGTTGGTGAAGGTATCGAAGAAGCTGCTAAGGCTGGTATTCTTGGTGGATACCCGGTACTTGGTGTTCATGCAAATGTATACGATGGTTCATACCATGAAGTCGATTCATCAGAAATGGCATTCCACATCGCCGGTTCTATGGCTTTCAAGGATGCTATGGCTAAGGCAAACCCAGTTCTTCTGGAGCCTATCATGAAGGTTGAAGTTACAATGCCTGAGGAATACTTAGGTGATGTAATCGGAAGCTTAAATGCTAAGAGAGGTCAGATCGAAGGTATGGATGATATCGGCGGTGGTAAGATCGTCAGAGCATTCGTTCCACTTGCAGAGATGTTCGGTTACTCAACAGAGCTTCGTTCATCTACACAGGGACGTGGTAACTACTCAATGTTCTTTGAGAGATACGCTCAGTGTCCAAAGAGCGTTCAGGAGAAGGTTATCGCTGAAAAGTCAAAATAATAGTTTGACAACTCAGAAAGGCATTTTGCCGTGCCTTTCGACTTAAAAGAGTAAAATAAATCATATCAGCAGGTAAAAAGGTTGAAAATCCTTATGCCTGCTGGTATAAAGAGATAAAAAAAGGTTGAAAATCTTTTATATATTCTATATAATGAGTTTTAGCCAAGCATAGCCCTTAGGGGTACGAAATTTAAGGAGGATATTAAAAAATGGCAAAGGAAAAGTTTAATAGAAGTAAGCCACATTGTAACATTGGTACAATCGGTCACGTTGACCATGGTAAAACAACATTAACAGCAGCTATCACAAAAGTTCTTTCAGAGAGAGTAGCTGGTAACGCAGCTGTTGATTTCGCTAACATTGATAAGGCTCCAGAAGAGAGAGAAAGAGGTATCACTATCTCTACAGCTCACGTTGAGTACGAGACAGAGAAGAGACATTATGCTCACGTTGACTGTCCAGGACATGCTGACTACGTTAAGAACATGATCACTGGTGCAGCTCAGATGGATGGTGCTATCCTTGTTGTTGCTGCTACTGATGGTGTTATGGCTCAGACAAAGGAGCACATCTTACTTTCACGTCAGGTTGGTGTACCTTACATCGTTGTATTCTTAAATAAGTGCGATATGGTTGATGATGACGAGCTTATCGAACTTGTAGAGATGGAAGTTACAGAACAGCTTGAAGAGTACGGATTCAATGATTGCCCAATCGTTAAGGGTTCAGCTCTTAAGGCTCTTGAAGATCCAATGGGACCTTGGGGAGATAAGATCATGGAACTTATGGATACAGTAGATTCATACATTCCAGATCCTCAGAGAGATACAGATAAGCCATTCATCATGCCTGTAGAGGATGTATTCACAATCACAGGTCGTGGTACAGTTGCTACCGGTAGAGTAGAAGCTGGTGTTATCCACTTAAATGATGAAGTTGAAATCGTTGGTATTAAGCCAGAAATCCAGAAGACAACTGTAACAGGTATCGAGATGTTCAGAAAGCTCCTTGATGAAGGACAGGCTGGTGATAACATCGGTGCTCTTCTTCGTGGTATCAAGAGAGAAGATATCGTAAGAGGTCAGGTTCTTTGTAAGCCAGGTTCAATCACATGTCATACAAAGTTCACAGCTCAGGTTTACGTTCTTACTAAGGACGAGGGTGGTCGTCATACACCATTCTTCAACAACTACCGTCCACAGTTCTACTTCAGAACAACTGACGTAACAGGTGTTTGTAACCTTCCAGCAGGTACAGAGATGTGCATGCCTGGTGATAACGTAGAAATGACAATCGAACTGATTCACCCAATCGCTATGAGCCAGGGTCTTACTTTCGCTATTCGTGAGGGTGGTAGAACTGTAGGTTCAGGAAGAGTTGCAACTATCATCGAGTAATCGTTGATTTAGTATCATAGAAACTTAAATACAAGCCGCAATTCCTCATTTTATGAGGAGTTGCGGTTCTTTTTTCGTCTAAAGAAGATTAGCGAACGCAAAAGAAACCCATTTCAAGTTTTTTACTCAAAATGGGTTCGTGATACACATAGAAAAAGACAGTTTTTATCTGTTGCACACACTATGCGGATTTATTCATCCTTATGAGGCCAGTTATCTTCCATTCAAAATACTATTCTTTGGTAATTTTACCAGAGGCTAAGTCCTCTTTTTTTTCAGGTATTCAGGAAATCATCCAACAAAGAATAATCAAAACCGACTGCGACGTGCTTTTCAGTTGGATCGGTGGGATTTGCAACCTCGTACAAATTCCTGGCGTAGTGTTATCCAGTTCAAAGAGAGCGTACATCACATCTTCCGCTGCGTATAGGGAAGGTTCGTAGATGGAGCGGTAATTACAGTCTAAGGCTTTTGCCAGCTCCTGTATCATATCCTCCTTGGGTGGGCGGTTGCTTATTTCATACTGCCGGATTCGCACGTCGGATAAGCCTACAGACCTGCCGAGATGTGCCTGCGTCAGTTTGCGGAAATTTCTGATTCGTTTTATTCGTTCGCCAATAGAGCAGTAGAACCGGCTGGAGAAATCCAGTCGGTTTTTCTGCGTGCCGAAATGGTATTTCTATACCGTAAAATGACACAGGTGAATTTAGAAGTGTCTTCTGCCAGATACGCATTTTGGATATCCGGGGCAAAATGCTGTATCGGTTAGGGAAAAATCCCTAAAACCCTTTGGATACAGCATAGGTACTCCACTTTTTGGAGCACCTTTTAGAAAATAACGCCAATAAATGGAGCACTTTTGTAAAAATGACTCAAAAAAGTGGAGCACCTAGAAAATATACAGGGTTTCAGAGGAGAATCCCATGCCTTGATGCACGAATGGGGATGTGGGCACAGAGCGCGTATCTGGCGAAGGACTGGGCGAGAAGAGATATCTTCTCAGTAAAAATGAAAAATAAAATTCACTATTAATAGTTCAAAACAACCATAACAAAAAACTTGACAAACAATAAAATGGATGATAAAATAACTACAAGCTGAATAAATTCAGCTTTATTTTAAAAGAAATTAAAGTTCAAAACAACCATAACAAAAAAGACTACAAGGCGGCAACCTCATAGTCTTTATGAAATCGTGGCGTTATATGGAATTGCAACGACTCTGAATGAAATTATTATAGCATAGAGTGCCAGAGATTTCAATTGTTATGAGAAAGGAGAAAAACTTGGCACAGGAAAAAGAAGAGAAAAAAGACGATGTAGAGTATATCTATACTACATACATCACCAAGAAGGATGGCACTAAGGTGTATGCCAGTCAATATGGAATAAAAGCATTTAGAATTCCGAAAGTGAATAAATAACAACATGAATTAAGGTGCTGCGATTCCACCTTTACTTGATTCTTAGAAGGAAAAGGTAAAGAATATGAAACAAAATAATACAAATAAGAATATCAATGTTGGTAGTACATTTAATGGACCAACACAAATGATTGGCTCTGTAGTAATTAACTCGCCACACGAGGATTTGGTTGAAGAACCTGCAACATATCAACCCGAACCTTTATGGAGAAGCCCATTTACACTGGCGGTGTTGTCGTGGGTTAGTGTGATTATAGGAGTACTTGGAATTGTTCCAATCGGTAATATTATAGGAAGTGCACTTGCTCTTTTCAATGATTCTTTTCAAAGAAAAACAACAGAAGAACTCCAATTATGGATATGGTTATTTCTTATAGCAATGATACTTTTGGTTATCTTCATTACATTAAGAGGCATTGCAAAAAAGCAAGTAAGATATCCATTATTCTGTAATTTGGCAATTAGCGGATTCGGAAAAAGAATCGTTATTGAGAAAATACATATTTCCAAGTGTCCGCGTTGTGGGGGAGAAATGAGATACTATAATAAACCGGTAGAATGGATTGATCATTATATTGATGGTAAAGTGAAGCGTGAAGTTACAAAAAGAGTTCCGGTTTTAGAGTGTAAGCGTAACACAGAACATTGTTATAGAGTTGATACTGCAGAGGATAGGGTAAAATAGTCGAAGTGGTATATGGTCCATTCTGATTAAATTTAGAATGGACCATACAATAAATAATTTGATAGGTAGGAGGTAAAGTGTGAGACTAACTGAATTAGCCAATATCAATACAGGTCTTGTTACTGCAAGGAAGCAAGCCAAAGTAACAGATCAAGAAATAATAAAATATCGAACTTTGAATTTAAAAGTGATTAATGAAAAAGGATATATTGAAGACAATTTAGTTGAAGAGTTTGAGGCAAATGAGAGAATTAAGCCGGTTTATTTAACGAAAGTGAGAGATATCGTTGTTCGATTGACATATCCGTTTACGGCGGTGCTTATAGACGAAGCGCATGAAAATATGATTATTCCTTCTCATTTTGTGGTTATCCGACCTGATAAGGAAAGACTATTGCCGGAGTATCTATATTGGTTGCTGAATACTGAGAAAGTAAAGCAAGAATTACAACAAAATATCAATAGCACTACAATAGGAACGGTTAAACCAATGTCTTATGCTGAATTGGATATAGAACAGATTACTTTACAAGAACAAGCTCAAATTGGCGAAATATATATGCTGGCAAAAAAAGAATTATATTTATTAGACCAGATTATGGGACAAAAAGAATTGTATTATAAAGAGGCCATTAATAGAATACAGAAAGAAATGAGGAAAAAATAATGAAGACAACAAAGAGTGATATCGAAAAGGTTTTATGGAAAGCATGTGATAGTTTCAGAGGAAAAATTGATAGTTCTAGATATAAAGATTACATTTTATCTATGTTGTTTGTAAAATATTTGAGTGATGTATGTACAGAAACAAAAGAGAAATATACGCAGCAGTACGCAGGGGATATACGAAGAGTTGAGAGAGCTATGAGTAGAGAACCTTTTGTATTGGATGAAGAATCTACATTTGAGTATCTTTATGAAAATAGAAATGATGCAGAAATAGGTCAGAAAATTAATATAGCTTTAAACAATATTGAAGAACATAACAGTGGTAAACTTAGAAATGTATTTCGTGCGATTGATTTTAATTCTCAAGTTGACTTTGGTGAGAAAAAAGAAAAAAATGCAACATTAAAGAATTTATTAAATGATTTTCATGATTTAGATTTGAGACCTTCTGTATTAGAGAGTAATGATATTATTGGTGATGCCTATGAATATATGATTGCAAACTTTGCTTCTGATGCCGGAAAAAAAGGTGGCGAATTCTTTACACCTAGTCAGGTTTCAAAGCTGGTTGCTATGTTGGTAGAACCAAAGGAAAATGACAGAATTTATGATCCTACTTGTGGCAGTGGAGGATTGTTATTAAAAGCATATGCGCAAGCAAATACAAACAAAGTTGCTATTTATGGACAGGAAAAGAATATGCAAACATGGGCATTGTGTAGTATGAATATGTTTTTGCATGGAATTGATGATGCAAAGATTTGGCAGGGAGATACTTTGTCCAATCCTCAGAATTTGGAAGATGATAAATTGATGAAATTCCAGTGTGTAGTAGCAAATCCACCATTTTCGTTGGATAAGTGGGATAGCGGTTTCCTTCCGGAAGTTACTGATGAAAATAAGAAGCCTAGAATGACAGCAGATTTAGATATATACCATAGATTTGATTGGGGTGTACCGCCTTCAAGTAAGGGAGATTACGCGTTTGTGCTTCATATGCTTCATAGTTTGGATACGGATAATGGACGTATGGCAGTTGTATTGCCTCATGGAGTATTGTTCAGAGGGGCATCAGAGGGAAGAATCAGGGAACAACTTGTTGAACTTAATTTACTAGATGCTGTTATAGGATTGCCGGCTAACCTTTTCTATGGAACTTCAATTCCTGCATGTATTTTGGTGTTTAAGAAAAATCGTAAACGTAGTGATGTGTTGTTTATTGATGCTAGTGGAGATGGAAATTTTGAAAAGGGAAAAAATCAAAATATCTTGAGAGATGAAGATATTAAAAAGATAATTGATGCTTATAAGGCATACGAGAATGTAGATAAATATGCTTATAAGGCATCAAGAGAAGAAATCCGAGAGAATGAATATAATCTCAACATACCGCGTTATGTTGATACCTTTGAAGAGGAAGAACTTATAGATATTGATGAAGTGCGTGCTAATATTGCAAGTATTGAAGAGAAGCTTAAGGTAGTTCAGGAACAGATGGATAGGTATTTAAAAGAGTTGGGATTATAGTCCTAATTATAGGAGAGAAGGTGGCGTATGTTTAGAAGTTTTATCTACTTAGATCAAGAAAAAATGTATTCTTATCTTAGACAAATAGATGCGGATTATGCTAATCAACCTGTGGAATTTAGCAAGAAAAAAACTAGAGGTGGTTCGTTGGGAATGGACTTCCTTGGATTGAATGCAGGAACTGAAATAGAAGAAAAGCGAGAAGTTACAAAAGATGTAATAAAAGATTATGACCGATTTGAAAAGAAATTGGAGGAATTGTCTGGAAGTGAGTATTTTGATTTAGCATTAGATGACTATGATATAAATACTGTTCCAAGAATGAGTATCATAAGAGTCAACGGAGGTTTTGAAATACCTGAAGAATTTGATATGTTTAGCATGGCACAGAAATTCATGCCTTTAATAACCAGTCAAATAGAAACAACAAGTGATAATGAGAGAGAATTGATGGAAACGTTTTTGGGAAAAGCTTCTGCGGATATTCCAATTGTTATGGAGGATGATGAACTCACAATTGCAAGTAAGCTGAGTATGGGTAATCTTGAAGAGGAATATGCAGAGTTGGAAGAATATAATGAGCAAGAAGTTTATATGCTTTGCAAAGTAGTAGGAATAATGCAAAAAGACAAAGTTGAAATCTTCAATCCACTTAAGGATTTTATAAAGCTTCCAAGAGCAGTAAGAAGGGGGATGGATTCTGACACTCAGGGTATGGAAACTATCTTAGTTGATGGTCCGGTATTGAAAGTTGAAGTGATAGCAATATACAAGTAGGAAGATGGTAAAAGTATGCGTGAAGATATAAAGGAACGTATTGAAATTTGCTCTGTTGGGAAGGTTCCCGACGGATATAAGAAATGTATTGCGAGTATAATTCCTAATGACTGGAAAGAAATGGATTTTTGCGAATGTGCAACAATACAGAGTGGATTAGTAGATCCAAAGAAACAACCATATAGCGATATGAAGCATATAGGTCCAGAGAACATAGAAAAAGATACAGGAAGAATTGTGAATGTTGTAAGGGCTAAAGATCAAGGTCTGATTTCCGGGAAATTTGCATTTGATGAAAATAGTATTATTTATAGTAAGGTAAGACCGAAACTTAATAAGGTTTGCATACCTGAGTTTGATGGTATTTGTAGTGCGGATTGCTATGTAATGCAAGTGAAAGAAAATATTAATAAAGAATATCTATATTGGTTCATTTTGTCTGAATATTTTTTGAAACAAGCAATTGCATGTTCTATGAGAACAAAAATGCCAAAGGTAAATCAAAATGAGATTAATTCATTTAAAATTAATGTACCGTCCTTAAGAGAACAAAGTGGAATTGTAAAAACATTGAAGACTTATGAAGACTACTGTGAATTATTGCAAAAGTTAATAAAACAAAAAGTTAAGTATTTTGAATGGTTGGCTGAGCAATTATTGAATGGTAAAATTCGAATCTCAAATAGTACTGATAAATGGAAAAAGGTTAAAATTGGGCAATTTATTGATGAAATAAATGAAAAAACAACACATAATAACCAATATGAAATATTATCTGTCACTAAAAATGGAATTTGTTTACAAAAAGACCAATTTAACAAGCAGATAGCAAGCAATGATAATATAGGATATAAAATTGTGAAAAAAGGAAACTTAGTCTTTAGTACAATGAATTTGTGGATGGGAAGTTTAGATGTGTTGAATAGCTACGATATAGGGATGGTTTCACCAGCATATAAAGTATTCAAATTCAATAGCAATATTATGTTGAACGAATTTGGCAAGTATTATATGAAATCTAAGCATATGATATGGAGATACAAAATTAATTCAGAGCAAGGCGCTAGTGTTGTAAGAAGAAATTTAGATTTGAAGGGATTATTGAATAATGTGGTTTCAATCCCTACAGTTTATGAACAGCGAAAAATTGCAGAAATTTTAATGGCTGTGGAGAAAGAGATAAAGTTACTGGAAGAAAAAATGCAATATGTGCAACAAGAAAAAAAAGCTATGATGAAGCTACTATTATCCGGAACTGTACGTATGAATGAGATATATGGAGATGAATTATATGGATAGTAATCTTTATTTAGAAGATAATATAAGCAAGAAGCCAGCTTTGGATTTATTACAGAATATGGGATATACATATCTTACACCAGAAGAATGTACATTGCAGCGTGGCGGTAAATATCAAGTCTTACTTAAGGGGATTTTGCGTAATCAACTTAGAAAAATAAACCGTTTTGAGTTTGGTGGCATTGAGCAGGAATTTTCATCCGCAAATATTGAAAGAGCAATTGAAGATTTAGACGAGCCATTAACAGATGGTTTAATAAAGACAAGCGAAAAAATATATGAAGCCCTTATGCTTGGTAGAAGCTATCAGGAAACAGTTGGTGCTGGTAAAGTTTTAAGCTTTGATTTGAAGTATATTGATTGGGATAACTTTGAGAATAATGTATTTCATGTTACGGAAGAATACATTGTCACAAGTCACGATGGAGAACATACAGTTAGACCGGATATTGTTTTGTTTGTGAATGGTATTCCTTTTGCTGTAATTGAATGTAAGGCACCTCATATCTCTGTTGAACAAGGGATAGAACAGATGATACGTAATCAGCAGGGTGAATATATTCCGCAACTATTTAAATATATTCAAATTGTGATGGCTACAAATAAGAACTCTGTAAAATATGCAACTACGGGTACTGGGAAGAAATATTGGAGCATTTGGAAAGAAGAAGATTTAGATTATTTAGAAACAGCTAAAGCAAAGTATGTTGAAGACAGAGTGGCTACCGTACAGGATGAAAATATTATATCCTTGCTTTCGATTGATAGGCTGAAAGAATTGACAAAGTATTTTGTTATTTATGATGCCAATGTAAAGAAAATATGTCGTTATCAGCAGTATTTCGCTATTAAAGAAATTATAAAAACAATTAATACCAATGATGTTGAAGGAAACAGACAGAGTGGTGTTATTTGGCATACACAAGGCTCTGGAAAATCTTTAACAATGGTTATGCTTGCAAAATATATTCTTTTAGAAATGGCAAGATTTGAACCCAAGGTAGTCATTGTTACGGATCGAAAAGAATTAGATAAGCAAATTGCAAAAACGTTCACACATACCAGATGTAAGCCTGCAAGAGCTACAAGTGGTAAGAATCTTATTGATTTAATCAACGAAGGAAAAGTAGATATTATTACAACGATTATCAATAAGTTTAATACAGTTGAGAGCAGCGGATTGAAAAATTTAAGCAGAGATGTATTTGTACTTGTTGATGAAAGTCACCGGTCAAATTATGGTGAATTGTCTACTAAAATGAGAGTTGTATTTCCGAATGCTTGTTATATTGGTTTTACAGGTACACCACTTATGAAAAGTGAAAAAAATACTATGACTAAGTTCGGGAAACTCATTCATAAATACACAATCAAAGATGGGGTAGATGATAGAGCAATTGTACCATTAATTTATGAAGGTAGATTCGTTGAACAGACTGTAGATGAGGCAAATATTGATTTGTGGTTTGAGCAGACAACGAAGAGGCTTACAGAGTCACAGAGAGATGATTTAAAGCGAAAATGGAGTAGTATGAAACGTCTTGCTTCTACGGAAGCAAGAATAAAGAGAATTGCGTTAGATATTAATAATCATTATGTTGAAGGATATAAAGATACCGGATTTAAAGCTATGCTTGCAACCAATCGAAAACGGGATGCAGTATCATATCTGGCATGTTTCGAGCAGTTTGGTGATTTGAATTGTGAGGTGTGCATTTCTCCACCAGATATGCGAGAAGGTGTTGATGATATTGATGAAGGAACAGACAATAGAGTTATTGCATACTGGTCTAGAATGATGAAAAAGTATGGTGATGCAGATGCGTATGAAGATTCTGTAAAAAATCGGTTTGTAGATGGTGAAATTGATATCTTAATTGTTTGTAGCAAATTGCTTACTGGTTTTGATGCACCTCGATGTCAAGTTTTGTATATTGATAAGGAGCTGAAGGAACATGGTTTGCTTCAGGCGATAGCAAGAACGAATCGTTTGTATGATGGAAAAGATTATGGCCTTATTGTAGATTATCGTGGTTTAATCCAAAAGCTGGATGATGCAATGAATATGTATAGTGGTGCTGGACTTGAAAATTTCGAGGCAGGAGATTTGAAAGGGGCAATTGTAGATATCATCAGTGCAGTAGGGAATCTGCGTCAATCTTATACTAGATTAGAGGATTTATTTGTATCAATTAAAAATAAGAATGATGTGGAAGAGATAGAAGTATTTCTTGCAGATGAAAAAATTAGAAACGAATTCTATGAGCTATTATGTCAGTTTGGTAAGGAATTAGCAATTGTACTTAATTCAGAAAGTGCATATGAAAATGTTCCTAAAGAAGAGCGACTTAAATATCAAAACGCATTTGCGTTCTACTCAAGAGTAAGGCGTTCGGTGAAAATTCGTTATAATGATGCAATTGATAATAAAGAATATGAACCATTAATGCAAAATCTTCTTGATACACATATGTCTGCCGTTGGGTTAAAGCAAATAACAGAACCAGTTGATATTCTCAATCAATCTGATTTGGAAAAGGAACTTGAACAATTAGGTTCTTTACGCTCTAAGGCAGATGCAATTCAAGCAAAACTTACCAAAAGTATAAGCGTTAAAAGAGACGAGAATCCAGCGTATTATGATAGCTTTTCAAAGCGAATTAAAGATGCTCTTCAGGAATATAAGGATAGAGTTATAACAGATGCTGAATATCTTGCAAAAATGCGTTCCATTATGCAGGATTATGCAGCCGGAGTATCTACTGTAAAATACCCAGAGAAGTTGAAGGGAAATGTACATGCACAGGCGTTTTATGGTGTTGTTAGTGCGATTTTAGAAAACGAGTGGGAACAGACATCGGATGTAAATTGTGTTGCAGACAAGTCGGTAGAATATGGTGGTAAGCCAATTCCCACACAAACAGCACTGCTGTTACGCGATGATAGCACTTCATATACAGTATCAGAAGCACAAGTAAGGCAAGACATGATTGCGGATATTTCGATAAAAATAACTGATATTGTAGAAAGACACAGCCGAGTCGATTGGACTAATAATAAAAGCATACACGATAAAATAGCACAAGATATTGATGATATGTTCTATGAATATGAATGTGCCGGAAAGTGTAAATTCTCGTTTGAGGTAATCGATAAAGTTATTGAAAATGTAAAAACAACAGCATTAAGGAGATTTAAAGGGTAATGAGATTAGATCCGGAACAAAGAGTAGTGCATTGTGAGAATGGTGATATTCTGTATTTACTCACAAGAAAGTCAGTCAAAAATGTTAATTTGAGAATAAAACCGGAAGGGAAAGTCCTTGTATCTGCAAATGATAGTGTACCGTTAGAATTTATAGATGCTTTTATTGAGAAAAAACAGCGATACATTTTTTCGGTATTATCAAGATATGAGGAAAAGAAAAAGTTGATTCAATCTATTCCTAAAAGATATGTGAGTGGCGAAAGTTATGATTTGCTTGGTAAGAGTTTACGTTTAAAGGTTGAAGCGAATAAGGATGAAACTGTATATACTGATGGGGTGTACATTTTTCTAAGGGTGAAAGACAAAGATGATTTTCGCCACAAAGAAATCATGATGTCAAAATGGTTTAAACAATATCAGACGATGGTATTTGAAGAGTTGCTGCAAGAAAAATATTTACTGTTTGAAAAATATGGTGTGGCATATCCTACATTGAAAATCAGATATATGACATCTCGATGGGGATCATGCCAACCGAAAAAGGGGATCATTACTTTGAATAGTAAATTAATTGAGGCACCGAGGAACTGTATTGAATACGTGATTTTGCATGAACTTGTACACCTTATACATCCCAATCATTCAAGACAGTTTTGGGATTCCGTTGCAATGATGATGCCGGATTGGAAGGAACGTAAGGAAGAACTGGAAAAAAGGATATATATTTAAGAGACAATTAAGTCAATTGAATTTAGTGAGATTGGAGTAATTTTTTGTGAATAAAGTTAATTTCCCTTTCTGGGATGATGAGGTTGAAAAAGCGATTACAGAGATTTATCGAGTAAGAAGTCAGATTCAAAGTGTAGGTGTAAGAATGAAGACTAATGATATTTCTAATGAGGATTTTTCAGTGTTTTTGAATAATATTTATGAAACATTGCTGTATTGGACTGGACATACATATATTGGGCATCAGAAGAAGAAAAATGTTCAGAATGCATATCAAGCTTTTTTTGAAGCACTGTATGATTTCCTTTTTACTTGCAGAGAACTTGGGAATCCTTTGCTTAATTCTTTTTCAGATAAAGTTTTGTATCGCGGTTTACTATATAGATTTTTAGGACATGGATCAGTGGAAGAGAATGCTAATAAAAGAGTAGAACCACAATATAACAATATTTATGTTTCATGGAGCAAACAACCTCAAAACCACTACATTGAAAATAAATTATATGGCACAATGACTTTGCTGACTTGTAAAGTAGATGAACCATATTACGGAATAGATTTAGAGGCCTTTGGTGTAGTTAGAGGTCAAGAAGCTGAGGTTGTATTTCCGACAATCAAAGAAACAATAACAGAGGTTAAGTACATCAGAGAATAGACAGTTAAGAAGGTGAAAAATGGAGTATATTGAAATTGATAAAAAGATATTTCTGCAAGTGTTCGAGTATGAGGATATTGAAGCATTCACCCAAGTGTGCGAACGATCTCAAGAAGCAAATTATTTTGCAATTAAAGAAATATGGAATCAGGGAATTAAGGTGATTCTAATTTACAAGCGTTTTTTAGGGATAATAAGTAACAATATTGGGTTTATTTCGATGATAGATTGCGGACAGCTAAGCAATAAAGAAAAGAGGATGCTGAGTTTGTTTGGGGTGCCGAAAAAATACAGTGGAATTTTTATTAATGATATGAGAATGTCGGTGCCACAAAGACACAAAGGCATAGGCACAAAAGTCGTTAATAAAATTTTGAGTAGTGATGAAACATATATGTTGGAACCTGTAGAAGATGGTAAATCATTTTGGATGAAGTTTGGTTTTAAGGAAAATGGGAAGTTGTCAATTCGCGAAAAAGTTGAGTAAGAATTAGTTTGTGAAAGAGAGGTGAATGATTAATGCTTTTATCGGATTATATTGATGTGGGAAATTACTTTGAGGATAATGGTGTGTTTGATCCTGTGTTAGATAATGATAACGGTTTTTTTATAAATATTTTAAGACTGAAAACAGCAAAAACACCGGAGTTCCAAGCATCGTATCAAAGAATTAATGATTTGTTTAGAAAAATAATCAAGTTACTTGATCGTGCAGAGAAAAAGGACGTATCAGATATATTTTTCCGACAAGCATTAACATTATTTGATTTCTCTGAAGTAAACGGTATAGGGCTTGGATTCTCAGAAAAAGCCCCGGGTTCGGGATTTGGACCATTATTGTCAAAAAGAGTAATTGAGACAGCGTATGATATTGTTAAAGCTGGAATTACAGATCCTGAATTTTTTCAATTGTTGCCACTATTTCAAAATGACGTAGGACCGGATAGATTGTCCGATATGATTGCAACAATTATTCTTCCAGATATAGAAGCTTATATTAAAAGGATATATGCGGAATGTGAAATAAATGCGGTAAAATATCCAGACAAGGAATTTGTGGGCACATATATGCTTAACCATTATAGGGGGCATGAAATATTATTGCTTCCCATAGAAATCATACACAAACTTCCAATAGCGAAATCATGGGAAGAAATTGATTCGGTTGTGACAGAAAACAATATTATTCGTTCGGTAATGAATCAGCAGGTTGCAGAGGAATGGTCCAAATACTCGTCTCCTTTGAAAAAACAGTATCTGCGTGAAAAAGTATTTACTGATAGTAAAACATGTCAATATGTTGTAGACGAATATAAGAAAGAAGAATTAGACTTATATAATCCGGAAGATAGAATTGAATATCTGTTAGAAAAGATTTGGCAGAGAATTTTAAAATTAGATATGTCATGGAAAACAAAATTACAAGAGGAGATTATTGATAGTAAGTCGGCCGCATTGGAAATAATGGCATATTTTAAACAATGGGTTGAAAACAATAAAGGATGGGAAGTAATTTAGGATGCAAGTAGCCGTAATAGAGAAAAAATACTCCAGAGAATTATTCATTTATCAGGATTATGTTACATTGAAAAGAATAATTTTGATATGAGTTGTGAACCTGACGAAGGTAGAGGGCCTGTGGACTTTAAAGTAAGCAGAGGTCAAGAAAAAACTTTAATTGAAGTAAAACTATCTTCTAATTCACAGTATTTGCATGGATATGAAGTGCAAGTTGAAGAGTATGGAAAAGCTGAAAAGACGGATAAATTAGTATATGTTTTGGTGGATGTAGGGAATCCGTTGAAGGTAAAAAGATTAAAAGAACTGCATAAAGAGAATATAGGACAGGGTAAGAAGGTTCCGGAGTTGATAATAATAGATTCGATGCCAAAAGTATCTGCGAGTCGTACATAAATGGAGGTGACAAAATGCTGAATCTGGTAGTTTTTGAAACAGAAGAAGAATTCTGAGGATATCTGAGGTGTCAGGTACACATGAACGAATAGATAGCAAGAAATCAGCCGCTGCGAGTGATATTTCGTGTTAGCAGCTTTGCAGATAGTCGGGCTCAAATAAATGTTGTAGAAATATTTAAGCTGCTTGCACCTGATACAAGTATCAAAGTGATTTAGGAGGTGCGATGATGGAAAAGGATAACGATGTAGTTACCACAGATAAGAGTTTTTTTGAAAATATATCTAATGTTCTGGCAAATGCAAGAAAAAATGCTAAAACTGCGGTTAATCTTTCGATGGTATATGCCTATTATGAAGTGGGGAGAATGATTGTTGAAGAAGAGCAACATGGTGAGAATCGGGCTATGTATGGAAAATATCTGTTAAAGGAACTTTCGGAATATTTGAGTGAAAAATATAGCAAAGGATTTTCTGTTACGAACTTAAAGCAAATGCGTCAATTTTATCTTGTTTATGCGACAGATCAAATTAGTCAGACACTGTCTGACCAATTCAAAAATTTGCCAGCAGTAAGTACCGGAAGAAAGTTTTTTCTGAGTTGGTCTCATTATTTAAAACTTATGCGCATTACCAATATAGATGAGCGCCATTTTTATGAAATTGAATCAGTGAAAAATGATTGGAGTTTAACGGAATTAAAACGTCAGTATGACAGTTCGTTATATGAGCGAATCGCACTTAGTACAGATAAAGACAAGGTTTACCGTTTAGCACTGGAAGGACAGAAGTTTGAGAAACCACAGGATGTAATCAAAGATCCGTATGTGTTGGAATTTCTTGGCTTGAAAGAATTGCCAGAATATTCAGAGAGTGAATTGGAAAGCCGTATTATAGATAACTTACAGCAATTTTTGCTGGAACTCGGCAGAGGATTTGCATTTGTTGGCAGGCAGGTACGTTTTACCTTTGATGAAGAACATTTTATGGTTGATTTGGTATTTTATAATCGCCTGTTACGTTGCTTTGTCCTGTTTGACCTTAAAATCGGAGAATTAAAGCATCAGGATATAGGGCAGATGCAAATGTATGTGAATTATTATGACAGAAAGATGAAATTACCAGATGAAAATCCAACAATTGGAATTGTTCTCTGCAAGGACAAGAATAATGCTGTGGTAGAAATGACATTGCCAGAGGACAATTCACAGATTTTTGCAAGTAAGTATGAAACTGTATTGCCAAGCAAAGAAGCACTGCAAAAATTATTGGAAGAGCAAATGTCAGACGAAAAGGGGACTGATGGGGTATGAAACTACAATTTAGATATCTTTTCAGGTAACACAGGAGTATTTGCAGAGAGAAAATCCGATTATATGTCGAAAATGCCTGTGGCAACATTTTGGCAACAAAAATCCCGCCAACCACAAAAATGACATACCATATCATGCAAATTAAGCCATATATTACACATAAAACACTGTTAAAGACCAAGAAAACGGTATAACCAAATCCGTGAGGGTGGACGTACTGTAGGTCCAGGTCGTGTTGCTACAATCATCGAGTAATCTACGCGTAAGTAACGAGAAGATTAGATAAATAAAAAATATCCGGAGAGCGTTTACACTCTTCCGGGTATTTTTTTGTTTATCTATAAGCGGCGCCTTCCACCAACTTGACTATTTGAAAGTGTAGTTCGAATGTTTGCATCAATGTTGACAGTCGAATTACCGGTATGTTATTTTGTAGATGCAAACAATTGGGTGGGCTTATAAGCAAGCCCTGTGCAGTAGAAAAGGAGATATCAATGAAGAAAATCTTGATTACCAGTGGAACCACATTTGTCAGTAAGTATGCAGCAAAGTATTTTGTAGAGCATGGATATGATGTCTATGTAGTGAACCGTAATTCAAAACCGCAGGTTAAGGGCGTGACGCTGATTGAAAGCGACAGGCATAATTTAGGGGATAAGCTGAAGAATCTGCATTTTGATGTTGTTGCCGACATAACCGCTTATGATGCACAAGACATAATTGATTTACATAATTCGCTGGACTCTTTTGATCAATATATAATGATCAGTTCCAGTGCGGTATATCCGGAGTATGGTGTACAGCCATTTCCTGAGGATTCTGAAAGAGCAGTAAATAAATTCTGGGGAAAATATGGAACAGATAAGATCGAAGCAGAAAATGCACTGTTGGAGAGAGTCCCGGATGCTTATATTTTAAGACCGCCATATTTATATGGTTCTATGGACAACGTCTATCGGGAGGCGTTTGTATTTGACTGTGCAATGGCAAACAGAAAATTTTATTTGCCGGAAGCCGGTGAGATGAAATTGCAGTTTTTCCATGTAGAAGATTTGTGCAGGCTGATGGAAGTATTAATTACAAAGCGCCCAACGGATCATATCTTAAATGTCGGAAATGAAAATGCAATATCGATAAGAGACTGGGTTAATCAATGTTATGCCTGCTTTGATAAAGTGCCGGAATTCGTATCTGTACCGGAAACAGTAGAGCAGAGAAATTATTTCAGCTTTTATAATTATGAATACTGTCTTGATGTGACCCGGCAGAAGAAGATATATCCGGAGACAGTGTCAATGGATGCCGGGTTACAGGAGGCTGCAAATTGGTATATAGAGCATGAAGATGAGGTAAACAAGAAGCCATATTGGGAGTATATTGATACCAATTTGGTATAAAGGTAATTGGCATAATAAGATGACAAGCGTGTGTATCGGGAAGGGAATTACGATGGAAATAATAGAAGTAACGGATCTGAACCGTCCGGAACTGGCGGTTTATGCGGAGCTTTCGGAACGGCAGCTTGCAACAATCTATGAACCGAAGGAAGGATTGTTTATTACCGAGAGTCCGAAGGTGATTGAGCGGGCGTTAGATGGTGGATATGAACCGGTGTCTTTTCTGGCAGAAAAGGGACAGCTTGCAGAGGCTGAGGAGATTCTGGATCGGATGGAGGATGTCCCAATCTATGTTGCACCGGATGAGATATTGACGAAGCTTACCGGTTATCATCTGACAAGAGGACTCTGGTGTGCGATGCGCCGCAGAACATTGCCAACTATAGAGGAGGTATGTCAGGGAGCGAAGCGGATCGCTATTTTGGAAGAAGTGGTCAATCCGACAAATGTGGGGGCATTGTTCCGCTGTGCCGCAGCACTTGGTATGGATACAGTGATATTGACCGGTGGCTGCAGTGATCCTCTTTACAGACGTGCAAGTCGTGTGAGTATGGGAACAGTATTCCAGATTCCGTGGACAATGTTGTCAAAGAAGGATGGTGTCTGGCCGGAGCAGGCAATGAAGACATTGAAAGAAATGGGCTTTAAGACGGCGGCAATGGCACTTCGAGAAGATAGTGTAGGAATTGATGATCCGCAGTTAAATAGTGAGGAAAAGCTGGCAATTGTGCTCGGTACAGAGGGCGATGGGCTGGCCGGAGATACGATAGCTGACTGCGATTATACGGTTATGATTCCGATGGCACATGGCGTAGATTCACTTAACGTAGCGGCGGCAGGAGCGGCAGCTTTCTGGCAGCTGGGACATCAGCGGCAGGAGTAGTATCCGTTTGTAAAGATTGTGCGTCGACGGCAGGAAAGGGTGGTCTTCTGGCAGTTGAGATACCGCTGACAGGAATAAATAGTATTCATCTGGAAAATTATAGCATCAGTCGCAGAAAGTAGCAGCCCGCAAGAAAACATGCTGGGAATATATTGATGCCGATTTGGTAAAATAATAAATTGACAAATAATAAGATGGCAGTATAATGATTGGTAGCACTGAATTGGTGCTACCAATTTCTTTTATATGAAAAAATATAGTTCAAACGAAAAAGGATAAAAAATGTAAAGAGGATATTTGAATGAAGTATATTAGACAATTTTTAATCATTCTTGCAATTTCATTTATCGGGGAACTGCTCAAATATGTATTACCGTTGCCGATTCCTGCAAGCATCTATGGAATGGCGATTTTATTTGTATGCCTGATGACGGGTTGGATTAAGTTAGAAGCGGTGAAGGAGACAGGAAAATTCTTAATTGAGATCATGCCATTGATGTTCATTCCTGCCGGTGTTGGTCTGATGGTTAGCTGGGGAACACTGAAGCCGGTGCTGATTCCGGTATGTGTGATCACGGTCGTTACGATCATTACGGTTATGGCGATGACAGGCAGACTGTCACAGTGGATCATCAGAAAAGACAGGAAGAAAGAGGAACAAGAGGATGCATGATTTTTTTGAAAACTCCTTATTTGCGGGAGTTACACTTAGCCTGATCTCATATTTGATCGGGTCGATATTAAAGAAGAAATTCAAACTGGGAATATTTAATCCATTGCTGATCTCGATTGTAGTTACCATCCTGGTACTGGTTGTGAGCAGGGTGGATTATGATACTTATAATGAAGGCGCCCAATATTTAAGCTGGCTGTTGACCCCTGCAACCGTATGTCTGGCGATCCCGCTCTATGAACAGTGGGAACTGCTGAAGCATAACTGTAAGGCGGTTATGGCAGGCCTTGTTGCCGGTGTGGTGACAAGTCTTTGTACGGTGTTTGTATTGTCAAAGATCATGGGACTTACACATGAGGATTATGTAACGATGCTTCCGAAGTCTATCACGACTGCGATCGGTATGGGTGTTTCAGAAGAACTGGGTGGATATGTAACGATTACGGTTGCGGTTATTATCGTAACGGGTGTTCTTGGAAATATATTTGGTGAATTAGTGTGCAAGATTTTTCGAATCACCGAACCGATATCAAAGGGCCTGGCATTTGGATCTGCATCTCATGCGATCGGAACGGCAAAGGCGATCGAGATCGGTGAAGTGGAAGGTGCAATGAGCAGTCTGGCGATTGCGGTTTCCGGTATTCTTACGGTTGTGCTTTCGTCGTTATTTGCGCATTTTATGTAGTTATATACGCCGCATTATAAAATGCAGGGGTTTATTTCAAATTTACAGATCAGATATCAAAATATAGAAATAACGAAATTTATTGATAGTCAGGGAGACGAGTATGGAAAAACAACATGTTACATCAGAATATGAAAAAGCAATTCAATATATTTACAGCCTGATGCAGGACGGAATCTTGCAGAACGGAAGCAAGCTTCCGACCGAACGTACAATAGCGGAGACGTTAGGAATCGGAAGAAATTCGACCAGGGAGGCACTCAGTATCCTGCATGGCATGGGAATGATCGAACGCGTACAGGGATCGGGAAATTATATATCAAAAAATGCCGGAGAGTCGATCCGTCAGATGCTTATGATGATGCTGGCACTTGGCAGTATCACGAAATCCGAGGTCTGTGAGTTCCGTTGTACAATGGAAAAGTCTGTATGCAGTATGCTGATCGAGAAAGGAATACCATTTGAGTGTCAGGTGCTTCTGGAGGATAATCTGGCAAGGATGGAGCAGGCAGATGGTTCCGAACTGGTTAGCGTGGATAAGGAATTTCATGAATTGCTGATCCGGGCAACAGAGAATGAACTATTTTCGATGATCATGGAGGCGGTTATGATCGTTTATCGGGAATGGATCGATCTGGTGCTGCGCCGTGTGAATACAAAAGAAAAGGCAAACTTGCTTAATTATCACAAGCAGATCTATAATAGTGTATTAGAACGTGATGAAGCAGCCATGAAAGCGGCGGTAGACGGGCATTATCATCTGATCAGCCAGATGCTTGCATTGTAGGTGAGTAGAGGTAATATATAAGAAGGAGGTAAGAGAGTATGATCGTAACACTTGGAAGACAATGTGGATGTGCCGGAGATGAAGTTGGAAAAAAATTATCGGAGCTGTTAGGGATTCCCTTTTATACGAAGCCAGAACTGATCGCGCTTGCAAAAGAAAAGAAAATTTATGAAAAGTATCCAATGTATTTTGGTGAGCAGCCGGTAAATGCGATGATCAGTTCGGTTGCGGATGATTTCTGTCCGAAGAATCAGTATGATACACCGAAACGGGCATTGGCAGCAATGTTTGGCGGACAGAGTTTTATTATTATAGGACGTGCTTCGAATTATGCCTACCGGGATGATAAGGATGCTGTCCGGGTGTTTCTGTGCGGAGATAAGAAGCAGCGGGCGTATCATATCGCAGGAAAGCATAAAATCTCGGAGCGAAAGGCTATAGCGCTTGTTGAAAAGACAGATGAGAAACGACGTGGTTATCACAGATATTATACCGGAGAAGAATGGGGCTATGCAGAGAATTATGATCTGTGTATAGACGCGGTACGACTGGGTGTTGATAAGACGGCGGAATTGATCGCAGACTATGTAAAGCATGTCGGAGGAAGATAAATGACAACGAGAGAAGAAGCGCTGGCATATGGACTGTCTTTTCCTGATACATATCAGCAGGCGCCATTTCATGATCCGAACTGGCAACTGGTGCGTGTGAAAGGAAGCAAGAAGGTATTCCTGTGGACATATGAGAGAGACGGATATATTAATCTGAACGTAAAGGTCGATCCGGAATGGAGGGATTTCTGGCGGAGTGCGTTTGACTCGGTGATACCGGGCTGGCATCAGAATAAGGAGCATTGGAATACGATCATTCTGGATGGAAGCATTCCGGATCAGGATGTGAAACGGATGATCGCAGAGAGTTATGATCTGGTGACAACCAGTCCATCAAAGAGAATCTATGAGGCTGTGAAAAAGATTCCAGCCGGAAAGGTTGCAACCTATGGTCAGATCGCGGAGCTTGCCGGGGATAAGAAGATGGCGCGTGCAGTGGGAAATGCGCTTCATAAGAATCCGGATCCGGAGCACATTCCCTGCTTTCGTGTGGTAAATGCAAAGGGTGAATTATCCGGAGCATTTGCATTTGGCGGAAAGAATGTACAGGCAGATCGATTGACGGCAGATGGAGTTACAGTTGTCGATGGACGGGTGGATATGGAGAGATTTGGAATAAAGATCTTAGATGGAGAAATCATATAAAAATATAAAGTGAAAAATGATTTATATGCAGGAAATGACCGCTTGAATACAAAGGTGATTTAAAACAGAAAACAAGTCATTTTTGCGGATGCATATTTTACGGAATGGAAGTTAATTATTTTGTAATTCTGTTCGAATGTGTAAGATTTGTAGGCAATTCTTTATTTGAAAGGAAATAAAAATGTCAGAATATCAGTATGTAGAGCATGAATTTGCTCCGGTATATAATGCAGAATCGCAGGTGCTGGTTCTTGGCAGCCTGCCTTCGGTGAAATCCAGAGAGCAGGGCTTCTACTACGGACATCCGAGAAACCGTTTTTGGAAGGTAGTGGCAGCTGTACTTGGTATACCGGAACCGTTGTCGATAGAAGAGAAAAAACGGATGCTGCTTGCCGGTCATGTGGCGGTTTATGATGTGATCCGGGCTTGTGAGATCATCGGTTCCAGTGACAGCAGTATTCGAAATGTGATTCCTGCAGATATTGAAAGCATTGTAACACATGCCCCGATACAGGCAGTTTTTACAAATGGAAAGACTGCGGGCAGATTATATAAAAAATATCAGGCGGAACATATTGATCTTCCGATGATCGAACTGCCGTCGACAAGCCCGGCAAATGCAGCGTTTTCGCTGGAACGACTGGAAGAAATATGGAAGCAGGAGTTAGGAAGATATTTGTAAAAGCATTTTACAATATAGGTTGACTGATATAAAAAAGAATAAAATTTTACATTGATTATACACACTTGACAACATCAACCGTATCGCAGAAAACTGTGTAAGTATTGCAGAAGAGGCTCTCGACAATACAGCATTTGTTGAGATCAGGGAGGATGCAAAGAAAGCAGAAATAGAAGCTTCCGATAATGTAGTCCTTGCATAAAAGCATGTTACATGGCGGTTTTATCTGTTTGTAACATCATATGAAACAGTTCCTTCTGTAGGGCTTTTTTCACACCCTGAATGATATAGATTGTTTTTTCGTTTGACCGGTCTCTGTATGTTACAGTTGACCGGCCGTTTTTTGTATGATATACCACATCCAGACCAGAATTTTGCGTGTAAAATATAAGATGATGGCATGAGGAATTTTCTCATGCCATTAGCTTATTTTTAATTTTACAAAATTCTGGTGGGTATGGTATAGTAAGGATAACTTTTTTTCTGATGAACAATAGACGTGGAGGTTACAAGGAAATGTCTCAGATAACGAAACGTGCGTTGGAAGCATCACTGAAGAAGCTTCTTACAAAGAAACCGCTTGACAAGATCACAATAACCGATATTACAGAAGATTGTGGTATTAACCGGATGACATTTTACTACCATTTTAAAGATATCTATGATCTGGTAGAGTGGGTGTGCGTGGAGGATGCAACGAGGATACTGGGTGAGAATAAGACCTATGATACCTGGCAGGAAGGCTTCCTTCGGATCTTTGAAGCGGTGAGCGAGAATATGACATTTATGATGAATGCATATCATTCGATCAGCAGAGATCAGGTAGAAAAATATCTGTACAGTCTGACATATGATCTGATGATCAAGGTCATCGATGATAAGGCAAAGGATATGCAGGTTCGTGAAGAAGATAAGAAGTTCATTGCTGATTTTTACAAATGCTCCTTTGTCGGCGTATTACTTGAATGGATCGAGAATGGCATGAAGCAGGATCCGCATGTGATCGTAGATAAGATGGGACTGGTGATGCATGACAATATTACCAGAGCACTGGAAGCATTTCGGACGGATGCCTTTCACAAAAAAACAGAGAGCTGACAGATACATTGAAAAAACAATGTGTCTTATTTTTCAGACCGGTTATCCCATTAAAACAGGGGAAATGATAAAATTTTAGACAGAACAAGTACCGTGAATATATTTTTATCATGGTACTTTTTTTGTTTATTGAGGGCAAAAACGGGGAATCTTATAATAAAGACAGTTTTTGAGATAACCGGTCTGTTTGCAGGCAGGCTGTATAGATTGGAGGTAATTCGTATGTATTACGCAAGTGGAAATTATGAAGCATTTGCCAGACCAAAGAAGCCGGCGGGTGTGGATCAGAAATCGGCATATATTATAGGTTCGGGACTTGGTGCATTGGCGGCAGCCTGTTTTCTGGTAAGAGATGGACAGATGAAAGGCTCACATGTACACATTCTGGAGAAAGACCCGATTCCGGGTGGGGCATGTGATGGTTATCAGTACAGCGATATCGGCTATGTTATGCGTGGCGGACGTGAGATGGATAACCATTTTGAGTGTATGTGGGATCTGTTCCGTTCGATTCCGTCCATCGAGACAGAGGGTGTCAGTGTACTGGATGAGTATTACTGGCTGAATAAGGCAGATCCAAACTATTCTTTGTGTCGGGCAACTGAGAATCGGGGGCAGGATGCACATACCGATAAGAAGTTCGGATTGTCCGATAAGGGTGCAATGGAGATCATGAAGCTGTTCTTTACCCCGGATGAAGAATTATATAATAAACGGATCGATGAGTATTTTGATGAAGAAGTGCTTAATTCTAATTTCTGGATGTACTGGCGGACGATGTTTGCATTTGAGAACTGGCATTCTGCACTTGAGATGAAGCTCTATATTAAGCGTTTTATCCATCATGTCGGAGGACTGCCGGATTTCACGGCACTTCGTTTTACCAAATATAACCAGTATGAGTCCATGATTCTTCCGATGGTAAAATATCTGGAATCATTCGGTGTGGTGTTCCATTATAATACCAAGGTTATAAATGTGGAATTCGAGATCGAAGCAGGAAGAAAGCTGGCAAAGAAGATTGATATTATCCGTGACGGTGAAGCAGATGCGATCGATCTGACCGAGAATGATCTGGTATTTATCACAAATGGCGGCTGCGTGGAGAATTCCTCATACGGAAGTCAGAACAAACCGGCTGAATTCAAGACCGAGATCCGCGAAGGCGGTGGATGGGATATGTGGCGGAAGATTGCAGCACAGGATCCATCCTTCGGACATCCGGACAAATTCTGCTACGATCCGGAGCAGTCAAACTGGATGAGCGCAACAGTGACAACTCTGGATGAGAAGATTCTTCCATATATTAAGAAGATCTGTAAGAGAGATCCACTCTCAGGCAAGGTAGTTACAGGTGGTATTGTAACTGCGAGAGATTCCGAATGGCTGCTTTCCTGGACGATTAACCGCCAGCCGCAGTTCCGTAATCAGCCAAAGGGACAGGTGCTTGTATGGGTATATGGCTTATTCTCGAATAAACCGGGTGATTATGTAAAGAAGACCATGCGGGAATGTACCGGTAAGGAGATCTGCGAAGAATGGCTCTATCATATCGGGGTACCGGAGGAGGAAATACCGGAGCTTGCCGAACACAGCGCAAATACGGTGCCGGTTATGATGCCATATATCACAGCATTTTTCATGCCGCGTGAGAAGGGCGACCGTCCGGATGTCGTACCGGAGGGAGCGGTCAATTTTGCATTCCTTGGACAGTTTGCCGAGACAGCAAGAGATACGATATTTACAACCGAGTATTCGATCCGGACAGGTATGGAAGCAGTATATACTTTGTTGAATATCGATCGTGGTGTGCCGGAGGTCTGGGGCAGTGTCTATGATGTCCGCGACCTGTTAAATGCGACAGTGGCGATCCGGGATGGAAGAAAGATCACAGATATGAAGCTTGGTCTGAAAGAAAAGATCGCGATGAAAGAGCTTTTAAAGGCGGTAGAAGGAACCGATGTCGAGAAACTGCTGCGGGAGCATGGAGCGATATAAATACAAGATCTGTATATAAAGAAAGTCTCACGATATAATATAGTGAAAGAAAACAAAGCATCTGCTGATGTATGGACTTTATATAGTTTATGGATCAGCAGATGTTTTTTATATGGACAATGCAGACCATGACGGATAAACTGTCATGCATGACAAATTTATATATTTATTTTTTATATGCAGTGATATAATACAGGTATCTGCAAAATCTGCAGAAGGAAGGAATAAAAAATCAGGAGGAAAATGAATGAAAAGACATTTAAAAAAAGTAGTATTGGCAATGATCGCATTTGTACTGTGTGGAGTAATGAATGTGACAGGTTCCAATGTAAGTCTGGCAGCAACAGACGTTGAGACGGAGCAGACGGCGGAACTGGAAGCAGCATCAACCGTAAAGCATGTATCAGCGAGAAAACTGTATCATGCAGGTGACTATCTCTACATAGAAACCTCAAAGGGTGTACTTGCGTATAATATGAAAAAACAGACTGCAAAGTATGTTGTAGAGAGTGATGGTGTCAGTGGAGTTTTGGTACACAAAGGATATCTGTATTACAACCTTTATCAGGACAGCCAGATGAGTATCTATAAGATCAAGGCTGATGGAAGTTCAAAGCCAAAACAGATCTGTAAAAATGGAAGACTTGGTTTTATGAAAAACAACCGACTTTATTATGGTCATTCCGGTTTATGTTCTATGAAACTGGACGGAACTGATAAGAAGCGTCACATGAGGGTAAAAGATGATGCAAATGGAAAGGTATTCTATTATAAGGGCAAATATTTCTACAGTGTATTTCCGTATATGACAGAATCCTATTCCGTTGACACAAAATATAAGCATAAAAAGAAATACCCGGCAGGAAATCAAACGGTTTGCAATGCATTTGTCAGAGCTTTTGATGATATGCAGTTTAATGAGAGCCTGACTGTAAGAGGATATCAGTATGGTACTTTGATCAAAAATGGAAAAAGCTCAAATTCCATTTATAAATTTGGAGATTCTTATTATGGAAAGAGTACGGGCAGAACTTCCAAGAAAAGGATCTACCAGTCATCCAAGAAGAAGGTACATGTTCTGGCAGCATGTCCGGGATATATTATGTTTGCAGAAAGCAATCAAAAAGCAAGTTATGAAGATGGAACTGTAAAGATCATCAATGTAAAAGGCAAGGTTGTTGCAACATTAAAGAAGAGTCAGAAATAGAACATATAAAAACAGAAACTATAAATATAATAAATGCTCTGGCAGAGGTGTGGTTTGCCAGAGCATTTGTTGGATTGTACGATAATGTACAAGCGGAAGGACTGCCACATGGCAGATTCCTGTGTTTTGGTTGTGTTTAGAGATGTGTATTATTATTTATTAAACAAGTGCTTCGCCAAGTGCAGTACAATCAGCAAGACCTGCTTCATCCGGTGTTTCATGGCAGATCAGTGGAGCTGCTGCAAATACAGCACCGTCAGCCTGGCACTGAGCTTCCCATGTATCCATCCATTCGCCGCTTCCCCAGCCATATGAACCGAAGATGGCGATCTTCTTACCGTTTAATGCCGGTTCACATTCAGCGAACATTGGCTCAAACTCGCTTTCTTCTAAGACTTCAGCACCCATAGCAGGGCAGCCAAATGCGATCGCATCATAGTTATCTACCATATCTGCAGTAAATTCTGCGGATGTTAAAAGATCACATTCTGCACCTTTTGCTTTGGCACCTTCTGCAACAGCCTGTGCCATTAATGCTGTATTACCTGTGCCACTCCAATATACAACTGCAACCTTACTCATAGTAGGTTCCTCCTTATAATTCATGTATTTTATATTTAGAGATCTCTGCATTGGAAATATATGCAGAAATCTCCTATATTCATTTTTGTTATGTGAACGTCGTTTGCATAAATAATTATTTTACTATGCGGATGCAATTTTCTAAATACTTATACAGCAACTGTCAGCTGCCAGATCGTTCGTCCCTGATGCCAGAGATCTGCATAGATCTCCCGGCATTTTTTAAATTTTGCAAATGTTTTCTGAGCCTCACCCAGATCACCATATACCTTCCAGTCTCCCATGCCCTTACAGTTGCTTCCGTGGTTCTTGATAAATCCAAGAACATCCTGTAACGGATAACCGAGGAATACACCGATCTCATGAGGAAATTCCGTTGATGCCTGAAGCCTTATACGTAGCTCGGCGAGCAGCTGGTCGACCGTGCCGGACGGATATCCGATGTTCAAAAGAAAGACATTGATCTCCGGTCTTGACAGTTCACGGATCATGGCTTCCGGTCTGTAGACATAGATCAGAGCAGTGTCAGTATTTTCCCGCAGGATCGTTATGCGGATTCCTTTTTTCTGAAATTGTGCATCCCAGACAGCCACACTTTCGTATAATTCTTCTTCGGAAGAAAAACGATAAAGAAACAGGCTGGCAGGTTTTAAGGACGCCAATGTAGGCGAACAATGTGTGATCAAATATTCTTCAAACATAATCACAAACTCCTTTTTGCATCGATTCCGACAAATATTCTGCAATATTCAAAAAACCTAAAGCTATATGCAGTGCTAGTACGCTCGCGTCAAAGCAGCGTTGCATATCAAATTTTAGTATGCACCGTAACTCTGTAAATCATTCAATTTACTGGTTAGACATATCTAACTCATGGGTGCATTATACGGTCTGATCCTGTAAAAATCAAGCGAAAAATGTGATAGAAATTCTCAATAAATTCGACCGTTTTTTGTTGACGGAAAAGGCTTCTGCATGGTATTTTTATAAATGGTTAGCAGAAACTAACTAAAAATCTTGTGAATAAATCGTGTGACTCCATTCTGTATGCATCCCTGACTGCTGAAAACAGGGTATGCACCCGGATGCAATGACGGATCCGGGACAGAAGCTGTCACCAGAAAGAAGGATCAAAGCATGATGAATTATTTAGAAATCGAAAAAGTAATTGGACGAGAGATTATTGACTCTAGAGGAAATCCTACAGTAGAAGCAGAAGTTATTCTTGCAGATGGTACTGTCGGACGTGGAGCTGCTCCAAGTGGTGCATCAACAGGTGAGTTTGAAGCATTAGAGCTTCGTGATGGTGATAAGAATCGTTTTGGCGGTAAGGGCGTTAAGAAAGCTGTTGAAAATATCAATACAACAATTAATGACGTATTAGTTGGTATGGACGCATCTGATACATATGCTGTAGATCAGGCAATGATCAAGGCAGACGGAACAAAGGACAAGTCAAATCTGGGTGCAAATGCAATCCTTGCCGTATCAATCGCAGCAGCAAGAGCAGCAGCTATTTCACTGGATGTACCTTTATATCGTTTCTTAGGCGGTGTAAGCGGAAACAGACTTCCGGTTCCTATGATGAACATTATCAATGGTGGATGCCATGCATTATCATCCGGTCTGGATGTTCAGGAGTTCATGATCATGCCGGTTGGAGCTCCTTCATTTAAAGAGTGTCTCAGATGGTGTGCAGAAGTATTCCATGCACTTCAGGCAATCTTAAAGGAAAGAGGACTTGCTACATCAGTTGGTGATGAAGGTGGATTTGCACCTGCACTTGCATCTGATGAAGAAGCAATCGAGATAATTCTCGAAGCAGTAAAGAAAGCAGGATATGAACCGGGTAAGGACTTCAAGATCGCTATGGATGCAGCTTCATCCGAGTGGAAGACAGGCAAGGTTGGCGAGTACAAGCTGCCAAAGGCCGGTACAGTATATACATCAGAGGAGCTGATCGCTCACTGGAAGAGACTGGTTGAGAAGTACCCGATCATCTCCATCGAAGATGGTCTGGACGAAGAAGACTGGGAAGGCTGGAAGAAGCTTACAGCAGAGCTTGGCGACAAGGTTCAGTTAGTTGGTGACGACCTTTTCGTTACAAATACAGAGAGACTTGCAAAGGGTATCGAACTTGGCTGTGGTAACAGTATCCTGATCAAGTTAAACCAGATCGGTTCTGTATCAGAGACACTGGAAGCAATCAAGATGGCTCACAAGGCTGGATACACAGCTATCTCATCGCACAGATCCGGTGAGACAGCAGATACAACGATCGCAGATCTTGCAGTTGCTTTAAATACTTGCCAGATCAAGACCGGCGCACCATCCAGATCCGAGCGTGTAGCTAAGTACAATCAGCTCTTAAGAATTGAAGAAGAGCTCGGTGCTTCAGCTGTATATCCTGGGATGAAAGCCTTCAATGTAAAATAATTATTGTCATATATTTTCCTCAAAAAAATATGAATAAATGCTATGGGAGACGTAAGCTTTGCGTCTCCCATATTTTATATGTAAAATAAGACCTGTAAGTAGAGTTTTTCACTGCCGGGTGGTATAATTTTAAACAAGTCATATTATGTTGAAAAGATTCGATGGTTGTGATTACAGTCATCGGATCAGGATTATGGGAGGTCATATGAGTCGAATACTGATCATAATAGCAGTCTTGCCGGCATTGGTCCTGCTTGGCTTTATATATATGAGAGACCGGAAAGAGAAGCCGCCGGTCAAATTAATGGTATTGCTTCTGGCACTTGGTGCAGGTACGATCATTCCGGCAGCGATCGCAGAATTTATCGGGCAGTTAATCGTTGCACAGACAGATACGGATCATCAGACGATGCTGCTGGTGCTCTGCTTTCTGGTGATCGGAATTGTGGAGGAGCTTGGAAAATATCTGGTAACGGTCTGCACTACATGGAAAAGCAGAGAATTTCAGCACAGCTATGATGGAGTTATTTATATGGTCTGTGCATCGCTTGGCTTTGCTATATTGGAAAATATCTTATATGTTGCTTCCGGCGGAATCGGAACGGGCATCCTCCGGGCATTTACCGCTATTCCACTTCATTGTACGGTAGGTGTTATCATGGGTGCACTTTATGCGAAGGGAAGGGAAGCGGCATATGCAGGTGATCGCGCGGGGATGATCGGATTTATGGCATGGGCATATATCGTGCCGGTATTTATTCATGGCTTATATGACTATCTTGTGATGGCGGCATCGTATGGATATATTTCGGAGGCATGGGTATTCCTGATCCTTGGAGTGATGTATGTACTTTCAATTTTTCTGATCTTTTACTGTTCAGCGCATGACCGCAGAATTGACGGCAGACCGGAGACTGCAGATTATGGGATGTACCGTATGGATTTTCGCAGACCGGGCAGAGGATATTATTATCCAGATCAACCGGATTACCGGGCGGGTTATCCGGGCTATCCGGGTGGTGATGCGTATGGTCAGGCCGGAGGATATATGCAGAATACAAATTACAACCCATACAATGGTGGTTATACACAGGGGATGAATGCCAATGCAGGTCAATCAGCCTACGGCACAAATTCCGGGTATGAGGTAAAGGATGATTATAATCGAGGCAGCGCATATCCGACTAATATGGAGTACATGCAAAATACTGGTTATAACCCTCAAAACGGTTATATTGTGAATAGAGCATATATGCAAAATGGCGGCTACATGGGAAATGTAACATATCCGCAAACTGGAGTGAATCCATATCGGCAGCAGGAGAATCCCGGATCACAGAATTATCCACAGAGTTATACGTCGAATGGCACTGGTACGGATTATGGCATGACAGGGTACAACGGACAAGGACGGAAATAAGACAGGAATTGTGGCAGAAACGCTGAATATGCCGCACGTTTTGATGGAAGAGACATATGATGAATATATAGGAATCCATATAGCAGGAACATTTGCCAGGGGGTGAAATGATGAGATTTCACAACATACCGGTCCGCGATATCATGCAGGAAGCAGTCCGATATGGCGGGGTGATCGTGGACGTTCGTACAGAAGAAGAATTTCTGAGAGGACACATACCAATGGCAGTCAATGTACCATTGTCGGATATACAGTATGGTAATTATAATCTTCCTAAAAATAAAGTGCTGCTCACATATTGTCAGTATGGAGGCGGCAGTGCACTGGCAGCGAGACTGCTGTCGCAGGCAGGATATAAGGTGATCAATACCGTTGGGGGAATCGTACAGTATAAAGGAGCATTGACGAAAAACCGCTGACAGAGGGTGTAACTAGCCATTATGAAAGAGAAGAAAATGTGGTTTGAAAATGAGAATAACAGAATAGATCGATCCCAGACATGACAGAACCTGTTAAGGAAGTGCATGACCGGGATTTTTTTGTTTAATTTACTTGTGGTGGCAGGGGGAAGTATGTATAATATGGACAGGGTAATTGGCGGGTATCACAGGATATTCCGGAGGTACTTATTTTTTTAGAAAAGAAAGGATATAGGGTAAATGAGAAAAAGAATTTTAGGAACGATCATTGCGGCAGTTTTTTTTGCAGTAGCAGCATTTGCAGGGGCAAATGGACTGGCAGAGACACAGGCGGCATGTGAACATTCACAGGTGAAGGATGGAGCCTGCGTGGATTGTAATGATCCGGTAGAATGCATCGAGGTAGAGGATGCAAGTGGAACAGCAAAGGGCACTTATTCTAAACTAGAAGATGCAGCGGCTGCTGCCGGAAACGGTGATATACTGAAGCTTCTATATAATTGTGAGAGTACATCAACATATATTGATGCGGGGAATAAGAATCTTACGATTGATCTGAATAAGAAGGAGTTAAAGGCTGTTCATTTCGATATCATGGGTTCGCTTGTGATAGAAAATGGAGAATATAGTGGCTATATCAGGAATGCAGCGACAGGGAATGAACATACATTAACATTTGAAAATGTGAGAGCAGATCTTACGCAGCTTGGATGGTATGCAAAGGGTGGCATTAAACTGGTAAACAGTAATATAGAACAGCAACATGATGGTGCAGCATTTACAGAATGGTGGCTTGAAAAGCTGCAGATGGATCAGACATCTGTTTATAAGATTACAAATTCGCCAAGCGGACTAAGCAATTATGGGTTGCTTTCATTAGATGAAGCTGTGGGCGGTATTGAGGAATTTCTTCCGGTCGGATACACATTGGATGGACAGCCGAATTCCTATAATACGATATTAGATGAAACAGGCACAAAGGCGAGAAGCGTAGAGCTTCGTTATCGCCGGCTGACAGATGCGACAGTTTCTGTATCCATTGCCCCTACTTCTTATGTATATGATGGAAAAGCAAAAGAGCCAACAGTGACTGTCACATACGATGGCAGAGATCTGACAGAAGGAACGGATTATACCTGTACATTTACAGATAATATCAATGCAGGAGCAGCAAGCGTAAAAATAACAGCAAAGGGTAAGACTTATCACGGAGAAACCGTAAAAAATTATACGATCGATAAAGCGCCACAGACAGCACCAACCGGTCTTACGACAGAAAATGAAAGTGCAAAAGGGAAAAAGGACGGTTCCATTAAAAATGTTGATGTATCCATGGAATATTCCGTTGACCAGAATGTATGGAAGCCGATCACAGCAAATACGATCACAGGTATTTCTGCCGGTGATTATTACGTCAGATATAAGGAAACAGCAAATTATTATGCATCGGGAGCAACAAAAGTAACGGTTAAAATGTCTGTTCCGGATGGTGGAACAACAGAAGATGTGACAACAGAAGACGTGACAACGGAAGCTTCTACAGATGCAACGACAGAGGACACAACGGAAGCTACAACTACGACAGAAGATCGTACCGATGATACAACGGAAGATGTAACGACAGAGTCAACGGATGATACTCAGGATGAAACGGAAGATGTGACAACAGAATCCGAAGAAGTTGTATCAACGGAGGACCAAACAACAGAGAAAACAGATGCCGATAAGCCGGATGACCAGAAGAACACCGGAGTAAAGACAGGAGATGATTTTGCTATGAAGACAGCAGTTGCAGGTATGATCATTTCACTGGGGCTTGCCGGAATCGTTGTTATAAATAAACGCAGAAAATAAAATCAGAAACAAAGATATAAGAGAAAAGGAGTGCTGGATTTGGACAGAAATGTCTGAATCTGGCACTTGTGATTGAAAGGAAGCATATGAGCAGAATCGAATTGATCGCTCCATGTCATTTTGGATTGGAGTCAGTATTGAAAAAAGAAATCCTGGATCTTGGATATGAGATCGTTCAGGTAGAAGACGGAAGAATTACATTTGCCGGAGAAGAGGATGCGGTTGCAAGAGCAAATATGTTTATTCGTACAGCTGAACGTATCATGATCAAGTGCGGAAGCTTTAAGGCTGTAACATTTGATGAATTATTTGAAGGAACCAAGAGTATTCCATGGGAGCGGTATCTGACCCGTGATGCAAAATTCTGGGTATCCAAGGCTACATCAAATAAGAGCGCACTGTTCAGCCCATCTGATATCCAGTCCATCGTGAAGAAAGCTATGGTAGAACGTTTGAAACAGACCTATCATGTGTCATGGTTCACGGAAGATGGAGCAGAATACCCGGTTCGTGTATTTATATTTAAGGATATTGTTACAATAGGGTTAGATACATCAGGAGTATCTCTTCATAAACGTGGCTACAGAAAGCTGGTTGGTAAGGCCCCGATATCAGAAACCCTGGCATCGGCACTGATCATGCTGACACCGTGGAACAAGGATCGTGTACTGGTCGACCCATTCTGTGGAAGCGGAACATTTCCAATCGAGGCTGCTATGATCGGAGCAAGGATCGCACCGGGCATCGACCGGGATTTCCTGGCTTCCGAGTGGGCGAAGGTCGGAGATAAGAAGATGTGGTACAATGCGATCGATGAAGCAAATGACATGATCGACCATGATGTGAAGATGAATATTCAGGGCTACGATCTGGATAATGAAATGGTGAAGTGTGCGATGGAGAATGCCAGAGCAGCGGGAGTGGATGCACATATCCATTTTCAGCAGAGAGATGTAAAGGATCTCAGGCATCCGAAAAAATATGGCTTTATCATCACGAATCCGCCATATGGTGAACGTCTCGAGGATCGGGAGGATCTTCCTGAATTATATAAGACGATCGGGGAAAGCTTCAGACGACTGGATGACTGGTCGATGTTCCTGATCACGTCATACAGTGAGGCGGAGAAATATATAGGAAGAAAGGCGGATAAGAATCGTAAGATTTATAATGGTATGATCAAATCCTATTTCTATCAGTTCATGGGACCGAGGCCGCCAAAGAGAAAGTGAGACCAAATTGAAAAAGTTTTTGATAGCGGTAGCAGTTGCAATCCTGAGTGTATTGCTCTATCTGGGCTTCTTCCGGCATCCGGATGTGAGCGTGGAAAAGACCGACGGTTCGGAGGCTGCGGCCGAGGCAATGATGAAAGAGATCGTAACAAGTGCAAATGAAAAGGGTGTAACGTTATATATCAATGACAATAAGATCACAGAGGCGGAATATCAGGCATATTTCAGTGATCGGTTACAGTTGATGATCCCGATCGCAGCATTTACCGATAAACTGGATTGTCTGGTAAATGTATATGAAAACGGAACGATCACACTGGCAAAAGGTGACAGCCTTGTTAAAGTTTATGGTGATTCGGATGTGGTGAACATCAACGGAAATACGATTCAGACGATCGATAAGCCGGAAAGAAAGGATGATATCATCTATGTGCCGGTGAATGAGATCTGCGAGGCATTAAACTACAGCTGTAACATCAATCTGGAGACAAATGCTGCGGTGTTAAAAAAGATTGCTGAGGAAGAAAAGCTTCCGGTTGCATATGATATGAGAGAGCATGATCGTGTTTCTCCTGTCAGAGATCAGGGTATCTATGGAACCTGCTGGGCATTTGCATCACTTGCGGCACTGGAAAGTACGATCCGTCCGGCTGAAAATCTGGTATTTTCTGTTGACCATATGGCAATGAATAACAGCTTTAATGTCAGCCCATTTGACGGTGGCGAATATTATATGAGTATAGCCTATCTTGCGGCATGGCAGGGACCGGTGCTTGAGGAAGATGATCCGTATGGTGATAACCAGACGGTAAATGGATTGTCGGCGGTAAAGCATCTGGAAGAAGCCATTATCCTGAAGGACAAGAATTACGAGGCGATCAAATCATCCGTATACAAATATGGCGGTGTGGAAACAGTTATTTACTGTGATATGAAGAATGCAACGAGTAGTTCTTATTACTATAACAGAAACCGCAGTTCCTATTATTATGATGGAGATCAGACGCCGAATCATGACGTGGTGATCGTTGGCTGGGATGACAACTATCCGAAGGAATATTTTAATACAGAACCGGCGGGAGACGGCGCATTTATCTGCAAGAATAGCTGGGGGCAGGATTTTGGTGACGAGGGATTCTTTTATATCTCTTATTATGATACCAATATCGGTATGAACAGCGTAGTATATACGAAGCTTGGAAATAGTGACAACTACGACAAGATCTATCAGTCAGATCTGATGGGCGAGGTCGGAACGATGGGATTTGACGACAGGCCGGAGGCCTATTTTGCAAATGTCTATACGGCTGGAAAGAACGAGACATTAAAGGCAGTTTCTTTCTATGCGACAGGCCCGAAAACGACATATGATGTGTATGTTGTGACGGATTTTACCGATGTATCCGACTTGCAGCAGCGGACAAAGGTGGCATCCGGTGAAATGCAGTACGAGGGTTATTATACGATCAATCTAAATGAGGCAGTACCGCTTCCGGATGATCGGAAATTTGCGGTGGTTGTGCATGTGAACACACAGGATTCCACGATGCCGATCGCAATCGAATATAATAATGATGAGAAAACGGCGAACTTCGATATCACGGATGGCGAGGGCTATATCAGCCTGTATGGCACGAAGTGGTCGAGTGCGGAGCAGGAGAATGACTGTAATGTCTGTTTGAAAGCCTTCACGGATGTGGGGGATTGAATAGAAAAGGAGAAGACAAGATGAAGAAATTGATTTTTGCTACGGGTAATGAGAATAAGATGAAAGAAATCCGCATGATCCTTGCGGATTGTGGATATGAGATCCTGTCGATGAAGGAAGCTGGAATTCAGGCTGACATCGTAGAAGATGGAAAAACATTTGAAGAAAATGCCATCATCAAGGCAGAGGCAATCCGTAAGATGACAAATTGTCTGGTGCTTGCGGACGATTCCGGTCTGGAGGTAGACTATCTCGATAAAGCACCTGGAATCTACTCTGCAAGATTTATGGGGGAAGACACCTCATACCGGATCAAGAATAAAGCGATCATTGACAAGCTTGCCGGTGTTCCGGATGAGAAGCGTACTGCAAGATTCGTATGTGCGATCGCGGCTGCATTTCCGGATGGAAAGACCATTACCAGACGTGGCACGATCGAAGGAATCATTGGATATGAAGAACGCGGCGAGAATGGATTTGGATATGATCCTATCTTCTTCCTGCCGGAGTATGGCAAGTCCACAGCAGAGCTGTCACCGGAAGAAAAGAATACGATCAGCCATAGAGGAAACGCACTTCGTTTGATAAAGGAAGTTATAAATGAGAATACTGATAATTAGTGATACACATGGAAGAACCAATACGATTCGGGATGTCTTAGATACAGTGGGTGACATCGATATGTTTATCCATCTGGGGGATGTCTGCGGAGATGAAGAATATATTTATGACAATGTAACCTGCCCGATCCACATGGTTGCCGGGAATAATGACTGGACCTCTGATCTTCCGATGCAGGAGGAATTCATGATCGGTCGGTATAAAGTGTTCATTACACATGGACACAGATACAATGTACATTACGGAACAGACTACTTACAGGAGTTGGTCAAATATGATGGTTACGATATTGTGATGTATGGACACACACATGTCCAGAATCTGGAACGATATGGCGGTGCTTATATCGTAAATCCGGGCAGTCTGGCATATCCGCGTGATGGCATGAATGGTAAATACATGCTGCTGGAATTTGACCAGCATGGAACACCATTTTTTGCGGAAAATGAACTGAAACCGAAACGTCGGATGCGCAGCATATTTGAAGATATGTGGGGCGACCGGGAGGAGTAGAGATTATTAGAGACAAGAAAGAGGTCGGCTGTGAAGAAACGAGAGATTATAGAAGGTGTTATAAAAGACTATGATTTCCCAAATAAGGGAAGCTTTGAACTGGATGGCAAAAAAGTGATCGTGAAGGGAGCACTGCCCGGACAAAAGGTGTCCTGTATGGTATCCAAGGTGCGGAAGGATAAGGCAGAAGCACGTCTGTTGGATGTGCTGGAACGCTCCGAGATCGAAGATGCAGTACCACCATGTCCACAGTTTGGCATTTGCGGCGGCTGTGCATACCAGACCATGAGCTATGAGCATCAGTTGGAATTAAAGGCAGGACAGGTGAAGAAGCTGTTAGACGGTGTGATCGATTCAGAGGCACATCCATATGATTGGGAGGGCATCATCGGCTCGCCAGTTACAACTGCATACCGGAATAAGATGGAGTATTCATTTGGCGACGAATATAAGGATGGTCCGCTGGTACTAGGACTTCATAAGAAGAACAGCATGTACGACATCGTTCCTGTCTGCAACTGCGTGATCGTAAGCGAAGATTATAACAGGATCGTTTCTTATACGATGGAATTCGCAAGGGAGCATGGACTGTCTTATCATAAGAAAATGCAGCATGTAGGACTGCTTCGTCATCTGGTGCTTCGCCAGTCCAAGACAAATGGCGGACTTCTGGTAAATCTTGTAACCAGCACGGACGGATTGGAGAATCTGGATCTGAATGCATATGTAGAAGGGCTTCTGGCACTTCCGCTTGACGGAACGATCGTTGGTATTCTCCATACGGCAAATGATTCTCTGGCGGATGCTGTTGTGCCGGAGAAGGTAACGCTGTTATACGGAAGAGATTATATCGAGGAAGAGGTGCTGGGGCTGCATTTCCAGATCTCACCATTCTCATTTTTCCAGACAAATACAAAGAGCGCGGAACGACTGTACAGCAAAGCCCGTGAATATGCCGGAGATACCAAGGACAAGCTGATCTTCGACTTATACAGCGGAACCGGAACGATCGCCCAGATGTTATCACCGGTTGCCTCCAAGGTTATCGGCGTAGAGATCGTAGAAGAAGCAGTCGAAGCTGCAAGAGAAAATGCAAAGAGTAACGGACTTGATAACTGCGAATTCATCGCAGGCGATGTTCTAAAGGTCATCGACACCATCGAGGAAAAACCGGATCTCATCATCCTCGATCCGCCGAGGGATGGTATCAATCCAAAGGCGCTCCTTAAGATCATCAACTATGGTGTAGATGAGATTGTCTATATCAGCTGCAAACCAACCTCCCTCACAAGAGATCTTGTGACCTTGCAGGAGCATGGATATTATGTGAAAAAGGCATGTGCGGTGGATCAGTTTGTGAATACCGGACATGTGGAGACTATAATAGGGCTACGTCGTACAGATTCGTGAAAATCCTTGAATTTACGCACTTTTGCAGCTTTTTCAATTTCGGCAGAACCGATGTGAAAAGGAATAAAAAGCAGATAGTGGACAGAATTCATGTCGTTGTCGGCTATAGAGTCGACACGAGAGACACAATATTCTTTGATGAATAAAAGTGAATAAAATAGCCAATTTGGCAGGGATATTTAATTACAAATATTGAATATCCCTGCCTTTTATTTTTCTATTCAAGGAGGTGTCAATATGTTAAAGATAAGGCTTCAAGGGACAAAAAATGACATACGTTGGTTTGTACGTTTACTTCAGAGAGATAAACGATTTGAAGTAAATAATGTTTCGACGTTTTTCGATAATGTTGGAACAGATAAATATAAACGTGTGTATGCAGAAGTATCAAGAAAGAAAAAGGATTCTGGTAGGAAACCAAGTAACGTTATGCAGGTAGAAGAAAAATGTCATTATGTAGGAAGTGGCATGGTGATTCGATAGGGAATGGAGGTACAACGGTATGTGTAAAGTAATAGCAATCGTGAATCAAAAAGTTGGAGTAGCAAAGACTACGACAACAGTGAACTTAGGTATAGGTTTGGTAAGAGAAGGCAAGAAGGTACTACTTATAGATGCGGATAGTCAGGGATCCCTTTCATCAAGCCTTGGCGTAGCAGAGCCTGATGAGCTTGATGTTACTCTCTCGACGATCATGTGTAAAGTGATCAATGATGAAGATTATGGAAAGCGGGAAGGGGTTATTGTACATGAGGAGGGAGTATCTTTTCTTCCATGCAATATCGAACTTTCCGGACTGGAAGTCACATTGGTAAATACCATGCGGAGAGAGTACATATTGAAAGAGTACGTAACAAGTGTGAGAAACTTGTATGACTATATCCTGATTGACTGCAATTCCAGCCTTAGCATGGTGACAATGAATGCCCTGACTGCGGCTGATTCGGTCATCATACCGATAGAAGCAGCGTACCTTTCCGTAAAGGGGTTGCAACAGCTTATCACTACCCTTGGCAGGACAAAGAAATATCTGAATCCGAATCTTGGGATAGAGGGAATCGTTTTCACAAAGATGGTTGGACGTACCAATTACACAAAGGAAATCAAGTCCATGGTGGAAGAAATCTATGGCAAAAATGTCCGTGTGTTTGGTGCGGTTATCCCACATTCTGTGAGAGCGGCAGAGACTTCCGCAGAGGGTGTGAGTATATTCAAGCATGACCCAAGAGGAAAAGTTGCGGCGGCGTATAAGAAGCTCGCAAAGGAGGTGCTTGCAGATGAATAAATCCAATAGTGCTTATATCGCTTATGCAAAGGATGCCGGCTATAAGGTAAACGTCCACTTTGTTGATCTTGACAGAAATAAGGCTTTAGGCAGAATGATGGGCAGATTTATCCATACCGGAAGATATCTGTCACCGGAGCTTATAGACAAGTATGCGAATGAGCGGGATGGAAATAAGATTGCACAGGCATACGAAGCGTTAAAGTCGATGGATGGGATAGATGGATGTTCCAAATGGGATAATGATGTCGGAAGAGGCGAAAAACCGATACTTGTAGAGGCTGTTAATTTAGAGGATGATTTTATCAGAAATGCAAGAACGAAAGGGGATATGGAGTATGGAGAACATGAACAATCTGACAGAGGAAGCAAAGAAGAGTTACGTTTCAGCGGAAACCGTGCTGGAGACCGAGGAGCAGATGCACAGAGCGGAAACAGAGATCCGGGAGCGCATGGGCGAGATGGAGAACATGACACCGGTAGAGCGGTATCAGTTTCAGAGGAAGATCTACGACAAGTATCTGGCATAAGCCATTCGGAGCTTTTCGATGAGAATATCCCGGAAGTGTATGAGGGTGAAATGCCGGAGCTTTTTGCAAGACAGATACTTGCCATGACGACCGGATGTGATATGGATGGAAGTGTCCTTGCTGATGCTGGAGAGCATAAGTTCCGACCGGAGTATGCGGTAGAGACATATAATGACAATCCGGATGATTATGCGGAAGTTGCCAAGGGTGTGACTTTTACTACGGTATATGGTGATGTACAGCTTGACAGTGTATCACAGTACGATGTGGGGCGTTTTAATTTGACGGAGGAACAGTTTACGGGAACGCTTCTTGAAGGAAAAGACGGACTGGATAAGGGACAGAAGATCGTATTTGAGAAAGAGGATATCATGGCGGTTCATGTGGACTACCGGGATATTGATGTCCGTGCCGATACATCCCTGATGAACGAGGCTTATGAGGACAGAAAGACGGAAATGGAGAATCCGGAACATGACAGGACTTACCGATGTTATGTGGATGGAGATAAAAGCGCTTTTGATGTCTGTCTTTTTAAGGATGATGATGGAAAGAAACATTTCTATATCGAAGATACCGCAGATTATCCTCTGATAACGGGAGAACTTCCTAAGGAGACGGAGTTTATACCAGGCACAGCGGTTTCACTTATGAATGACATGGGTGAGTGCTACGACGGAAGCAGAGAATTTATAGTGTATGATGTACATATGCCAGAGAGGACAGAAGAACTGATGGATAAGAGCAGAAAGGAAGAACTATTCCCGACTGCTCTTTTTGTTTCCGAGATACGGGAACATGGAACATTCATACACCGGTATGATTGCTGCGATGATTTTAATGCAAAGGCATTTGGAGAGAGCTTAAAGGACAGAAATGAGGAACATGGTATAAGAACCATGGTATCTGTTGCGATGAAGAAGCAACCGGAAAAAGTACATGAGGTATCAAAGTCACAGCAGGATGTTGTGGAAGCGTTTCGGGCAAAGACAAGAGACCTGTTCCATGAGCTTGACGGACAGAATGCGGAGAGTATCGAATCCATGGTTCGAGGTCATGTGGAGGATGCGTTGCAGACGTTTGACATAGATGCCCAGGTGGTGGATGTGGTTCTTGTTGGAAGCCGGTGCCGGGGTATCGAGCATGAGGATTCGGACGTGGATGTGGTCGTGGAATACTACGGAAGTGAGAGGGAAGATTCCCTGTTCAATATACTGAATGAAGAAGGATTGTCCATAGGTGGCAGAAACATCGACATCAATCCGATCACAAAGGATAGGAGCGGAACACTGGAAACTTATCTGCCGGAGGTGGAGAAGTATCTGGCGGAGAAAGCACAGAGCATGGAGCAGCCATCAAGAGATATGGCGGGTGAAGCGGCAAAGGAACAGGAAGCAAAAGAAAAGCGTGAACAGGAGGAAGCGAAGAAAGGGCGACCGGAGAAACACAAGACAGGAAAATTTGCTAACTTCTCCATGCAGAAAAGCGATGAAAGCGAAAAGTATTATCTGTATGCTGACATCAAGTATCCAAGCGGGGATATCGAGAGACATAAGCCGATTGTAGAGTTTCCGGATAAGAGACAGGCAGAAGAGTTCTGCAAGAGCAGAGGTATCACCTGCGATGATGTGACGGATAATCTGGAGAACGTGATTCGACATAAGAAGCACATGGCAAATGACAAAGGAACACAGCCGCCCAGCCGGGAAAATGGCAGGAAACGCAGTGACATAGGAGACGAATAAGAGAGAAAGGACACGGATAGATGGATAAGAAATCAAGTGAGTATAAACTGATCAGGATGGCGGACACCAGTTTTCTGTTCTGTATCATATTTGAAGTAGTGGGAATCATGACAGTGATGTTTCTTGGAACACTGGGCGCACAGATGGCAATATATTTTATGACAATGCTTTTTGCAGTGTTCATGGCAAGGAAGAGACGAGCGGAATTTACCATACCTTTTGAGAAACCGAAGGCAGGAACACTTTTACAGAGTATCGGAATATCCGTATGCGGTATTCCAATCGCACTTATGTTATCGGCACTTGCTTCGCTACTATCATCTGCAGGGGCAGACAGTTCGGAGGATATAGCGAAATATCCAGTGTGGCTTGCCATAATAGCATTCGCCATCGTACCGGCAGTCGTGGAAGAGTATGTGTTCCGTGGACTGATACTCGGAGCCTATATGAAGGTTGATGCGAGAGCTGCGGTTGTAATCAGCAGTTTGTTCTTTGCACTGCTTCACTTCTCACTTGGTTCGATCCTGTACGGGTTCTTCTATGGCTGTTTATCTGCCCTTATAAGGATTGCAACAGGCAATATGATATATTCCATGGCTATGCACTTGGTATTCAATGCAGTCAACGTGATGGTTGCTTATATGGGAACATTCCTGATACCGGGATGGATAGTTGCACTGCTGTTTGTGGCTGGACTTGCCGGCTTCATCACACTCTGTATCCTGTTTTTTCGGAAACATCCGGTGGCGCTTACAGGAAGCGGGTATAAGAGATATGAGCTTGTGACAAAGGAAGGTTATATGACTATGGCGGTCTGTATGGCGGTTACGAGTATGCTTTTGATGATGTAAAAGAAATAGATTTTGAATGGTTGCACCTCATGGCTGCTTCGGTGGCTGTGGGGTGTTTTTTGTGTGTGATATTGCAAGCCCCGGGGCATTAATTGCGGATTCAACAGAAAAATGGTATAATCAAAAACAATTTGACAATTCAAAAAATATGAGATCAAGATGGGGATATCATGAAGTGTATTTACAATGACTTGTGTGGAAATAATAGTTAAGAAGTACGTTTTTTTGTACATACAAAATGCTATAGTCAGTTATAAGCATTATAGAAAATGATAGGGGAGATATTTAATGTTTGATTATGGTAATGCAAATGAAGCGCAAAAAGAAGCAATAAGGTCTACAGATGGTCTTGTACTTATAACTGCAGGACCGGGTACTGGCAAAACATTTACTCTTGTTAAGAGAGCTGTCTATCTTATTCAGGAATGTGGGGTTAAGCCTGAACAGATATTTATGGCTACTTTCACGGAGAAGGCAGCTAAGGAGCTTATCACCCGTATTACCAATGAACTTGCAGAGAGAAGCATATCAGTAAATGTAAATGAGATGTATATTGGAACTTTCCATTCTCTTTGCTTGAGGATTATTAAAGAAAATTTGGAATTTACAAGGCTCAAGAGAAATTACCGATTGCTTGATACCTTTGACCAGAAGTATCTTGTGTTTAGAAATATTTATCGGTTCAAGAAGATTGATGGAATTGATGAATTACTTTCTAAGGGCGGTTCTTGGAAGTGGGCAGAAGAGATATGTACGTATGTTAATCATTTATCAGAAGAAATGGTAGATGTTGAAGCTATGGTCACTGATAAAAATTCAGATATTCAAACACTTGGAAGAGTGCTTGAGGAATATGAATATTTGCTCGAAGAGGGCAATCTTATTGATTTTTCGACTATTCAGACGGAGTGCTACCGCCTCTTAACTGAGAATAAAAAGATACTTGAAGAGCTTCAGAATGAAATTAAGTATCTGATGATAGATGAGTATCAGGATACTAATTATATACAGGAGCAAATTGTGTTCTTGCTTGGAGCAAATCATCACAATATCTGTGTGGTTGGAGACGATGATCAAGGTTTGTATCGTTTCAGGGGAGCGACTATCCGTAATATTCTTGAGTTCCCTTATAAGTTCGAGGGTGAAGAATGCAAGATAGTTCCGTTGGTTGTGAACTACCGTTCTGATAGCGACATCGTTGATTTCTACAACAAGTGGATGACTACGACTTCTGGATCAAAGTTCAAATTTACGTGGGACAAGTATCGTTATGAGAAGCAAATAGTACCAAACTCGAGGACAGTAATTGAGAGTCCGGCGGTTGTGAAGCTGTTTGGTGAAGATGATGAGGATGAATGGCACGATAAGATACTTGGATTTATACACAAGTTAAAGGAATCTGGGAAGCTGACAGACTATAACCAGTTAGCCTTTCTTTTTAGTTCAGTTAAACACCCACGTGTAACTGCTCTTGCGAATTTCCTAGAGAAGAACGGTATAAATGTTTACTCTCCTCGTTCGGATATGTTTTTCAGGAGAGAAGAGATAATGCTTACAATAGGCTGTTTAATGCTTATGTTCCCTAAGTATGTATCGAAACTTGAGAATATGGAATTTGATTTCCTCCAGGCACAGCACTACAGTTATTTTAGAGAGTGTATTATGGCAGCTAATGAGTATGTGAAGAAATCAGAGAATAAGGAACTGTTACAGTTCATAAAAAGACACGGAAAAGAACATTACAGTCTATCGGGAACTACGGATTACGCATACTCCGGATTACTTTACCAGATGTTTATGTTCAAACCGTTTAGCGATATCCTTGATACAGATATGAGTGTTGGTGTTGTTGATATGAGACCGGCAAGAAATCTTGCCTTATTTACGCAGATAATCGGCAAGTTTGAGTATTTACATCGAGTAGATGTCTTTAATGGTTCATATATAGACAGAAATACAGAGCTTCTGTTCAATATGTATTTGAAACTGCTCTATGATGGTGGAATTTCAGAGTACGAAGATGAGGCAGAGTATGCACCGAGCGGATGTGTATCTTTTCTTACGATACACCAGTCTAAGGGAATGGAGTTCCCTATTGTGTTTGTGGATTCTTTGAGTAATACCCCTAGGAAGTCATATAAGGACTTAATGACGGAGGTTGAGGAGAAGTATTTTCATAGACCTGCATTTGAGCCTTATGAGGAAACAAAGTTCTTTGATTTCTGGAGACTTTATTATACGGCATTTTCCAGGGCACAGGATTTGCTTGTGCTTACTTGTAATCAAGATAAACGCACTCCGAGTAAGTATTTCAAGGAAGTTTATGACGAACTTCAGAGCGTAGAGAGTAGCGGATTTAATATAGGTGATTTTGATTTTCACTCAGTTAAGAAGGTGAACTTGAAGAATTCGTTTTCGTTTACATCTCATATTACAGTATATGAGACTTGCGCTTTGCAGTATAAATTCTACAAGGAACTTGAATTTATGCCGGTACGACAGAGTGCTATGATGTTCGGTACTTTGGTTCACGAGACGATTGAAGATGTTCATAGAGCTGCTATCAGGGATGAGGTGGAGTTGATTACGAAAGATAACATCGCCTCGTGGTTTGAGTCTAATTACAATTCACTTGTGAAGTCAGAACATACCTACCTTGCAGAGCCACAGAGGAATGCAGCACTTAATCAGGTTGAGAGATATGTCGAGCGAATGGATGGCAAGTGGGAAACGGTTCAGCAAGCGGAGGTTGATGTTAGCCTTGTCAAAGAGGACTATATCATTGACGGTAAGATTGACCTTGTTAAAGGATCGGATGGTACTGTTGAGATAGTGGACTTTAAGTCGGAACGCAAGCCAGATATGGAGAAGATGAGAGATCGACTTGAACACTATCGAAGGCAATTACAGATATATGCATATCTCATTGAACAGAGAACTGGGCAGAAAGTTAGTAAGATGCACCTTTACTATACCGGTGAAGAAAATGGTAATCCAGTGATCACCTATCCTTATACAAGGACAGCAATTGAAGGAACGGTAGCAGCGTTTGATGATACGGTACATAAGATTTTAAGAAAAGATTTTAGTCATCGTTGTAATGATGCGAAAACTTGTAAGAACTGTGACTTTAGATATTACTGTAATAAGTAATGCGTGGGGGGATTATATGGCGGAGCATAGAGTTAAACAGAACAACATTATATATATTATCCCGACAGATGAACTTTTCATAAAGTGGAAAAATGATGAAGCTTTTATAGACGAGTATTCACAATTGATGAACAGAAAGCCACATAGGGTTCTTAAGAAGTTGCGTCATTATGTGGATGATAGTCCAGTGAAAGAAAGTTTTGATTCACCAATAAAAGGTTTTGTACGAGGTAAGTTATGTGAAATCGCTGATGGCTTTATTGATAGAGGCGTAGATGTGTTCTTTTACGAAGTATTACCTAATGTGTGGCACAGACATATAGTTCCTTTTTGCAGCAGGACGAAAGAGGCATTAACGACAAAAGAACTTAAGGTAGAGAAGATACAAAGGCAAGAAGCTGAACTAAAGGTAGTTAAAAACTCAAACGTACCAACAGGAAGCATGTCCAAGGAAGAGGTAGATGCAGAGAAACGAAAACTCTTATACCACTGGATTGGCTTGCTAAATAGCCTTAGGAAACTTCAAAATGCAGGAGAGCTTGATGTTGAATCTGCATTGATACAGCTTACAGAACCAACGATGATTGTTAGAGTAAATGCACTCTTAAGTGAAAACCCTAATCTGTTGGAAACAGATAAATATATTTTGCTACATAACTTACTGGGGCGAGATTTGTATGAGGAAGGACGGCTTATACCGATTGAAGTTGCGGAGGTAGAAATGGTAGCTAAGAATAATGGAGGATTTTAGAAATGGAAGGACAACTGACTTTTGAATTTAATAAACGCCCGACGATTAAGGGATTCCCTGAACTTAGATGGACTGGAAAACGTCCGTATGAGTCTACACAGTATTATCCAGCGCAACTTCGCGAGAGATATGGTGAGGAAACTGATGGCTGGATAAATAAGATCTTTTGGGGAGACAATTTACAAGTTATGAGCCATTTACTGAAAGAATATCGAGGAAAAATTCAACTTGTCTATATTGATCCCCCGTTTGATAGTAAGGCAGATTATAAAAAAAAGATTGAGGTAAAAGGTATTGGAAAAACGGAAACAGATTCCTCTTCATTTGAAGAAAAACAATACGGAGATATTTGGACGAACGATGAGTATTTGCAGTTTATGTATGAACGTTTGTTGTTAATCAGAGAATTGTTGTCAGATACTGGTTCGATTTTTCTGCATTGTGATTGGCACAAGTCACACCACTTAAGATGTTTGTTGGACGAGGTGTTTGGCGTAGATAATTTTGTTAATGAAATAGCTTGGTGTTATTATGGTCCAGGCTCACCAGGAATGAGGCAATTTAACAGAAAACACGATAACATTTTATGGTATAGTAAGACGCATGGAGTTTGGAAATTCAATGCAGATGATGTTAGAATACCGCATGATGAAAAAACAACAGGAAACTTCAAGCAAGGGTTGAAAGGCTCTGGTTTTATTGCAGGAGAGTATAATCTTGCTGATGGAAAGATTCCCGAAGATTGGTGGGAAATGGCAATAGCGGGTCGATATCCAAATGACGGAATGAAAAGAGTAGGATATCCAACTGAAAAACCATTTAAATTAATAGAACGAATTATTAAAGCTACGTCTGATGAGGGCGATATTGTTGCTGACTTCTTTATGGGAAGTGGGGTAACACAGATGTGTGCGTTAAAATTAAATAGAAAATTTATAGGTGCAGATATCAACCTTGGCTCAATACAAGCTACTACAAAAAGACTAATTTCAACTATGAAATCAGACAGTATATTAACAGGGTTTGAGGTGTATAATGTTAATAATTATGACTTTTTCAGAAATCCAGTAGAAGCCAGAGATTTAATTATCCAAGCTCTTGAGATTCAACCGTTTCCTCAAAGTGATGTATGGGACGGAGAGCTTGACGGAAGAATGGTTAAGATTATGCCTGTTAACCGGATTGCGACTAAGGCGGACTTGGAGGAATTAAAAGCTAATCTACCGTACAAGACTTATGAGAAGAGAAAAGCTGACAATCCGAATCAACCGGTCGAACATATCACTATTGTTTGTATGGGACATGAGCCGGACTTAAAAGCTTCTCTGGAGCAGGAACTTTCTGGTTATAAACTTGATATTGAGATAGTTGATATCTTAAGAGATAAGAAGGATTTGCAACTTAAGAGAGAAGCTGAGGCAGAGGTTGTCAGAGAAGGTAGCAAGTTGGTTATCAGAGCCTTCTATCCGATGAATCTTATGCAGAAGCTTTCACTTCAGAAAGAATATGTGGAGGATTGGAGGCAGTTGGTTGAGTCCGTTATGATTGACTGGAATTATGACGGTGTAGTTATGCAGCCGACTATAACAGATGTACCGGATAAGAAAGAAATCGTAAGAGGTGTTTACGATATTCCTGAAGATGTAGGAACTGTTAGAGTCAAGATTACAGACCTGTTATCTGAGTCCTTGGAAATGGAGGTTGAATAATCCATGGCAAATAAAAACAATGAGTTTGTTTCGGACTTTGCATTCTATGAACAACTTTGGGAGTACTATTCCACTAACCGAGGGAAAATACGTTCAAGATACAACGATTTAACAAAGAAATTCCTTGCATATAACGACGGTAAGGAAAATAAGGATGCTTTCTTGCGAGAACCACAGTTTGAAGCTTTGGAGATGTATGTCTTTATTAAAGAATTTATGAATAATGCTCATATGTATCAAATTTTTGATGAGTGGAGAAATAGAGAAAATCGTTTTGCTGATGCTTCCTACTACACCATTCATAAAGGAGGGCAAGGAACACTCCTTGATATGGGTGATGAGCAGAATGAAATCATCTTCAAACAGATGAAAAAATATAAGGAAGAGTATCCGAACTACATCTATGCTCTGACAATGGGACTTGGTAAAACCATCCTTATGGCTACTTGTATCTTCTATGAGTTTTTGCTTGCTAAGAAATATCCGAGGGATAAGAGATTCTGTCACAATGCATTGGTGTTCGCTCCGGATAAGACCGTTCTAGAGTCTCTTCGTGAGATTATGACCTTTGATAAAACAAAGGTAGTTCCACCGGAATACGCTCGTGTATTGGATTCCAATATCAAGTTTCACTTTTTAGAGGAGTCTGGAATTACGTTACATACAATTGACGACTCTGATTTTAACATTGTTATTTCTAACAATCAGAAGATTATCGTTAAGAAAAAGCGAAAAGCCGACACGCCGACAGATGTTCTTTTTGGTTCTGGCTCTTTGCTTGCGGATATTTACGGAAATGATGACGACGATGCAGATGTATGGGATGATGCTTCACTGATGGATAACCAGAGGTTTAAGAAGCTCTGTCGTTTGCCGCAGCTCGGAGTATATGTTGATGAGGCTCATCATTTATTTGGTGCAAATTTGGAGAAAGAACTTCGTTCTGGTGGAGCAAATAAGACATCTCTTCGAAACACCATAAATATGCTTGCAGCAAGTACCTCTATCGTTGCTTGTTATAACTACACAGGTACACCTTATGTTAATAAGCAGGTGTTGCCAGAGGTAGTCTATGCTTATGGACTTAATGAATCAATTGCACATGGTTATTTGAAAGATGCTGACTTGGTTGGATTTGACAATGTTAAGAATGAGGAATTTTTACGTACTTCGATTACAAAGTTCTGGGAACGCTATGGCGATAAAACTTATGAGGGCCTATTACCGAAAATTGCTATATTTGCAGCTAATGTTAAAGAAGCGACAGATGTAGTGCGTCCAGCTGTAGAAAAGGTGCTTGCCGAACTTGGAATACCACTTTCGAGTATTTTGGTTAATACTGGTGATCCATCCGTTACTAAGGATGAGGATATCAATAATTTTAATAATCTTGATGTTATTGGAACAGAGGGAAGTAAGAAACAGTTCATCATCCTTGTTGAAAAAGGTCGTGAGGGTTGGAACTGTCGCTCACTTCTTGGTATAGCTTTATTCAGAAGCCCATCCTCAAAGGTTTTTGTATTACAGGCGACTATGCGTTGCTTGAGACAGCTTACAAAGGAGCAGCTTAAGGCTACGATTTTCTTGTCCAAAGAGAACTATGATACTCTCGATGATGAGCTTCGCAAGAATTACAATATGGAAATTTCTGATTTTGGTAAGTCAACGAATACAAATAAGAGAACCTACAAGGTTCGTGTGTTGCCACCACTGAGAAGTATCAAGATGAAGAGACTTTGGCATGAATACACTCTTATCGAGAAAGAATATACTGAGCCTATTGATTTCAAATTAGAAGATTTAGACGAGTCCAAGTATGAGGCTAAGATGTATGAAAAGAGAAGTCTGCGCTTAAATATGTCTGAGAAAGAAACGAATATTGATGCACTTAAGGAACAGGAGAGATTCAGTGAATTCTCTCTTACAGCCGAGATTTCACGTTATATGAACGTTTCTTGCCTTACTATTGCGAAAATCCTCCGTGAATCGACAAATGGAGCAGAAAATATTGTTGAGGCGGTTAATCGACATAATGAAATTCTGGAAGATGTGATTATTCCGGAAATTTTCCATACTCTCTATGAAGTGAAGAGTACGCAGAAGAGCGAAGATGTGGATATGGTTTTGCTTAGAGAGCCGAAGAATGCAGGTTATTATGAGTTCTCTGCTAATGATGAGCTTGTAATCACTAAGGGACACAACAATTTTACTCCAGAGGAAGAAGCAAAGAGCTTTCATGCGGATACCTATTGCTTTGATTCAAAACCAGAACGAGAGTGTTTCTTGCAATACATAACAAGTAATAAGGTTAAGGAGATATATTTCACAGGAATGTTTACATCTGATCAGGGTGATTTGTCTGTACAGTATTTTGATCCTGAATCAAAGAGGTTAAGGAAGTATTATCCAGATTTCCTTGCTCGTATGGAAGATGGTTCTTATCAATTGATTGAAGTTAAGGGTGATAACAAGATTGATGATGAGATTGTCCTTGCTAAAAAAGCAGCTGCCGAAGAAATGGCTGTTGCCAGTGGCGTGCGTTATTTAATGTATGCCGGTAATATGCTTATGAAAACCAATGTTCTCGAATCTATGGAATATGAAAATGCAGGCATGTTTGGGGATAGAAATGCTGTCTCAACAGAGAAAAATTAAGGTGTAAGCTATTATGAGAATATTATTTTGCAACATTGCATGGATGGATTACTACAAGGGAAAGGTCGATGGGTTGGACGAGCCTGAAAATGGCGGTTCCTTTGTAGATAAATACAAAGAGGCACATGAATCATATAATTTCTCCCCGGAATATCTTGACGCTGATATCGGTTATCTGGAAGGAGAGTATTGTCTGGGATTTGTAGAGACGAAGTCTACAAATGGTGAAACACGGAATCAGCTTAAAATAGAGTCGATAGATGGATGCGAAGCATTAAAAAAGGAAAATCAAGTAGGGGATGTTCTTGTTATATACTGCGCTTTGTATCCGAATCCAGAGAAGAGTGAGACCTACGTTGTTGGATGGTACAAACATGCAACGGTGTTTCGTGAGTATCAGATTATGGATTTTACTATGGATGATGGAAACCACTATTATCAGTCATATAATGCGATTGCAAAGAAAGAAGATTGTGTGCTGCTCCCTCGTTCGGTGCGACGCAGATCAAACATATGGAGAGTGTACAGAAAGACCAAAGGTATATCATTTGGATTTGGACAAGCAAATGTCTGGTTTGCAAACGGACGAAATGAGAACAAGGAACTTGATGGTTTCTTAAACAGAATCGTTAAGCAGATAGAAGAATATGATGGCGATAACTGGATAGATATGAGTGTGGATGGAAGAAGAGGTTAATATAAGGATTGCTAGCATGAACATTATTTGCCCGAAGTGTAAATCAGACAATATAATATCGATAACTTACGGATATCCGTCGTTAGAGACCAGGGAAGCAGCGGAGAGAGAAGAAATATTACTTGGAGGTTGTGAGGTTGTTGATGGATTTTCGCAGCCGGATAAACATTGCAAGCATTGTGGATTTTCTTGGAGCATTGATAGGCTTACTAGTCCCGACATAAAAAAGGTGAGATTCCGTTATTGGTCTAACTGGGGGTATTACGATCCTGAGAGTATGCAGGAGAATCAGTGGGCGTACGATATAGTTTATGATGGAACCATTAAATATTGTGCATATCCGAGGAATAGTAGAAGAGTTCTTGACAAAGAGACTGTACACATAGACAAAGCAAGAGTTAAGAAATTTTATGATGATTTATTATATTGGTTTAAGCCGTGGAGCTACGCCACTGATGCAATGGTGTGTGATGGATGTAGTTATGAATTAACGATATTGTATGTAAATGGACAGCAAAAGAAGAAGCAGGGAGATGTGGCAGGTGGCTCAATAGATGATTGTATTATGAAATTTCTTTGTACTGTTCCTGAGATGAAAAAAACATTAGATGATGGGTGGGACAAATAAATGAAACATTATAGACAGATAATTATAAACGTGGAAGTGGATGATGATTTACCCGAGGAGAAAATTGATTCCCTGGTTGCTAAAGTATATGAGACAATCGAAGAAAATACCGATGAGAATGAAATTAAGATTGATCATGTGCGGGTGAATTAACTGGTAAGAATGATGAATGAGGTGTATGTATATGGAGCAATCTGTAAACATTCCCTGTCAGGTATGTGCAGTAACATCTACGAAAGGGGAAATCACTCCTTTATGGTGTAGATATCAGGATGAGCAGGGGAAAATACATAAACTGGTAATAGACGAGGCAAAGCCTACGGGTCCGGCACAAGTTGTGTACAATATGTTCTTTGAATGTACTGCTGAGGTGGATGGTTGCAAGAAAGTGGTTATTCTTGCGATGGACAGCAACTCACATAAGTGGTCGTTTATTAAGATACTATTATAATTTATTTTGGGAGAATTTGTTATGAGGAGAGACAAGGAAGAAATATTAAAAGTGATGAACGAGAGATTGACTGCGCTCATGAAAATGCACAATTTGGATGTCGATTCTTTTGCAGAGAAATGTGGAATTGAGCCAGAGGACTTTAGAGCATACATGGATGGTGCAAAGGAAATGATGATACCAGAGCTTGTGAAGATTTCAAAGTCGATGGATGTTTCCGCTGATTATATTATGGGATATTATAAATATCCGTTTCCTGTTGCAAAGACGGAAGGGGAGTATGCTTTGTAAAAAAAATTAGATGGGATGAGCAAGGAAGAGTTAAAGGAATTTGCTGATGGGTTAAGGGAGAAAATATCCATTGAGGAAGTATAAAGGCTTATCAATGTAAGAATGTAATTTATATTTGAGGAGGAGAGTTATATGGATTATGATTTGAAAAATATGATAGAGTGTGCGATGAGGGCGTGTGAGCCGTTTGATGAGAAAATAGGGGTCCCGATGCCATCGCGTCAAATTATGAAAGTAGATATGCTTAATTTTATTTTGTATTTAGCTGCTTCAGATAATGTGCTAGCACCAGAGGAGGTGGATTTTGTTCGTGATTATTTAGATCTGGATGTTCCACCTAGTGAACTGAGCAAGTTTATTGTTGATCATAATCTACATACTGATGATTATCTAAAGGACACACCTTTATCACTTAATATATTTGTTAGGGTTGATAATGAGATGTATCGGGCAAATCCTGATAGTCCGGACTTGTGTTCTTTGTATGTGAGAACGTTTGAAATTTTAGGGGAATATTTTATAAATATAGACAACAATGTAGAAAAGACGGAGACTAGTAGTTTAAATGCAGCTTTGCACATGATGTTGCCATATATTGATGTGAATTCAACGCGTTATTTGCACACGAAAGCAGATACTATTTTGGAAAACAATAATGATTTTTCTGTCAGTGTTGACGTTGGTATGGAAAAATTGAATTTGTGGGGGAGAGAAATTGCTGTTCCAGAAGCTGACTTGGTTAATGAATATTTAGAAACAATGAAAGATATACAAGACTGTTATCAGTTGTTGGATGGCATAATAAAGAAACAGGTTACTGAGAGTAAAAAAGAAGGTTATAATTTTATACAGGTCAAGTTTTATTTTGATATTTATAGTTATACGGATAATGGACAATACATTAATCATTTGCTATCAGTAATAGAAGAAGATTCTTATGATGTTTGTCCAACTGGAGATACAAGAGAAAAATACTGCGAATGGACACAGGCTTATAAAGGGCTTACTGAATTAAAGAGGATTTTAGTAAGGGAGGCACAGCAGTTAAATGATGCACATGAAAGTGCAATGGAATCAGGCTGCGCAGAAGCGTATAGGCAGGCGGCTTCGCAGATTACGGGAATGCGTTATGGGATAATAACAAATAGTGCTGTTGATTTGCTTGCATATAATGCCATATCGAATTTAACATTGAGAAGTCAGGCTAAGAAAGCGGATGAACAGTATTCCAAAATGGTCAGCTCAATGGCAAAAAGAAATATTGGAATATACCGAAGCAATTTGGAATCTTTAATGTATGAGCAATATGTTCCCGCAGCGAGGAATGCAATAAAATTATGGGCTAATGAAGTGACAGAAAAGGTATGTGAATATAAGGCTAATCATGGAAACAGTGTGTTTGGTGATGCATATAATATTGATGAATCAATAGCAATAATCAATACTATACAGTCTAGAGATTCTGAAGAAAGTAAGAAGGACAAGCTTGTTGAGGCAATCAAGAAATGCCCATACAATGATGAAATATATTATAAAATCTTAGATATGGGATTGATGACGTCAGAGATATATGATTATGCAAAGAGATATTCGTTCTTAAGAACTGATCTTGAGAAGAATATAGAACAAAAAATAATAAAAAAATCTAAAACTAGATTGGCGGATATTGATTTTATCAAGACAAACCTTGGATTTATAAATGATTATGCAAAAAGACAAAGATTTCTTAATGAAATATATGCTCTACCAATAGGAAAGGTGAAAGAGAAATATGGAGCATTAAAAGAATATAGTAGTGGAAAAAATATTCTTGGATTTTTGAAATGTAATTTAGGTATTTCGAAAGAGGAAAACTTTGTATCGATGAGCAAAGAACAAGTTAGTCAAAAACTGAAAGAATATATCAATCTGATTATAGATAGAAAAATGTGGTACATTCTAATTGAACAAGATTTTGTAAATATAAATCAGATTACAGGGGTAAATTCTACAGATTATGATTATGTTAATGATTATTTCTTTGATAAAATAAATGGAATTTTGATAGAATACCTGAGAGCTATGAAAGATAAGAATCAGGACATACAACAAAAAAGAGAGATAATTAATAGTAAATTGGCAGAAAGCCAGAGAAAACTGGAAGAGATAAATGAGAAGATTGCGTCGTTGCGTTTTTTTGATAGAAAATTAAAGAAGGAATTATCCGAAAAAAAAGCTGCTGAGATTAAAATTCAGGTTGAATGTAAGGATGAGTTGCAAAAACTTATCCTCAAATGGATATAGAAAGTTGAGAAAGCTTAATAGAGACGATAAAAATGCATCATGTGATATTTTACATAATGATTTTTCTAATGGAGATGCTGAGGGGGCTGATAATGATAAAAATGTTGGTTGGACACAGTATGAATCATTACAGGACGTAGTTGACGGATATAATCAAGGCAATGGAAACCCAATTAGTATAATAGGTATAAAAGATGAGTAAGAAATCTGATAAAAGACAAATTATAGTGGTATTTGTGACATTGTTGATTACAATCATTTTCGGTGGATGTAAAAAAAGTCAGGGAGATTGTAATGTTGTAACGAACAGTGTAGACAATAGTCTGGGGCACAACATCTACACATGTGGAGACGGTCTGTTTGCTGTCAAGAAAAGATAAATAATGGCTGAAAAGTGGCGTGTTTCTGGGCTTTTTGCGAGGTTAGTATCATCAGAGAAGCCTTGCGGAAAGCTCGGTTTTCTTGTATGGAAACATATCTACTTTTCGGTCTGATTAAAGAAAAAGTGGATGACCGAAAAAATGCGGTAGGGTTTAGGCTGTGGATTAGATGTCATAGGTTGTGGCACTGGGATTGTTATCAGAGCCGACCGCAGTTTAAGCCACTCGATATTAAGAGGCAGACTTGGCAGTGGAATAGATAACATTGAAAGAGAGAGTTGAAATGTTTAAAGATATTTGTATTAACAGTAAATCTTGCGAACTCATGAAATCTGTGAATAAACCTAAATATGGAAGTAGGACTATATTGACAGATTCATGTTGGGAATATGTGGCGTTGTTTTTAAAGCGTCAATCAATGGCTGGAGCTAGTGATGCCTTATTTTATTGGGAACAGGCGCATAGTTTCTATTTAGCGTCACAGGAACTTCCAGATAACGCACGACCACTAACATCATATTATTGTATTTTAAACGCAGCTAAGGCTTTATTGCGATATAAAGGTGTTGATGATAGCAAATTAAAAAACCATGGAATATCGTCTGTTAGAGATGATACTAATATGACAAATATAAAAGAGGCGTATACATCGATAAAAGGTGCTGGAGTTTTACCTGAGTTGTCAAGATATTACGGTCATAATATAGTTACAGGCCATTACACAATGGCGGAATTACTTTATAATATTCCATGTGTTCATAGAGCATATTGCATTACTTTTTCCAAACCGGAGATTTTCATTCCTATCAGCAAACCTGTGTTCGTAAAAAAAGACAACTCTAAGGAAGCATGGATTAAATTCGAAGTTTCTGGAAGGTATGCAAATGCTAAGGCTCTTAAGAATTTGCCATCGAAGTTTGAAAGAGACCTAGGTGTTGATGATAAATATGTTATTAGAATGAAAAAAAGATTCAATTGGGATATTCACAAGCCAATTGAGGAGCGTAAAAAAGCACTAAACAAATATCACGAAAAGACTAGAGGTTATCTTTTTTACATATTTGGTGAGGCAAAATTATGGTACATAAAGAAAGAAGTTTCGGGAAATGACAACTTAGCAAATATGCCGTCAACAGTATTGATTTTTGCTGTGTTTCATTGGATAAGTGAATTGGTCAGATATAATCCGAAATTATTTAGCAAATACATGAAATCAAAACAGAACTGGCTGTTACATGAATTCATTAATAATGCATTAGACCAATTTGTAGATGAGGTAGGATGTGAAATAACAGGTGAAGATATTATGTGTACCGGATACAGAAAATGACATAAATAACTCACAAAACCCTCTCGGTTATTATAGCCGAGAGGGTTTTTGTGTAAAAACTTATTAATAATAATATTACGAGCTTCAGTAATAAAAGGTATTGACGGTTGAACTGAAAAATAGTATATTTATTATAAACGCTGATAATAAATATTACTAAAGGAGGTGATAAAAATGCTTATTTCTAAGAATATACAAATCGAATTCGCTGATTCAACAATAAAAGCCATTGACGCTATTTATGATATAAGAGAAGGCGTTAGGAGTGCATCACTGAATCTTTATTCGAGATATGGCGTGCAGATACAGACACCAATGGTTTATGGTGATGATAAGGTGGTGGTAGAAGTCAAAATTCCAGAAGAAATTGTGAACATATTTGCAATAGGCCCTCATTTAAAAGGTGTTGCTACTTATTTACTTAAGCAGTGTAATGGTAGATATGATAATTATCTTGTTGGAAAACGCTTATTGAGCTATACAGAAATCGCAGCACCTGATGCGTCTAAAAATAAATTCCGTATGGAAGATAGGCTGGAGGCTGTTTCGAAATTCGCAAAATTGCTTGAAAGGTCTGATGAAGAAGCCATGGATGCAATTAGTAAGATATTGATGATAATAACGGAGGTTACCAAAAATGATATTACAAGTATTTAAGAGCATTGGTTGTACATTGAGTATAGCTGACGCATATACGGCATTGCTTTCGCTATATTCTAATCAAATTTATCCAATGAAAAAGGCGTCAGGTTCTCTAGGCGGAGCAGTAAATGGTGGTACGATTATATTGAAAAATGGTTATTATATAAGAGTGAGGTAAAATATGGATAATATGTGCGAAGATAATTTGACATACGGAGTATCGGAATTGGCAAAGAGAAGTAATATATCTGTATCCCTATCAGGATGGCCAGCTGCTTTTGCAATAATGTCGATTCCATTATCTGTTGTCGCAATATATGCAATAAAAGAATTAGCATAAGTAGAGACTCCCTATCACCGGAAATTATCCAGTGATGGGGAGTTTTTGTGCGTTTATGAAGTTATGCATCCACATCGATATTAACACCAGATTTCAGTTCGACGGTAATGTGGTCATCCCAGATAGTGATCTGCTTGATCCAGCGTCGCACCAGTGCTTCATCGAATTCTGTAAGGTGGGTAGTGGTTGAGGATGACCCGTCTGTACGAAATCTCATTACGACCACTTTAAAAACAAATGATTATCGTTATGTGGTAGCACCTAATGGCTCGGCAGCCATTATGGAGGCCACATCGCACAATCCTGAAATCATCTTACTGGATTTGGGCTTGCCGGATATGGATGGCATTCAAGTCATTCAAACGGTTCGCTCTTGGTCCAATGTTCCGATTATTGTAATCAGCGCCCGAAGCGAGGATAACGATAAAATCAAGGCGCTGGATGCCGGAGCGGACGATTATTTGACAAAGCCCTTTTCGGTAGAAGAACTGCTGGCACGACTTCGGGTGACGCAGCGAAGACTCTCTCTGATGACGGCAGAGATGTTTACTGCCAGTTCTGTATTTGTGAATGGTAAGTTGAAAGTGGATTATGCCGGGGGATGCGCTTATCTGGATGAAAACGAACTTCACCTGACACCCATTGAGTATAAGCTGTTGTGTCTGCTGTCCAAGAATGTCGGCAAGGTACTGACCCATACCTTTATCACACAAAATATCTGGGGCCGCAGTTGGGATAACGATGTGGCTTCGCTGCGGGTATTTATGGCAACATTGCGAAAAAAACTGGAGCCAACAGAGGAGTCTCCACAATATATTCAAACACATATTGGTGTGGGCTACCGCATGATGAAAATAGAATAACGCTATGAGGACGGCCAGTGTTCTCTATGAAAAATAGACGATTGAGTTTCGGATTGCCCTAATCATTTTTTGTTATTTGGAAAGAGCCAGACGCAAAGACGCAGAGCCGATAATCGATGAGATATTCTCACGGTTATCGGCTCTTTCTTTTTTGATTTTTAGGAATAAGCACTCCAAACACAAAACCGTTGCTATTTAACAGCGATGATTTGCGCTTGAGATGTCGCGGCGGTTGAAACCAAACATTTCTGCCGCCCGCCTCCTCCGGGCAAGTATAATATTGCATCGGCATTATCGTTCCATGTATTTCAGTATAATAATGGCTGTTCTTGGTGTGCCAGTTTTCCCTCACGGAAATCTGGCGTTTTTTGTTGCCATTTTTTCGGAGATG
>ERZ791903.293-NODE-293-length-77858-cov-9.419971_pt1 | contig 77858 bp, 64 predicted proteins | sample MGYA00510148_ERZ791903 | MGnify/ENA primary metagenome ERZ791903 (study PRJEB30046, sample SAMN00792080) | human gut metagenome | study: EMG produced TPA metagenomics assembly of the A metagenome-wide association study of gut microbiota in type 2...
ATTTAAGGTTAACAAAAGATTGGCTGTCTGGGATAGATAGCCTTTTTTTATGCTTGGAAGTGAACTACATATCGGGTACTTTTATCTTCTCCGGATTTTCTTCACGGTACCTTTTGAAATCATTCTCTATCAAGTCTCTCAAGTCTTTAAGAAACTCTTCGCTACATTCTTCTTTTGCTAAGGAATAATAGTATTCCAGAGTTTGTAGTGCAAACTTATCTTTCCCGATCAGGGCAAATGCAGGTATTTCATTTTTAACCGCATTGCGTACCAATACTGCTTGATCTCTCATAATAAATTGTTTTTTTATACAGAATATATTATTCATGTACGTTTTGAGGAGGCAAAGATAAGAAACTTTATTTTTAACCACTTCTTTAATAAATGCAAAATGTGAACTTGCCGATTTAACTTCATCCTTTTTTCTGTTTCTAATCTAATAAAGCTAAGAAATTGAATGGATGATAAACGAGGATAAAATCCGGCAGGTATATGCTTCTGACCCGAAAAAGGGGTTTAAAATGCTGATGGATAACTTCCAGGTACCTATATATAATTATATACGGCGTTTGGTGGTATCACATGAGGATGCAGAAGATGTTCTCCAAGAAGTCTTTATCCGGGTATACCGTAATCTGGGACAGTTTCGTGGTGAAAGCTCGCTGAGTACCTGGATATACAGGATTGCAACCAATGAGAGTTTGCGCTTGCTGAATACACGAAAGGATGAAGAAGCGATTCCTGCGGAAGAAGTACAAGAAGAACTGATTGGTAAGCTGAAAGCTTCCGATTATATTGATTATGAAAATGAATTGGCAGTCAAGTTTCAGGAAGCCATACTGAGTTTACCGGAAAAACAACGATTGATATTCAACCTACGCTATTATGACGAGCTTGATTATGAAGAGATCAGCCGGATACTGGATAGCAAGGTCGATACTCTCAAAGTGAATTATCACTATGCGAAAGAAAAAATAAAAGAATACATCTTAAATAGATAGGACGATGAATAAAGAATTTGATTTTGACGATATAGGTAAAAAGACACCTTATCGCACTCCTGATAATTTCTTTGAGGATATGCAGCAAAAGGTTATGGAACGTACTTACGGTGGGCAACATCGGAAACGCCGTTTACAGATAATATTTTCTACTGCTGTAGCAGCTGCTGCAATACTGGCAGGAGTATTGTTTGTTCCGTCTTATTTACAGACGGGAGATGTACCTGCAGGAACTTCGGATATGCTGGCTGTGGATAGCGGCAGCAGTGATCCGGTTGATAAATGGATTTATGAACTGTCGGATGAGGAGTTGGAAGAGCTCGTCGACTTCTCTGAAAATGACATATTTTTAAATTAGGTATTAATAAAAAAACAAGAAAATTATGAAGACTAAGTTTATTTATGTAATGATGGCTGCTCTTTTGATTGGTAGCCAAACAATTTCTGCTCAGAAGAAGGATAATAAGGATCAGAAACAACGCCCTACTCCCGAGCAGATGATGCAGAGACAAGCTAATCAGATGGTAAAAACATTGATGTTGGATGATGCTACTGCTGCTAAATTTACTCCTGTTTACGAGGGTTACCTGAAAGCATTGCGTGAGTGCCGGATGATGAACCGCCACGAAAGAAACAGAGGAAACAATGCGGAAGCTAAACAAACTGCGAAACCTGTACCGACAGATGCGGAAATAGAAAAACAGATTAAGGATCAGTTTGCTCAAAGCCGTAAGATTCTGGATGTTCGTGAGAAGTATTATAATGAGTTCCGTAAGATTCTGTCTCCTAAACAGATTATGAAGATCTATCAGACAGAAAAGAGTAATGCGAATAAATTCAGAAAAGAATTTGATAAAAGAAAAGGTCAGAAGCACGGACAAGGAAAGCGCCCGATGCATGGAAGACCTGCTCCTGCTACTAAATAATACATTTTCATTAGACTACTTGATAGACACGAATGGGGCATAGGCATACATATTTGACTTCCCGAAACATACTATTTTATGTTTTTTTTATTATGGTCAGGTATGACTGCTAATGCTCAGTCCGGCAAAGGGAGCTTTGCCGGATGTGTTGTTGATAAAGATACAAAGCAATCGGTAGGATATGCAGCGGTGCGTTTACTAACTTTACCGGATAGTGCTTTTATTGCCGGTGTGGTAACGACGGATGACGGTAAATTCAAAATGCCGATTGTCTGACCAAAAGATAAGAAGTTACTATCGGAGATTTCTTTCATTGGCTATACTACTTTTTCTAAATCTATTCCCGCTTCATTCAGAGGTTTTTCGCAAAACTTGGGTGATATTGCATTACTTCCTGATGGATTTTTATTGAATGAAATGGTTGTAGTGGGTAAAGCACTATTAGCGGTTACTGAACAGGATACATCGGTTTTTAATGTTTCAGCCTATCGTATTCCCGAAGGTTCCATGCTGGAAGATATTATGAAATAATTGTCCGGTGGATAATTGATGGCGATGGAAAGTTGTTGATCCATGGAAAGGAAGTTATCAACAGAGTTGGTCGGATGAAACCCTATTGAACGAGAGGACTGCCTCTAATCTTTATGATAATTTCCTGTATCATCTGACTTTCATGTTACAGGTCAACCGTAAGTTCAGCCGTAAAGGGCGAAACCTGGCTTTGAAAGTGGATTATGGAACGAATGCTTCTTCGGCCGATAGGGAATTTTTTCTACTACACATTATTTTAAGAATGATATTGAGAAAGTAGTCAACCAGCGTGTTGATGATGAAGGAGACGGTGATAATTACCGCCTGCAACTGGTGTATGTAGAACCGTTGCCTAACCGTTATTTTCTTCAGTTTTGTTACAGCTATCAATACCGGGTGACTAATTCGGACCATTTCGTCTATAACTGGGATGAGGCGATGGAAGATTTTGTAGCCGATTATGATTCCTTGGCAAGTAATAGTTTTGAGACGTTATTTTATGGTACATGCTATCCTGCGATTGAATATGATGGGGAAAAAGTAAAAAACGCAAAGTCTTGAAACTTCAACAGGGTTAATTTGTTGTAGATACTCAAATTAATAAAAGAAAACTCTGAGGAATGTTTCAAAGGTTCAAAAACTTTAGAAAACTGAGGAAGTGGTATGTCGTGAAGCTGAAACTGGTTGACGCACGCCTGTATTTCGTCAGCATCTTCGTAGGATTGCTGACGGGGCTGGTGGCTGTTCCCTATCATTATTGCCTCTATTATTTCTTTAACCTGCGAAGTGAATTCTTTGCTTCCCGCCCGGAGTGGTACTGGCATATTCCTCTTTTTCTTTTCTTTTGGGCGATACTGATATTCGTATCTTGGTTGGTGATGAAAATGCCACTTATCACCGGGGGAGGTATTCCTCAAACACGTGCTGCCATTAATGGACGCATTACCTATAAACACCCTTTCATAGAATTGGTTTCTAAATTCTTCGGTGGTATTCTTTCGGTTTCAGCCGGATTATCACTGGGACGTGAAGGACCTTCTGTGCAAATAGGTTCGTATATCGGATGTCTTGTAGCGCGTTGGACACATATTTTGAGAGGTGAACGAAAACAATTGCTTGCCGCCGGTGCCGGTGCCGGTCTTGCCGCTGCGTTTGCAGCACCGCTGGCTTCTTCATTGCTTGTCATCGAATCCATCGAACGTTTTGATGCTCCGAAAACAGCTATCACCACCTTGCTGGCAGGTGTAGTGGCAGGGGCGGTGGCGAGTATGGTTTTTCCTATAAATTCTTACCATCTGATACAAGTGGCCGAACCAGGTTTTTCTTTTGGAGTCCAAGTGAAATACTTCTTATTGCTTGCAGTGATTATTTCTGTTTGCGGGAAGTTGTATTCCATGATGATGGTGTCCTTTAAGCGGGTTTATGCTACGGTGAAATCTTCGGTATATATGAAGATGTTCTATCTGTTGCTGGTTGCTTACATTATTTCCTTTATGCAGGTTAACCTGACGGGTGGGGGAGAACAGTTTCTTTTGGAGCAGGCACAGTCCGGCAGTAATGCACAGATTATGTGGGTAACGGCAATGATGCTGTTGCATTTTGGCTTTTCCGTAATCTGTGTTTCATCCGGTTTGCCGGGAGGAAGTTTTATCCCTACACTGGTCACCGGTGGATTACTGGGCCAGATTGTCGGGTTACTGGGAGTGGAATATGGAGTTATTGAACCGGAGAATGTCAGTTATGTGATGTTGATTTCCATGTCGGCTTTTCTGGTGGCTGTGATACGTACCCCTTTGACGGCTATCGTACTGATTACCGAGATAACAGGGCACTTTGAGGTATTTTACCCGTCGGTAGTAGTAGGCGGATTAACTTATTATTTTACGGAACTTCTTCAGATAAAACCTTTTAATGTGACACTTTATGAGGATATGATCAATACTCCTGCTTTTCAGGAACAAAAAAGATATAAACTATCCATCGAAGTGATGACAGGTTCCTATCTGGACGGTAAACTTGTGGACGAGCTTTCTTTACCCGAAAACTGTGCTATTATCAATATACATCGGGATGGTAAAGACGCAAAGCCCCCCGGAATACGGTTGATTCCGGGGGACCAGGTTGATATTGAATTGGATGCACAAGACATTGAAAAGCTCTATGAGCCACTCGTTAGTCTGGCAAACATTTATTGATGAGGCGTCTTACGTCAGACTGCCTATTTCGTCCAGATTCTTCTGAATATCCTGATCAGTCAGTTCATAATTCACAAGATCACCGGAGAGATATTTATCGTACGAAGCCATGTCAATCAGTCCATGACCGGAGAGATTGAACAGGATCACTTTTTCTTCGCCTGTTTCCTTGCATTTGTTTGCTTCGCGGATGGCGGCAGCAATAGCGTGACAAGATTCGGGTGCGGGAATGATACCTTCAACTTGGGCAAACAGACAACCGGCTTCGAATGATTCCAGTTGTTTGATGTCTACAGCTTCCATCAGACCATCTTTCAATAGTTGCGAAACGATGACACCTGCACCGTGGTAACGTAATCCACCTGCATGAATATTGGCAGGAGCAAAGTTATGTCCCAGTGTATACATAGGTAGCAATGGGGTATATCCGGCTTCATCGCCGAAATCATATTGGAACTTACCACGTGTCAACTTCGGGCAAGAAGCTGGTTCGGCAGCGATGAAACGTGTTTGTTTACCTTCCAGGATCTTATGGCGCATGAATGGGAATGCGATACCGCCAAAGTTGGAACCACCACCGAAGCAAGCAATTACCATATCAGGATATTCTCCTGCCATTTCCATTTGCTTTTCGGCTTCCAAGCCGATTACAGTCTGGTGCAAAGCTACATGGCTCAAAACGGATCCTAATGTATATTTGCAATTCGGTGTAGTTTGTGCCAGTTCAATGGCTTCCGAAATAGCTGTTCCTAAGGAACCCTGATAGTTGGGGTGAGCTGTCAGAATGTCTTTTCCGGCGCGGGTAGACATAGATGGAGACGGTGTAACTTGTGCACCGAAAGTCTGCATAATGCTGCGGCGGTAAGGCTTTTGTTCGTAGCTGATTTTCACTTGGTAAACAGCAGCTTCCAAGCCAAACAAGCGGGCAGCATAGGCCAGTGAAGCACCCCATTGACCGGCACCGGTTTCTGTGGTAACGTTGGTTACTCCTTCTTTTTTGCAATAGTAAGCTTGGGGAATGGCAGAGTTTAACTTGTGTGATCCCATTGGACTGACACTCTCATTCTTGAAATAGATGTGTGCCGGGGTACCCAATGCTTCCTCCAGTCCATAGGCACGGACGAGCGGAGTACTGCGATAATATTTGTACATTTCGCGTACTTCTTCGGGAATCTCAATCCACTTATCGGTCTGGTTAAGTTCTTGCTTACACAGTTCCTGAGCGAAGATAGGATATAAATCTTCTGCTTTCAGTGGTTGTTTGGTACCGGGATGAAGCGGAGGCATCGGTTTATTTACCATATCTGCCTGTATATTATACCAATAGTGTGGAATTTCTTCTTCCGGAAGGAAAAATCTTTTTGTCTTGTTGCTCATAGTGGTTAATTCTATTAAATTTTTACGAGGTCAAATGTAACTATTATTTTTAAAACAATATCTTTTTTCTTTTGTTTTTTGTCTATACGCATTGTTTTGTTTATGTTTGCCTGATATTTAATTTGGTGTCTCCATGAAGATTTATCACAAATTCTTGTTATATCAGAATAAATGGATTCATCCGTACACTCGGATCATTCTTGGAGGGGTGACTTACATAGCCTACCTGGCTTCTATTCTGTTAATTGTAGGTGTAGTATATGAACACGGCTTTACTATTTCCGAACACGAGGCTTCTCAACTGCAAACTCTCTATCGGTTTGTGTGGGGTGTTTTCCTGACGGAAGTGACTTTGCATCTTTTGTTGGAATACAGAGATACAAAGCGTGCGTTTAAGAAACTGGCTTGGATACTGATCGCCTTACTCTATCTTACTCTGATTCCGGTTATTTTTCATCGACCGGAGGAAGAAGGAGCTATTTTGTTCTTTTGGGAATTCCTGAACGGAAAACCTTATCACATTGTACTTTTGCTTATTTTTTCTTTCTTTAATCTGTCCAATGGCTTGGTCAGGTTATTAGGACGGAGAACTAATCCTTCTTTAATCCTGGCTGGTAGTTTCTTTATTATTATTATTATAGGAACAGGTCTGTTAATGCTGCCCCGCTGTACGATGAATGGAATTTCGTGGGTGGATTCTTTGTTTATTTCCACCAGTGCAGTGTGTGTCACAGGACTGACTTCGGTGGATGTGGCTTCCACCTTTACTGCATCTGGTTTTGTGGTGATTATCCTACTAATACAAATTGGTGGTTTGGGGGTGATGACACTGACCAGTTTTTTTGCAATGTTCTTTATGGGTAATACATCATTCTATAACCAGTTGGTAGTTCGTGATATGGTTAGTTCCAATTCATTGAATTCATTGCTTTCTACTTTACTGTATATATTAGGCTTCACATTGGCTATAGAAGGGACGGGAATGCTTGCCATTTGGAGTGATATTCATGGTACAATGGGAATGACTTTTGAGGAGGAAGTAGCCTTTTCAGCTTTCCATGCCATATCAGCATTTTGTAATGCGGGTTTTTCCACATTACCGGGTAATTTGGGTAACCCATTGGTGATGACGGGGCATAATCCTTTCCTTATTTATATATCCTTTCTGATTATTCTGGGTGGTATCGGTTTCCCGATATTGGTGAATTTTAAAGATATCGTACTCCATCATTTACGTCGTATATGGAAGTTCTTGCATACATGGGAGTGGGACGGACATCATTTTTACCATCTGTATAACCTGAATACGAGGATTGTACTGATTATGACTTTTCTGTTGCTGGTGCTTGGTACAGTTTTTATTGCCATTTTTGAGTGGAACCATGCCTTTGCCGGCATGTCGGTTGCTGATAAATGGACACAGGCATTTTTTAATGCAACTTGTCCGCGTACTGCCGGGTTTACCAGTGTGGATTTAACTTCGTTGGGAGTACAGAGTGTATTGATCTATATTTTCCTGATGTGGGTTGGTGGTGCAGCACAATCTACGGCCGGTGGTGTCAAGGTGAATGCTTTTGCGGTAGTTGTGTTGAATCTTGTTGCTGTGTTGCGCGGTACGGAAAAGGTTGAGGTGTTCGGACGTGAATTGTCATACGACTCAATCCGTCGTTCCAATGCTACAGTGGTGATGTCTCTTGGTGTTTTATTTGTTTTTGTTTTTATTCTGACGATGTGGGAACCTCAGGCATCTGTTATGGCACTTTTGTTTGAATGTGTGTCGGCACTGAGTACGGTAGGTTCCAGTTTAAATCTGACTCCGACCTTGGGTGATAATAGTAAGCTACTTGTTGCTTTCTTGATGTTTATCGGACGTGTGGGTTTGATTACGTTGATGTTGGGTATCATTAAGCAAAAGAAACATACGAAGTATCAGTATCCAAGTGGACAGATCATTATAAATTAGTAATTAGTAGTAAAATAAATAGTATGAAGTATATTATTATTGGTTTAGGAAATTACGGACACATGCTTGCCGAGGAATTGTCGGCATTGGGGCACGAAGTGATTGGTGCGGATGTGAGTGCAAGCCGCGTAGATAGTATAAAAGAAAAAATGGCTACAGCTTTTGTATTGGATGCAACTGACGAGCAGGCGCTTGCTGTTCTTCCTTTAAATGGAGTGGATGTGGTAGTAGTGGCTATTGGTGAGAATTTTGGCGCTTCCATTCGTGTAGTGGCTTTACTGAAACAACAGAAAGTGGAGCATATCTATGCGCGGGCTATTGATAATGTCCATCGTTCCGTACTTGAGGCTTTTGATTTGGAACGGATTTTAACTCCGGAGGAAGATGCTGCTCGTGGTTTGGTACATCTGTTGGAATTTGGTGCCAATATGGAAACATTCAGGGTGGACTCAAATTATTATGTAGTGAAATTTACTGTGCCGGAAAAAATGATAGGATACTATGCCAATGAATTGAATCTGGACAAAGAATTTGGCTTGAAATTATTAGCACTGAAGCGTGCCAAGACTTTAAAGAACTGTCTGGGCATCTCATTTACAGAACATGATGTGATGAATGAATTACCTGAAAATGATCAAGTACAAGCTGGTGACGAATTGGTTTGTTACGGACGGTACAAGGACTTCCAGAAGTTTTGGAAAGCGATGTAATTACGCTTTCCTATAGGATTTTCTGTCATCTAATATATCATTCATATTTTCTTGTGCCCATAATATCAAGGAATTGATATGGGGCAATAAAGACATGGCTCTGTCTGTAAGTGAGTATTCCACTTTCGGAGGAACCTGTGCATAAATTTGTCTCTTCACGAGTCCATCTTCTTCCAGAGTGCGTAGAGTGACCGTCAGCATCTTTTGTGATATATCTGGTATTGTCTTTTGTAATTCATTGAACCGCATGACGGGTGCCTGTGTCAGTGTGAAAAGTGTCAGTATCGACCATTTATCACTGATTCGTGATAGTATCATTCGGATGGGACAATCGATATAAGAGCTATTTTGTATATCTATTCTATTCATATCTTGCTGATTTATAAAACACTCTACAAAAGTAACTAATATGCCAATTATATGCAAATATACACCTGTGATTCTTTTATCACTTTTCCTTGCATGAGCATACGATTTGATATAGTGAATTGAAAACTGCTTTATCCAGAATTTGGTTGATAATAAACTAAATTCAGGATAAGACTGTTTTATGTATTATATTAAAATGATTTTTATTAAATCTTTTGGTTGGATAAAATTATTATGCTACCTTCGCATTTGGAATATTTTAAACAGTATTCAATGTTAACCTTGGGCATAGACTTTCATTAGGTTCGTACTCGAGCACTAAATTAAAGATACACAGTTGGTAAAAGCTTGTGCAATAAGTAGAGATTCAGATCCAGACCTTTATAAATTATCATATGTATATAAAGACTAACATGGAAGAAACGACATCTTTCAATCAGTTATATAAAGATTACCAAACATCGTTTGTCAACTTTGCCTATACCTATGTTCGTGATTGGAATGTAGCGGAAGACATTACAGCAGAAGCTATTATCTATTATTGGGAAAATCGGAATTCTCTTTCTGGTGTTGCAAATATTCCAGCATATATACTTACTGCTATAAAACATAGGAGCCTCAATTATCTCCGGCATTTACGGATACATGAAGAATGTTCTGAAGCAATCAAAAAATATCATGAATGGGAACTCAATGCACGCATCGTTTCATTGGAGGCTTGTGAACCCTATGAACTGCTTGCCAAAGAGGTACAGGAACTTATTCGGAAAACTTTGGATGAATTACCGGAACGTACCCGCAAGATATTTATAATGAGTCGCTACGAAAACAAATCTTATAAAGAAATTGCTGCACTAATGAATATGACCACTAAAGGAGTGGATTTTCATATAGGCAAGGCATTAAAACTGTTCCAGACTAATCTAAAAGACTATTATCCGATATTTCTTTTATTTTTTGCAAAATTCCACTAGGAATCATTATCCATGAAGTGCCTTATATACAGAAGGAAGGTATTTTAATATGGATAGAGAATTACTTTATAATTTTTTTAAAGGTAATGCTACTTTAGATGAGGGCATGAAAATAAAAGCCTGGGTGGAGGCGTCGGAAGAGAATGAACGTACTTTTTATAAAGAACGTGAGCTTTTCAATACCCTTTTATTACATAATCCGCTTTCTGAAAAGAAATCCTCTGTATTTAATTTTTCCATTTTTAAAAAGATAAAATCGGATGGGTTGAAAATTGCTGTTGTTGTTATTCTTACCTTGACATTCAGCCATTTGTACCAAGGATATAAAAATCGTCGGGATGATGTAATAATGAGTACGGTATCTGTTCCTGCGGGACAACGTACTCACCTCACATTACCTGATGGAACCACTGTCTGGCTGAATGCTCGGACTACTATGCAATATCCTTCTTCTTTTAATAAGAAACAGCGTGTGGTTAAACTGCAAGGAGAAGCTTACTTTGACGTAAAGAGGGATGAAGACAAACCATTTGTGGTACAGACCAGTACTTGTGATGTAGAAGTTTTAGGAACAAAATTTAATGTGAATGCATATCCTGAACTGGAGAAGTTTGAAGCTACCCTTATGCACGGTAGTGTGAAAGTTATTCCGAAAGCTAATCCTTCTCAGGTTGTTATCTTGAAGCCTGAACATAAATTATCACTGGAAAAAGGAAAACTTAGTGTTATAAGAGTAGAGGATTTTGATTCTTACCGTTGGAAAGAAGGGCTTATCTGTTTTACGGATGAATCGTTTCATAATATAATGAAGGACTTTGAGAAATATTACGGGGTAAAGATAGTGATGGAGAATGGAAAAGTGGGTGAATCTCACTTTACAGGAAAATTCAGACTATCGGATGGCATTGATTATGCTCTCCGGATTTTGCAGGGAAACATAAAATTCCGATATGAGAAAGACAGTGAAAAACAGATAATCTATATAAGATGAAATATCAGTATTAACCCTTAAACAATGAATGCCTATGATGAATGCCCTATGTTAACCTAAAAATGCCGATAAGTGTTCCCGCACCTACCGGCATCGAAATCAACACAATTTTCCTGAAAAAACTGTATTAACTTAAAAATCTATACAAAGGTATGAAAAATAACACTTTGTCGGGGGGATATTATCCTAAAAATCCCCGAATAAAACATTTTTTTAGAATTATGAGAATCACTTTATTCTTGTTGGTGGCATGTGTCTTTTCTTCATATGCCGGGAATTCGTATTCCCAGAACACGAAGGTCAGTCTTGATGTGAGTAATGTCAAGTTGGACAAAGTATTGGATGCAATAGAGAACCAAACCGATTACCTCTTTATATATAACAGTCAAATAAGTATAAATAAGCTGGTGAGTGTCAAAGTGCACGAACAGGCAGTTTCAAAGGTATTAGATAAAATATTGAAGGACACCGGCATTAGATACAAATTGGAGGGCTCTCATATCATTTTGGAAAGAAAAATAGAAGAGGTACGTGATATCCCCACTGCTGTTTCGCAGCAGCAAATGAAGAAAATTACCGGAACCATTGTTGATAAGACCGGAGAAACCATTATTGGAGCAAATGTTAAGGTACAAGGTACCGACAGAGGCACTATTACTGATATTGATGGTAATTTTAGCTTGGATGTTTCTCCAAAAGAGATCCTTATTATTTCGTTTATCGGGTATCAGGAGAAGAAAATAACAATTGATAATCAGACTCATATCAATGTAACTCTGGAAGAAGATAGTAAATTGCTGGATGAGGTAATAGTCATTGGTTATGGTACTACTTCTACACGCAAAATGGCGTCTGCCGTAACAGCCGTGAAGGGTGAAAAGTTGCAGAATCTTCCTTTCAGCAGCGTAACCGCTTCTTTGGCTGGGCGTGCTACGGGAGTCATTGTTGAATCGTCTGGTGGCGAACCAGGTTCCACACCTTCTATCTCTATTCGTGGTGGTGGTGCACCGATCTATGTAATTGACGGCGTTATTTCCGATTCATGGGATTTTAATACACTGAATCCTAATGATATTGAAAGTTTATCTATATTGAAAGATGCGGCATCTCTGGCTGTTTATGGTTCGCGTGCTGCCAATGGTATCGTAATGGTGAAAACCAAACAGGGCGGAAAGGGTAAGACTGCTGTTACTTATACGTTTAATGCAGAATTTAGCCAACCGACCAAATTATTGGAGAAAACTCGTTCTTATGACTATGCTTACAATCAGAGAGCGGCAGCCCTAAATGATGGCATTGCAGAAGAGAATATTACTTTTACTCCGGAAATATTGGAGATTATCAAAAATCAGACTGATCCTTATACATATGCTAATACTGACTGGTTAGGAGAAGGACTCAAAAATTTTGCTCCCCAATATAAGCACACGCTTTCTTTGAGTGGAAGTGGAGAGAAAGTTAATTATTACCTTTCTTTGGGGATGCTAGACCAAGGAAGTATTTATACTTCGAATGCATTGAATTATAACCGTTATACGGTTCGCAGTAATGTAAACACCACTTTTGACAAAATAGGTTTAAAAGTAACTCTGAACCTGAATGGTGCATATGAAAAGAAAGAATATCCTTCATTTTCTGCTGCGAAAATATGGGAAAATCTTTATAATCAATCGCCTCTTAATCCGGCTTATAATCCAGATGGCACCTATGCAGCTGTTACTGACCATCCGTTAGTACAAATGGACGACCGCTCCGGTTATGATAGGAATTATGGTAAGTTTATCAATACACAGGTGGCGGCAGACTGGACTTTACCTTGGATGAAGGAAGTGATTATCGGTGCTATGTTTAATTATCGTCTGAATGACTCTCATACCAAGAAGTTTAGTACTAAAGCTCCCCAATATTATCAGGACGGCACTATTTATCCGATTGGTAATCCGACATTGGATGAAGCCGGTTACTGGGGAGACTCCTACAACTTTGAGTTGAGTGCCGCTTATGTAAAGACATTTGCGGAGAAACATACTGTGGATGCAAAATTCGTGTATACAGTTTCTGAAAATAATGGGTGGAATATGAGTGCTTACAGAGGAGAATACTTATCAACGGTAGTCGACCAGTTATTTGCCGGTGCTGCAGATACGCAGCAGAATAGTGGTAACTCGGAAGAAGGCGGACGTATGGGATTCGTTGGTCGTTTGAAGTACGATTATCTGAACCGCTATATTGTGGAGGGAAGTTTCCGTTACGACGGTTCGGACAACTTTGCACCGGGACATCGTTGGGGATTTTTCCCTTCGGGTGCTATAGCTTGGGCTGTAAGTGAAGAACCTTTCTTTAAAGAATGGAATCAGCATGTGATTGATTTGATTAAGATACGTGCTTCTTATGGACAGACCGGTACAGAAGCTGGTGTTAATCGTTTTGGCTATCTTTCCACTTATAATATGGATGAAAAGAAGATTGTAATCGGAGGTAAACTGCAATCTGGATTTAGTGAAGGAGAGCTGGTTTCTCCTGAATTGTTGAGTTGGTATCAGGTTAATTCCCTAAACTACGGATTAGATATGGCTTTCTTCAAGAATCGCTTAAAAGGTACTTTCGATTATTTCTATTATGTGACCAAAGGTGGTCTGATGAGTCCGGGCGATCGCTATGTTACTCCGTTAGGAAAGAAGTTACCGCAAATTAAGTCGGAAAGTGAACAACGTCGTGAAGGTGTGGAACTGACCATGCGCTGGTCGGATACAACTCCGCGCAAATTCTCTTATGAAGTAGGATTTAATATGACTTATTTCAATACCCTCTGGAAGGTGAAATCTGATGAAGCCTTGACTTCATTGATGAATCCATATAAACGTCAGACTAATCAAACTGATTATTATGGTATTGGTTATCTGGATACGGGGTTGTACCAATATATAGAAGATATTTTGAATTCACCGCGCAGATTAGCTTCCAATCAGACTAAATTGGGAGATATAGGTTATGTAGATGTCAATGGCGATGGCAAAATTGATGGTGAAGACCAGGTACGCATCGGTATGCCGACAAAACCTCATTTTACGTATGGCATTGACTTTTCTTTCAGTTATGAAGGTTTTAATTTGTCAGGTCTGTTCTACGGTACTGGCGAACGTTACATGACGCTTGGAGACCGCTACCAGAAAGGCGAAAGTAAATATCTTTATTACCAGAATCAGTTGAACTATTGGAGACCGGATAATACGAATGCCGACTTCCCGAGAATTTCTGTAAGTTCCGGTGCAAATGGGAGTAACAATCAGGTCAGTTCTACTTATTGGATGAGGGATGGATCTTATATCCGGTTAAAGAATTTGCAGTTGAGTTATGATTTTAAATACAAACTTCTGAAAAAATGTGACTGGTTGCAGATGTGTCGCGTGAATCTTAGTGGCAGTAATCTGTTTACAATCTCTGGAATAAGTAAATTCTTCGATCCGGAAACTTCATCTACCAGTGGTGATGGATACCCCGTACAGCGGGTTTATGCAATAGGTTTAACGATTGGCTTTTAATGAGGAGGAACGAATATGAAAAAATTGAAGAATATAGTAATAATGATAATCCTTGCTGTGGCTGCCTTTGCGTGTACAGATATACTGGACAAGGGGCCACTGGACAAATACTCGGAAAACGATGTATGGAAGAGTACTGATCTTACCCAGGCATTTATCTATACTGCATTGAAAAATGCCACTGATATGATGATTTGGAAGGATAACTGGACCGATAATGAGGCTATTCTGGAAGATGGGCGTAATATTAATTTTGAATTGATAGACCGTTATTATGATGCAGGATGGAATGTATATGGGGACATCCGTCGTTGCAATATGGTGTTGGCCCGTGTGCCGGATGCACCTTTCACTGAAGTTGAAAAAGCTAATTTTATAGCTCAGGCAAAAACGATACGTGCCATGATTTACTTCACACGTGCCCGCCTGTTCGGTAAACTGATGCTGGTAGGAGATTTGATTGATACGGATGCCGATATGACTTTTTCACGTACAACAACTATAAAAGAGACATATGATTTCATTATAAAGGATCTTCAGGAAGCTGCTCCCGATCTGCATGTAGATGAACCTACAGGTGCCGTAAGTCGTGGAGTGGCCTATGCATTGTTGGGAGAAGTTGCATTGCATGGTGCTGCTTATATCGAAAATGGCCAAGACGATTATTATAAAATAGCAGCGAAGGCATGTGAAGACTTGTTTGCACTGAATAAGTATTCTTTGGACAAAGACTATGCAGGAATGTTCAATGACTATGACCATTCGTTATCTTCAAGTGAAATCATTTTGGCACAATGGAGAAGTCAGGAGAATACTACTTTCGCGGATACATGGATGCAGAGACTGGTTCCTAATATTGATCCAAGTAAACTGACTCATGAAGCACAGGAGAAATATCCCTTGGCAGAGGAATGTGCAGGGTGGCCTCAGAGGTTCCCTTCTGTTAGTCTGGTGAATGATTATCTGGTGACTGATGAAGACGGACAAGCTAAAGAATGGGATCAGACTTCTTATTATAAAGATTTCCTGACTAATGGAGGAATGGTAAATGATGCCATCTATAAGAATCGTGACAAACGTTTCTATGCTTCTATTATTTATGATGGATGTTCTTACTTTGCCAATACAGTATGGCTCCGTGAAGGTGGAAATCTTTATTATTCTTCCAAATCTACGGAAGTTTGGGGAATGCCGGTGTCGGGATATGTTTACCGGAAATGTGTTTATGAAGCCAAGCGTTTGTTGAATTCGGAAAAGACCGGATATCATTATATATTGTTACGTCTGGGACGTTCGTATTTGAACTATGCCGAAGTCAAATTGCGTCAAGGAGATAAAGAGAAAGCTATCGAATATATCAATAAGACGCGGGTGGAGCATGGTGGTTTGCCGGGACTGTCGAAGTCCATATCATTGGAAGAAGCTTGGAAAGAGTATAAACGTGAACGTCGTGTAGATTTAGTAAGTGAGGGCGACCGTTATTGGACTGTACTCCGTTGGGGAAAGACAGAAGGTCTGGAAGTTGTTCCGGAATTAACCGTTACGCAGAAATTCATGAAGATAGCTCCTGATGGGAAATCTTTCGAAATAACAGAGCTTCCGATTTATGTAAGTGATAATGAACGTACTTTTACCTCAAAGCGCTATTTGTTCCCGGTTCCACAGGGAGAGCGTGACCAGAATTCTAATTTGGACCAGAATGAAGGCTGGTAAAAGATAAAGTAAACCTTTTAAAATATTACGAATATGAAGAAATTTATAAATATAATTCTGCTGATATTCCTGATGGGTGCAGTTTCTTCGTGCTTGAAGTCAGGATTAGACGAGTTGCCCACTTATGAGGATGCTGAAATAATCAACTTGAATTTTGAATATCGTTGGTGGGATGAGGCTAATAATCAGATGGCTGTTAAGACACTTACTATCGAAAAAAACATATCGACCGATGATAACCTGATTACTTGCAAACTGACAGTTCCCGATGCAAGCGGTAGTTTTACCGATGCTATCCGGCAGGGAGTTTCGTTAAGTAATCTGATAGGTTATATGGATCTTTCTACTGCAGCCAGAATCAAACCATTGAATGGAGCACCTAAACTGGGAGAACCCGCTGACTTTTCTGCTAAGGAATTCAGGTATCAGGTGACAGCCGCTAATGGTACAAAAAGAGAGTGGACAATAAAGATTACAGATTTTGTGAAATGAGAGTAACTGTATAAAGTTGCTCAATTTGATGTTTGAAATGAGGAGGGAAGATATTTGGAAAGAATATCTTCCTTCATCTTTTAATTCATTGTATTAGTAACCCGAAATGATAGAATTATTATGAATAGACTATATATTGTTGCAATATTCCTTTTGGGGATATTATCTATGATAGGTATGCCTGTATCTGCTGAAAACGCTACCCAAAAAGTTTTTCAGGGATCTCCCGTTATAAATTCTCCGGCAATTGTGGGGAATTATCCTTCCACACCTTTCCTTTTTTATATTCCTACTTCCGGTGAGCGCCCCATGAAATGGAGTGCCGTGAAACTGCCCAAAGGCTTGAATTTGGATACCGAGACCGGTATCATCAGCGGAACGGTAACTGAGAAGGGAGATTATACAGTCACCCTTAAAGCAAAAAACACACAAGGCGTTTGCGAGAGAAAATTTATCATACGCATTGGCGATGAGTTGCTGTTGACTCCGCCTATGGGATGGAATAGCTGGAATACTTTCGGGCGTCATCTTACCGAAGAATTAGTATTACAGACGGCAGACGCAATGATAGCGAATGGAATGCGCGATTTAGGATATTCCTATATCAATATTGACGATTTCTGGCAATTGCCGGAACGAGGAACTGATGGGCATTTGCAGATCGATAGGAGAAAATTCCCACGCGGGATAAAATATGTGGCCGATTATCTGCATGAACGGGGATTCAAATTGGGCATTTACTCAGATGCGGCCGATAGAACCTGTGGCGGTGTGTGTGGTAGTTATGGATATGAAGAGGTGGATGCGAAAGATTTTGCTTCCTGGGGCGTGGATTTACTGAAGTATGACTATTGCAATGCACCTGCCGGAAGGGTAGAAGCAATGGAAAGGTACGCGAAGATGGGAAAAGCTTTACGGGCTACGAACCGTTCTATCGTGTTTTCAATTTGTGAGTGGGGGCAACGTGAACCCTGGAAGTGGGCAAAGCAGGTGGGAGGACAATTGTGGAGAGTCTCCGGGGACATTGGTGATGTCTGGTACCGGGATGCTAACCATATAGGAGGTTTGCGTGGTATTTTAAATATTCTTGAAATCAATGCTCCGTTGGGCGAATATGCCGGTCCTGCGGGGTGGAATGATCCAGATATGCTGGTAGTCGGCATTGGTGGAAAAAGTATGAGTATCGGTTATGAGTCTGAAGGATGTAATCAGGAACAATATAACTCCCATTTCATTTTGTGGTGTATGATGGCTTCTCCATTGCTTTGCGGAAATGATGTGAGGAATATGAATGACAGCACCCTGCACGTTTTGCTGGATGCTGATCTGATTGCTATCAATCAGGATGTGCTGGGCAGGCAGGCTGAGCGCAGTATCCGTTCGGATTATTATGATATTTGGGTAAAATCGCTAGCAGATGGACGTAAGGCTGTAGCCTGCTTCAACCGAATGAATTCACCACAAACCGTAGTTTTAAATGATAAGACAGTGGTGGGGTTGGCATTTGAGCAGATATATTCCTTGGGTAACCGTTCTCTGCAGAATAACAGCAATTCGAAGGAGTTGATCGTGAAACTAGCTCCTTATCAATGTAAAGCTTATATCTTTGGTAAAACAAAATAGAAGAAATTATTTTATAAACACAATTCTGATTCATTCATGAAAACACTATTTAAACTTGTCGGTCTACTGGCTATGGTAGGAATTTGGAGTTCCTGTGGTAACAATAAGGAAATGGCTAATTATCACGTGATTCCTTTGCCTCAGGAGATGACGATGACTTCCGACGGGGAGTTCACCATAAATAACGGGACTAAAATTCTTTATCCTAAGAACAATGAGAAAATGCAACGTAATGCTCAGTTCCTTGCCGGCTATTTAAAAGAGGCTACAGGTGCTGATTATGTCGTTGAAGCTGGAGTTGAAGGTAAAGGAAACATTCTTCTCTGTTTGGGGGTGGAGGCCGAAAAGCCCGAAGCCTATCAGTTGGATGTCACATCCGAAGGAATAACCATCACTGGAGCGAGCGAATCCGGCGTATTTTATGGTATCCAGACATTACGTAAGTCCATTGCTCCGGTGAAAAACAGTACTCCTGTTTTGGCTTCTGTGGATATAAAGGATTACCCACGCTTCGATTACCGTGGAATTCATTTAGATGTAAGCCGTCACTTCTTTACGGTGGATGAAGTGAAAAGTTTTATTGACATGATGGCACTCCATAATATGAACCGCCTACATTGGCATCTGAGCGATGATCAAGGGTGGCGTCTGGAAATAAAGAAATATCCGTTGTTGACGGAAGTTGGCTCTAAGCGCAAGGAAACTGTCATCGGACGAAACTCCGGTAATTACGACGGTAAGCCTTACGGTGGATTTTATACCCAGGAGCAAGCTCGTGAAATTGTAGCTTATGCAGCCGAACGCTATATCACCGTCATTCCCGAAATTGATCTCCCGGGTCACATGCAGGCTGCACTGGCAGCTTATCCGAATTTGGGATGTACCGGTGGTCCGTATGAAGTGTGGACACAATGGGGAGTATCGGACAATGTTCTTTGTGCCGGAAATGACAGTGTGCTGACTTTCATTGATGATGTATTGTCTGAAGTAATGGATATTTTCCCATCGCAGTATATACATGTAGGCGGTGATGAATGCCCGAAAGCAAAATGGGTGACTTGTCCCAAATGCCAGGCACGCATTAAAGTTCTGGGAATCAAGAGCGATGCCCGACATAGCAAGGAAGAATACTTGCAAAGTTTTATAATTAACCATGCAGAAAAAACAGTGAACAGTCATGGACGTAGGATTATCGGATGGGACGAAATTCTGGAAGGTGGATTGGCACCGAACGCTACTGTTATGTCGTGGAGAGGTGAAGGAGGAGGCATTGAAGCTGCCCGGCAGAAACATGATGTTATTATGACTCCGAACACCTATCTCTATTTTGATTATTATCAGACAAAAGATACGGAGAATGAACCGTTGGCTATCGGAGGCTATCTACCGATTGAACGTGTGTATGGTTACGAACCGATGCCTTCGTCATTAACTCCCGAAGAACAGAAATACATTGTTGGTGTGCAGGCTAATCATTGGGCGGAATATATACCTGTCTATTCGCAGTTGCAATACATGGCATTGCCCCGTTGGGCAGCCTTGGCAGAAGTGCAATGGACCAATCCGGAAAAGAAGAACTATGAAGACTTTCTTAGTCGTTTGCCGCGTCTGATTAATCTTTATGTACTTGAGGGCTATAATTATGCAACCCATGTGTTCGATGTGAAGGCTGATTTTGTTGCAAATTCTGCAGATGGTGCAGTCGATGTGATAATGACAACCATTGATCATGCTCCTATTCATTATACACTTGATGGCACGGAGCCGACAACAGTTTCTCCCATTGCCGACAGTATTCTTGTTATAAAACAAAGTTGTCCACTCAATGCTCTTGCCATCCGACCTACCGGGAACAGCCGTATGCTTACTGAAAAAATAGCTTTTAGTAAATCGACTTCTAAGCCTACCAAAGCAAATCAGCCGGTAAACAGACAATATCAATTTAATGGAATTACTACGCTGACGGATGGATTGAAAGGAAACGGTAATTACAAGACAGGGAGATGGATTGCTTTCTATCGCAATGATATGGATGTGACAATAGACCTGCAACAGCCTACAGAAATATCGAGTGTAGCCTTTACTACTTGTGTGGAGAAAGGAGATTGGGTGTTTGATGCACGCGGGTTTACAGTCGAAGTTTCTGATGACGGAGAGAATTTCACGAAAGTAGCTTCCGAAGAATATCCTGCCATGAAGGCGGATGACCGCAACGGTTTATATGACCATAAACTGACATTTGCTCCAGTGAAGGCGCACTATGTACGGGTAACAGCTCCTTCTGAAAAATCGATTCCTCAGTGGCACGGCGGAAAAGGTAATCCAGCTTTCCTGTTTGTAGATGAAATAACCATTGACTGAGAAAGGAAAAGAATATGAGAATAAGCCATCTGGTTATTAATCTTTTATTGGGGTGTGTTGTATTCTGTACGACCGGAATCCAAGTGTCTGCACAATCTGTGATTCCTGTTCCGTTGAAGATAGAGCAGAACGAGGGAGTGTTCCGTATTTTGGAAACAACGAAACTATATACCAATCTTAAAGGTGAAAAGAGAAAAATTTTGGAAGATTACCTGGTAACGCTTCCCCGTCCGTTCAATGTTGGTATGAATGGAGAAGAAGATATGCGTGAGAATGTAATCATTCTACAGAAAGTAAAGGTAGCCGGACGTGGTACTTTAAAACATCCTGAAAGCTATTCTTTGAAAGTTACTCCCCACCGGATATTGATTCAGGCAGGTACAGATGCCGGGCTTTTTTATGGTTTGCAGACATTGATGCAATTAACCGAATCTACAAGTAAGAATGAGTGGACTGTACATGCTACCTATATAGAGGATACGCCCCGTTTTGACTATCGTGGTTTCATGATGGACGTTTCCAGGCATTTCCGTTCCAAGGAATTTGTAAAGAAACAAATTGATGTGTTGGCACGGTATAAGCTGAACCGTTTACATCTGCATCTGACGGATGGGGCCGGTTGGCGGATTGAAATCAAGAAATATCCACGACTCACAGAGTTTGCTGCCTGGCGACCTCAGAAAACCTGGAAAGAGTGGTGGTTTGGTGAAAATAATCGCAAATATTGCGAACAGGATGATCCGCGTGCGTATGGGGGATTCTATACCCAGGATGATATTCGGGAATTATTGCAGTATGCTGCAGAACGGCATATTATAATAATTCCTGAAATAGAGATGCCTGCACACTCTGAAGAGGTCTTGGCTGCTTACCCTGAGTTTTCATGTGCGGGTGAGCCTTATAAGAATGAGGATTATTGTGTGGGCAATGAACAGACTTTTACTTTTCTCGAAGATGTACTGACCGAGATAATGGAGTTATTCCCTTCCGAATATATTCATATAGGAGGTGATGAGGCGGGTAAGAGAGCTTGGAGAGCATGTCCTAAATGCCAGCAACGCATGAAAGATAATAACCTCAAGGATGTTAATGAATTACAGAGCTATCTTATTCACCGGATCGAGGTATTCCTTAATGCTCATGGGAGAAAACTTCTTGGTTGGGATGAGATTATGGAAGGCGGGTTAGCTCCCAATGCAACGGTTATGTCGTGGCGGGGAGAAGAAGGCGGTCTTAATGCTGTCAGGATGGGACACCGTGCCATTATGACTCCGGGTAACTATTGTTATCTGGATAAATATCAGGATGTTCCTTCTTCGCAACCGGAAGCTATGGGCGGGTATATACCTATTTCTCAGACCTATTCTTATAATCCGATTCCTAAAGCGTTGACATCTGATGAGGCAAAACTAATCTATGGAGTACAAGCAAATTTGTGGGCTGAATACATTCCTACTGACGAACATTACGAGTATATGCTCTATCCTCGTCTTCTTGCTTTGGCAGAAGTGGCGTGGAGTGTACCCGGACGCAAATCTTATCCCGATTTCCATGCACGTGCACTGAAGGCCGTGGAGTGGTTGCAGAATCGGGGATATCATCCCTTTGATTTGAAAAATGAGATTGGCCATCGTCAGGAAGCTATGCATCCCATCAAGCATTTGGCATTGGGCAAACCGGTAAAGTATAATGCGCCTTATAATGCATCTTATCCTGCTCAAGGAGATAAGACCCTTACCGATGGTATCCGTGGTGACTGGACTTATTCGGATGGTATCTGGCAAGGATTCATTTCGCGCGACCGCCTGGATGTGACTATAGACTTGGAGGCTGAAACAGAGATTAACTCTATCAGTGCCGACTTCATGCAAATGGTGGGACCGGAAATCTTTCTTCCTGTCGAGGTCGTTATTTCCGTATCTTCCGATGGCACTGGTTTCACTGACCTGGCGCGTATTACGCACGAAATAGTGAAAACAGATACTATTGAGAGGATAGGTTGGCGGGGAGATGCGCGTGCACGATATGTGCGCTATCAGGCTCGTGCCGGCAAAGAGTTTGGTGGCTGGGTATTTACCGATGAAATTGTAGTAGAAGTTGATGCGGAAGTGCGTACGGAATATACATTAGAGAAGGGCTGGAAGTTTACCCGCGAAGATAATATCGGAGAATTCAGTAGCAAAGAGTATGATGATACCCGGTGGCAGTCGGTCGTTGTACCGCACGACTGGGCAATTTACGGACCTTTCAGCGTAAACAATGATAAGCAGAATGTAGCTATCGCCCAGGACGGACAGAAAGAAGCATTGGAACATGCCGGACGTACGGGTGGATTGCCTTTTGTGGGAGTAGGTTGGTATCGTTTGAAGTTTGATGTGCCGGAATTCTCTGTCGGTAAGACGGCGACACTGATATTTGACGGTGCCATGAGTCATGCCCGCATCTATATCAATGGGCACGAAGCCGGTTATTGGCCTTATGGCTACAATTCCTTCTATCTGGATGCCACTCCTTATCTGAAGGCGGATGGGAAGAATACACTGGCAGTCCGTCTGGAAAATGAAACAGAATCGTCACGCTGGTATCTGGGAGTCGGTTGAAAGATATGGGCTGTAATGCTATCCGTACTTCCCACAATATGCCTGCGCCGGAACTGATACGTGCCTGTGATGAACTGGGCATGGTGGTGATGGCAGAATCATTTGATGAATGGAAAAGTGCGAAAGTACAGAATGGTTATCATAAGGTATTCGATGAATGGGCGGAAAAGGATCTGGTGAACTTGGTCCGTCATTTCCGTAACAATCCGAGTGTTGTAATGTGGTGCATTGGCAATGAAGTTCCCGATTAGTGGAATGGCAATCGTGGTCCCAAGCTTTCCCGTTTCTTGCAGGATATTTGTCATCGGGAAGATCCTACACGTCCGGTTACGCAGGGAATGGATGCGCCTGACGCAGTTGTTAATAATAATATGGCAGCTGTGATGGATATATCCGGCTTCACTTGAATTCTTTCAAGTACCAAAAATGAAAGTCTTTAGTGGAATGATGACTGCTATCGTTTCTTCTACCGGTAAACCGGGAAGAATGACGCTGGAAGCAACTGGAAAGGGATTGGTGAAAGGAATACTGAATATTGAAAGTAAGTAAATGAAATGAGGATATATCGTTGTAGGCGGTATATCCTCATATTTCACATAAGACTTCTTTAGTGTAGTCCGCTCAGCCACTCTACCATCTTCGGATCACGATGTGAGAAGAAGCAACTGGTATTAGTATCCAGTGTTGCTATTTTTTTCATATCTTCTTTCGTCAGTTCAAAATCGAATACATTGAAGTTTTCAATAATTCGTTCTTTACGGATGGATTTCGGAATAACAACAATATTTCTTTGTATCAACCAGCGTAATACGACTTGTGCAATGGATTTACCATATTTGCCAGCAATGGCTGCCAAGGTTTCATTCTGGAACATATTGTTTTTTCCTTCGGCAAATGGAGCCCATGATTCAATCTGAACACCTTTCTCTTGCATGAATGCCTCTGCTTCGATTTGTTGATAGAAAGGATTAGTCTCTACCTGATTGATGGCAGGCGCGATTTCATTATGAAGGATCAGATCTACCAGACGGTCGGGCATGAAGTTGCTGACGCCGATGGAACGAATACTGCCTTCCTTGTATAATTCTTCCATAGCACGCCAGGCACCGTAATAGTCATTGAATGGCTGATGAATAAGGTACAGATCCAGATAATCGAGTTGCAAACGTTTCATGGATGCTTCAAAGGCTTTCTTCGTTTTGTCATAACCGGCATCTGATATCCAGAGTTTGGTAGTGATAAACAAGTCTTCGCGGGGGATACCACTGCGTTTGATGGCTCTTCCTACAGCTTCTTCATTACCATAAGCGGCAGCCGTATCTATGGAACGGTAACCTGCTTCAATAGCGTCATATACACATTGTTCACACAAGGCTTGATCTTCGATCTGATATACACCGAAACCAAGAATTGGCATTTCGATGCCATTATTTAATTTTACTTTCTGCATAATAACTTTCTCTTTATTAATTTTATATTAAAACACTTTACTTCCTTAATATCCTCAGGACATTGCGGATTATTGTATTATTTTAAGCTCTTTGGTTATTTGCCTACTCTTTTTGCTAACTCTGCCGGATAGCGGTCGCCTGACACAGGAATAGAATTAAGCATATCATTTATTCTTGTCAACTCTTCCGGGCTTATTTCCACATTTATACTTTGTATATTCTCTTCCAGGCGTTTCAGTTTGGTAGTTCCCGGAATAGGAACAATCCAGGGTTTTACTGCAAGTACCCAGGCCAATGCAATCTGCGCAGGTGTTACATTCTTCTCTTCCGCCAGCTTTCTCACAAAATCAACTATAACCTGATTGGCATTCAAATTCTCAGTAGTGAAACGTGGAACAATACTGCGGAAATCGTCTTTGCCGAATTGTGTGTCTTTGCCGATGTTTCCCGTCAGGAAACCTTTACCCAGCGGGCTGAAGGGAACGAAACCGACGCCCAGTTCTTCGAGAGTGGGCAATAATTCTTTCTCCGGTTCGCGCCACCACATAGAGTATTCGCTTTGAATGGCAGTCAGCGGATAGACCTGATGTGCCCGACGAATGGTCTGTACACCGGCTTCTGATAGTCCCCAATGTAGAATTTTGCCTTCTTGTTTTAATTCTTTCATGGTTTCCGCCACTTCTTCTATAGGAACATCCGGGTCTACACGGTGCAGATAGTATAGGTCGACATGATCTGTCCGCAGACGTCTGAGGGAACCTTCAATGGAACTCCGTATTACTTCCGGTTTACCAATGACAACTTGTTTACCGTCAATCATCTGAATACCACATTTGGTAGCAATGACTACATCTTTCCGATAGGATTCTAAGGCTTCACCTACTAATTCCTCGTTGGTGTATGGACCATATACTTCAGCAGTATCAAAAAAGGTGATTCCTTTTTCTATAGCCTGATGAATAAGGTTAATCATTTCTTTTTTATCAGCGGCAGCACCATAACCGTGGCTCATACCCATGCAACCTAAACCCAATGCGGAAACTTTAAGTCCGCTCTTTCCTAATTCTCTGTATTTCATAACTCTTGTCTTTTTATTGTTTTTTGATGTTGCAAAGGTAAGTCGTAAGACGTAGTTTGTAAATAGACCGATTACTGCTTTACGCACCATTATTACGGTTTTAAAATCTTGATTGAATACTTGATTGTGAGCCGTATGCACAGGTTACGGTTTCTTATACCAATATTACTGATTTTGCAATATAAGTGATGGAATGCTGAAAGAAAACTGTTATTTTTGCCATCGGATTAAATTATCAGATTATGGGTACAATCGTAAAGTTGAATACTGTTCAGGAGTATAATAGGACGATGGGAGTGGAGACATTACATCCGCTCGTTAGTGTGGTCGACTTTTCAACGTTGAGCTCCTTAAAGCATGGACGCAAGAATTTTGGTTTTTACTGCGTCTTCCTGAAACAACTCAAGTGTGGGGAATTGTCTTATGGGCGTAGCACGTACGATTATCAGGAAGGCACGCTGGTATTTGTAGCTCCGGGACAAGTGGCGGGAGTTGATGATGACGGAGAGACACTGAATCCTCAAGGCTGGGTATTGGCTTTTCATCCCGATTTACTGCGGGGTACTTCATTGGGACGTAAAATGAGAGATTACAGTTTTTTCTCTTATGAAGCCAATGAGGCTTTGCACATGTCCGAGCGTGAACGGCAGATTATCTCTAATTGTTTCGTTGAAATACAGGAAGAATTGGAGCGTGCCATAGATAGGCATAGTAAAGATATTATTGCTTCTACGATTGAGCTTTTGCTGAACCATTGCCAGCGTTTCTATGACCGTCAGTTTATTACGCGTGAAAACATAAATAAAGATATTCTGGTGCGTTTTGAAAACCTGCTCAGTGATTACTTTGAATCAGACCAACCGCAAACTGTCGGTTTGCCATCCGTGCAATATGCCGCGGACCGGTTGCATCTTTCTCCTAATTATTTCGGGGATCTGATAAAGAAAGAAACAGGTAAATCAGCTCAGGAATCCATTCAGCTCTTTGTAATAGAGAAAGCAAAAGAACGGCTTTATGATGAGAATAAAACTGTCAGCGAAGTTGCCTATGAACTGGGCTTCAAGTATCCGCATCATTTAAGCCGTCTGTTTAAAAAGGTGGTGGGGATGACACCGAACGAGTACAGGGTATAGTTATTTAATTTTGTACCCTAACAACGAACTGAACTTTTTGCAAATACCCGGGAATAACCCCATTAGTCTTCCGCCCAACCCCCATCTTTTGGGGTGGAATTTCTGGTAGAGGGCTTGGTCAATAAGTTGCAGGCGTGGTTCCCATTTTTCTATTTCATGCCCGTCTTTCAGGCAGGAGCGGATTTGGGCTTCGTGCCCCCGCAGTGAGTCGGGTTTCATATACTTGGAGTTTGCCATCATTGGCCCGCATACATCGAACCATACTTCACCACCACTGAATCGGTCGGCCAATCGGGTGAGTAATTGCCGTACCTGCTTTTCATAGAAATACATCAGTACACCTTCGATAACAATAATAAACTCTCCTTCGGGGTGCTTTTCACGGAGATCATCCATCCATTGGGTTTCCAACAGAGAACCGGCTATATAATGATCGCCTGCAGGTTCCGGTAGTAAATCATGGCGCAAGTCAATTACTTCGGGTAAATCCATCTCGTAAAACGGGGCTTTGTCATGCTCTTCAATGCGTTGATACCGGGTATCCAGTCGCAGCCTACATTCACTACGATTGGGTTTTCTCGTGTGGCAATGAAGCGTCTCTTCCGGGGTCCATAGGCGATTTCTATTTTTTGCCAAAGTTACGGTTCTTGAGTAAAGCAGGCAATACCTAAAAGTAGGGAAATTGTATTTTTACTTATACCTATCAAGAATGAAACGAATTATCAATTTTATTAGTTGTTTTTCTTAATTTGTTAATGTATGAGTGGCGCTTTGTAATAGCCTGAATATTAATGTGTTATAATGACCCTATCTCAGCATACGACTGAGACACCCTAAGTATGATACTGAGGTACCCTAAGTATCATACTGAGATACCCTCAATATACGACTCTGCTCTTGATTTGTACCTTTTGTAAATAACTATCGAAGTGGATCGCCGAATTATTACTTAAATCAAAATAGAGTAGTCATTCGCTTTTATGCCTTACTTTTTCGTTTTGATTCTTTGGTTCTACCAAGTTTCAAAAAAAATATCTTTCTTTGTAGAAAAGAAGAAATAATTTATGCTCTCATTTGATACTTATATAAGTCGTAAACTGCCTCTGGTCGGCCTGATTAGTTCAGTCTTTATCATATATCCTAATATAGCTTGTCTGCCCTGGGATATAAAATTTCTGGAAGGAGTAAGTTGTACGGGTTTTTATTGGTATTTTGTTTATCGTTTCTTTTTCTTCTGGGGGCTGATTTGTCTGTTGTTACGTTATAATTTACGACAACTGCCGACAGCACAGTTTAAGGAGCGTTTTGGCCGTAACTTCTTATATTCGTTGGCTGCTTATGCAGGCTTTGCGTCTATTTCCTATTGGATTCACTCTTATGGTATCCGTACTGATTTTCTGGGTAGTACATTGCTCTCCCAATTCTTTATTCAGTGTTCTCTGTGTACGCTGATCGGGCATATTTCCATGTTATACTCCGCACAGCGTGAGAAAGAGCGTGAGATAGAACGTCTACGTATAGAGAATCTGCAAAGCCGCTGTGATGCGTTGGCCAATCAGATCAATCCACATTTCTTCTTTAACTCCTTGAACGGAGTACAATCGCTCATCCGGAAGAAAGATGATGAAAAAACGTTGATGTATGTGCATGAATTGTCCGATATCTTCCGTTATATTCTTCAAAGTGATAAGAGAGGACTGGTTACTTTGAGGGAAGAACTGGAATTTATTCAATCTTTCCGTTATGTGATGGAAGTACGCTTTGCCAATAAACTGGTTTTCTCGATCCAAGTGGATGAGGCTATGCAGGATGAACTGACGTTGCCTGTGCTTTCACTGCTTCCGCTGGTAGAGAATGTGACCGTTCATAATATGATAGACAGTGAGCATAAAATGGAAATTACCATTAGGCTGAACGAGCAAAAAGAACTGGTGGTGAGTAATCCCATTTATCCTAAACTGTCTCCGCCTGATACGAACGGAACCGGGCTGAGAAATCTGGAAAGCCGTTTTACCTTGTTGATGAACAGGCAAATACGGATAGAATGTGATGAAAATACATTCAGAGTATATCTTCCTTTAAGTAAACAGAACTGATATCAAAATTGCATAGAGATATGAGAGTGTTGATTGTAGAAGACGAGACTGCCGCTTATGAGAATCTGGTGGATATTCTTAGCGAGGTCTCTTATGATATTCAAATAGCCGGTAATACGGAAAGCGTAACTCAAACCATTCATTGGCTGCAATCGAATCCTGCACCGGATTTGATATTTATGGATATTCATTTATCGGACGGTTCGGCATTTACCATTTTTGATAAAATGGAGTTGGAAACTCCTATTATTTTCACGACGGCTTATGACAGATACGCCATAGAAGCTTTCAAGGTGAATAGCATTGATTATTTGCTAAAGCCTGTCAAAGTGGAAGATGTAAAACAGGCGTTGGATAAATACAAAAAACTGACGTACCAGGATGTGATTCACTACTTATCCAAGTTGACTCAACTGGTGCCGACTCCTAAATACAAAGACAAGTTATTAATTTCATATAAAGATAAGCTGTTACCTGTCTGCCTGAAAGAAGTTTCATGCTTTTATACAGCGGATAAAAATACCTGTATCTACTTGAAAGACGGGAATATGTATCCATACTCCAAAACCCTGGAACAGATAATGGCTTCTCTGAATCCGGCAGATTTCATCCGGGCGAATAAGCAATTCATTATAGCAAGGAATAGTGTGACGGATATAACCATATGGTTTGATAATCGTTTGCTGGTAACGCTTGATGTGGAAACTCCCGAACGTATCTATATCAGTAAGAACAAAGCATCCGAGTTCAAATCCTGGATAGTGAATAACACGTAAGTTAGAATACGTTAATCAGTAATTATGGTATTTACAACCGTAATTTATCTACGGTTTCTATCACTAACGATTCCTATATTTGCAATTGGGAACTATTATAAAATAAAAGAGTAATTTTAAAGATGAAAAAAGAGAGATTTGTACTTGCATTCTTTACAGGCTGCTTGATTAGTGCGGCAAGCCTACAAGCACAAACCAGCAAGGACAGCACAAAGGTAGCAAGAAGTTATGCGATCAATGAAGTCGTAGTAACAGGTACGCGAAGTGAAACGGATGTGCGCCATTTGCCTATGACCGTATCGGTAGTGGGGCGTCCGCAACTTGAAGCGAGCCAGCAGACTTCAGTACTTCCGGTGTTGAATTCACAAGTGCCGGGCTTTTTCTCCACTTCACGTGGCGTAATGGGATATGGTGTAGCTACCGGTGCATCAGGGCAAATGTCTTTAAGAGGCATCGGAGGGCCCGCACAGGCCGGTCTTCCCACTACGGGATTATTGGTTTTAATTGACGGACATCCTCAGTATATGGGACTGATGGGACACCCCATTGCCGACGCATATCAGACCATGATGGCAGAACGTGTGGAAGTGCTACGTGGTCCCGCGTCTGTACTTTATGGTTCTAACGCCATGGGTGGGGTTATTAACATTGTTACCCGTAAGATGCAGGAAGACGGAATACGTACAAACATCAACATTGGTGCCGGCTCTTATGGAAGTGTACAGACCGAAGCCACTAACCGCATAAGAAAAGGGCGCTTCAGTAGTACGGTGACTGCCTCTTATAACCGTACAGACGGACATCGCGCTGACATGGCTTTTGAACAGTACGGCGGGTATGCCAAATTAGGCTATGACTTTACGGATAACTGGAAAGTTTGGGGCGATGTAAATGTCACTCGTTTCAATGCTACTAATCCGGGATCAGTAATGAAACCATATATAGACAATGATCAGCGCATTACACGTGGCATGACTTCTTTTGCATTGGAGAATCATTACGAAAAGACTTCCGGTGCATTGAGTTTTTTCTATAATTGGGGTGATCACTGGATAAATGACGGATATCAGCCAGGAGGAGAACCGCTTCAGTATCGTTTCAACTCTAACGATCAGATGCTTGGAGTATCATGGTATCAGAGTGTACAACTTTTCCAAGGCAACAGACTGACTGTGGGAGCTGATTATTTTCACTTTGGCGGTGAGGCATGGAACCAATTCTTTGATGGGCATCGTGAAACTTCGGCGAATAAGTCATTGAATGAAGTAGCAGGTTATGTAGATTTTCGTCAGGATATTGCTGCATGGCTTACACTGGATGCCGGAGCACGAGTAGATTATCATTCGCAAACGGGTACAGAGTTCATTCCGCAAGTGGGGCTGGCTTTCCATCTTCCGGAGAATGCAGAAATCAAGGCAATGGCAAGTAAGGGATTCCGCAATCCTACCATTCGCGAAATGTATATGTTCCCTCCGCAGAATCCGGATTTGAAACCTGAGAAACTTTGGAATTATGAGCTTTCTTTTTCACAACGTCTTATGGATAACCGTTTGTCCTATGGACTCAATGTGTTCTATATCAATGGTGAAAATCTCATTATACGTCTTCCAAATCCCAATGGTAGTGGTATGTTGAACCAGAATTCCGGTGAGATTGAAAACTGGGGAGCGGAAGCTAATGTAGGGTACCAGTTTAATCCGGTGTGGAGCGTGATGGCAAATTACAGCTGGCTTCACATGGAAAATCCGGTATTGGCTTCTCCGGAGCATAAACTGTATGGAGGAGTGAACTTCAGAAAAGGACGTTGGAGTGCATCTACCGGTATCCAGTATGTGAAGGGACTTTATACTGATCTGGATGCTGCGACAAAAGAGAACTTCGTGTTATGGGATATGCAGGGAAGCTTTAAGGCAACCAATTATCTGTCATTCTATGTGCGTGGTGAGAATTTGTTGGCACAACGTTATGAGATCAATGCAGGCTATCCTATGCCGAAAGCGACTTTTATGGGTGGAGTAAATATCAATTTTTAATAAGCATATTATATGAAAACAACAACTATCAGACTTTATTCACTGGATTACAGCAATGTGAAGACATATTTTGCTGCAGCCCTTTTCATTCTGGGTAATCTGGTTTTGCCACAACTTTGCCATCTTATTCCACAGGGTGGTCTTACTTTGTTACCGATTTATTTCTTTACGCTTATTGCTGCTTATAAATACGGTTGGAAAGTCGGATTGCTGACAGCCGTCTTTTCACCGGTTTTGAACCATCTGCTTTTCGGTATGCCTCCTGCGGGAGTATTGCCGGCCATCCTTTTAAAATCCGTTTTACTGGCAGTGGTTGCCGGATATGCAGCCAATCGTTTTAAACGTATCTCTATTCCTGTTTTAGCGTTAGTAGTACTGGCTTATCAGTTTATCGGGACGCTGGGCGAGTGGGCAATGGTAGGTAACCTTGCGCTTGCTTTCCAGGATTTCCGCATCGGCATACCGGGAATGGGATTACAGATTCTCGGTGGTTATTTGTTTATCAAGTATTTGGTTTATAAATGATATTCCATAAAATAAAAGTATGTTACGAAAAATCAGACTAACGTTTGCCATATTCTTTTTCGTGCTGATCACGCTTTTGTTTCTCGATTTTACGGGAACATTGCATGCTTGGTTCGGTTGGATGGCTAAAATTCAGTTTTTGCCCGCTTTGTTGGCATTGAATGTCGGGGTTGTGATAATCCTGATAGCATTGACACTGCTCTTTGGGCGTGTGTATTGTTCGGTAATCTGTCCGTTGGGCGTGTTTCAGGATGTAGTTTCATGGTTGGGTAAAAAGCAAAAAAAGAATCGCTATTCGTATTCACCTGCACTTAATTGGTTGCGTTACGGAGTGTTGGGAGTATTTATTCTGGCTCTGATAGGAGGAGTTGGTTCGTTGGTTGCCTTACTGGCACCTTATAGTTCGTACGGACGAATAGCTTCTAATCTGTTCGCCCCGGTATATCAGTGGGGAAATAATCTGCTTGCCCTGCTGGCTGAGCGTGCGGATAGCTATATGTTTTATTCTGTAGATGTCTGGATGAAGGCTGTGGGAACTTTTGTGATAGCTGTTCTGACATTTGTTATTTTGGCTGTGCTGGCCTGGCGCAACGGGCGTACATATTGCAATACAATTTGTCCGATAGGAACAGTATTGGGATTCTTTTCACGTTTTTCTTTGCTGAAACCAGTAATCGATACGAGTAAATGTAATGGTTGCGGTTTGTGCGCACGTAATTGTAAGGCGGCATGCATTGATTCTAAAAATCATAAAATAGATTATAGCCGTTGTGTGGCTTGTATGGATTGCATCGGTAAATGTAAGAAAGGAGCTATCCGCTATGAGCGTCCTCATAAGGAAGTGCAGAAACCGTTATCTGCTGAAAAAGTGACAGGTATTTCACCGGAGCAGGTGGACAATGCACGCCGTGCTTTCTTTTCTGCCGGTGCCGTATTTGCTGCAAGTACATTGCTGAAGGCACAGGAGAAAAAAGTGGATGGTGGATTAGCTGTTATTGAGGATAAGAAAATACCGGAGCGGACGACACCTATTGTACCGGCAGGTTCATTGAGCATTCGTAATTTTGCGCAGCATTGTACGGCTTGCCAGCTTTGTGTATCAGTGTGTCCTAATCAGGTTTTACGCCCATCCGGTAATCTGATGACGTTGATGCAGCCGGAGATGTCATACGAACGTGGTTATTGTCGTCCGGAATGTGCGAAGTGTGCCGAAGTATGTCCGACGGATGCGATTCATCTTACCAGTCTGGCTGATAAATCATCTATCCAGATCGGTCATGCCGTATGGATCAGGAAGAATTGTGTACCGTTGACCGATGGAGTAAATTGCGGTAATTGCGCCCGTCATTGCCCGGTAGCAGCGATAGAGATGGTTCCGTCTGAGGTAGATAATCCGGATTCTCCAAAGATTCCGGTTGTCAATGTAGAGCGTTGTATCGGTTGTGGTGCCTGTGAGAATCTTTGTCCGGCACGTCCTTTCAGTGCTATCTATGTAGAGGGGCATGAGAGACATCGGGTGATATAAAGGTGGTAATGTGATAGGGTGATAAAGTGATAAATGTTAGAAGAACAGATATGGAAGAACATAATAAAAATATAAACCGTAGGGATTTTCTGAAAATAGTGGGCATCAGTGCCGCTACAACAACGGCTGCTGCGACTCTTTATAGTTGCAAACAGAAGGATGGGGTGATTCCGGGAGGCAGTGCATCGACTCCGGTGCCTACTGATAAGATGACTTACCGCACTTCTGTGGCTCAGAAAGACCGTGTCTCACTTCTGGGTTATGGCTGTATGCGCTGGCCGACTGTTCCTTCACCGGATGGGAAAGGAGATATGATTGACCAGGATGCAGTGAACGAATTAGTAGATTATGCCATTGCGCACGGCGTGAATTATTTCGATACATCTCCGGTGTATGTACAGGGATGGTCGGAAAAATCTACTGGTATTGCATTAAAACGTCATCCGCGCGAGAAACTGTTTATTGCTACAAAGTTATCCAATTTTAGTAATTATAGCCGTGAAAACTCCATAGCTATGTATCGTAAGTCTTTCGAAGATTTGCAGACAGATTATATCGATTACTATTTGTTGCACTCTATCGGTAATGGTGGAATAGAAGCATTCAAAGCGCGATATATAGACAATGGTATGATGGAGTTTCTGTTGAAGGAACGTGAGGCTGGGCGTATCCGTAATCTGGGATTTTCTTTCCATGGTACAGTGGATACTTATGACTATGCACTTTCTCTGCATGATGAGGTGAAATGGGACTTTGTACAGATACAGCTCAATTATGTGGACTGGAAACATTCTTCGGGACGTAATGTAAATGCGGACTACCTATATGATGAATTGGTAAAACGAAATATTCCGGCAATCATTATGGAGCCATTGCTGGGGGGAAGATTGTCTAATGTACCGACTCATATTATGACACGTCTTAAGCAGCGCCGTCCGGAAGATAGTGTGGCTTCGTGGGCTTTCCGTTTTGCAGGCTCACCGGAACTGGTGTTGACGGTATTGAGTGGCATGACGTATATGGAGCATCTTCAGGATAATATCCGTACCTATTCTCCGCTGATTCCTTTGACAGATGATGATAAGGAGTTTTTGGAAGAAACGGCACAGTTGATGTTGAAGTACCCTACTGTACCGTGCAATGACTGTAAATACTGTATGCCTTGTCCGTATGGCATTGATATTCCTGCTGTGCTTATACATTATAATAAATGTGTGAATGAGGGGAATGTGCCTAAGAGCCAACAAGATGAGAATTACAGAAAGGCACGCCAAGCTTTTCTTGTTGGTTATGACCGTAGTGTGCCACGCCTGCGACAGGCAAATCATTGCATTGGTTGCGATCAATGTTCGCCTCATTGTCCGCAGAGTATTAATATTCCCAGGGAGTTGCGTCGTATCGACGGGTTCGTGGAGCAACTGAAACAAGGAACATTGTAGTATGGAATCTGTTATTAAGAATGAGAAATAATAAAAAACGTATGTGGCTTTGGATTGTGTTGGCGGTTGTAGGCATGGTATGCATTTCCGTATTTGCTTTTATTAATCAGCCGAGTTTCGGCAAGTTGCCTCAGGGAGCGCGTTTAGAGCGAATCAAACGCTCTCCTCATTACCGTGACGGCCAGTTCAATAATCTTCATCCGACGCAGATGCTGACCTCGGATGAAGGACGCGTTGGTGCTATGCTTTCTTTCTTGTTACGCAAGGCAGAGAATCTGCGTCCGGAGAATGAAGTTCCGGTTATCAAAACGGATTTGCATAAGCTGGGGCGTGATGAAAATGTACTGATCTGGTTTGGTCATTCTTCCTACTTTATCCAAGTAGATGGAAAGCGGTTTCTGGTTGATCCCGTCTTTTGCATGGCTTCGCCTGTATCCTTCGTCAACAAACCATTTAAAGGAACTGATGTCTATCAGCCGGAAGATATGCCGGATATCGATTATTTAGTGATTTCGCATGATCATTGGGATCATCTGGATTACCGGACAGTGAAAAGCTTGAAAGAGCGGGTAGGAAAAGTGATTTGCGGACTGGGTGTCGGCGAACATTTCGAATATTGGGGATATGATAGAGACCGGTTGGTAGAATTGGACTGGTATGAAGATACCGTTTTAGAAAATGGTTTTGCTGTCCATTGTCTTCCGACACGCCATTTCTCCGGTCGTGGTTTGAAAGCCAATCAGACCTTGTGGGCATCCTTCTTGATAGAAACTCCGTCACAAAAAATATATATGGCCGGTGACGGTGGTTATGATTCTCATTTTGAGGAAATAGGAAAGCGTTTTCCGGATATAGACCTTGCGATTCTGGAAAATGGTCAGTATAATGAAGGTTGGAAATATATTCATCTGATGCCTTCCAATATGGCAAAGGCAGCTAAAGAACTGAAAGCAAAAAGAGTAATGACTGTACATCATTCAAAGTACGCATTGGCAAAGCATCCCTGGGATGAGCCTTTGACGAATGAGAAGAAGATGCAGGAACAAGACTCGCTGAATATGGTGATTCCTGAGATAGGAGAAGTAATGCCGTTATAGAATTTTCATCTCTGTAATAATAGTGGGTGGCTGATATGATTGTTATGTAAAGGCAGTCATATCAGCTTTTTTGTTTTTTCCTATCCCAAAATAGTAGACTTTTTGAGTATTGGTGTAACTTTGTCAGCAGATATTAAAAACATTCTAAATACGAATCTTATGAAACAAGAAGTCTTATTCCTGCTTTTAAATGAATATGCCGACTGGGAAGGCGCTTTCCTTGCCATTTCCCTAAATACCGGGGTAATACCGGGCAGTGAAGTGAAATATATACCGAAGGTAGTTGCCCCTACATTGGATGTTGTGCGTTCTGTCGGCGGTTTTCGTACTTTGCCTGATTATAGTTTTCAAACGATGCCTGCTGACTATGCGGCATTGATTCTGGTTGGTGGTATGCAGTGGCAATCACCTGAAGCTGAACTGGTGGTGCCAATTGTGCAGGATGCATTACAGCGTGGCAAGATCGTTGGAGCTATTTGCAATGCTTCTGCTTTTATGGGAGCGCATGGTTTCCTGAACGATGTAAAGCATACCAGTAATACGCTTCCATATCTGAAACAATTTGCAGGTAGCGCATATACCAATGAAGCCGGGTATCAGGAAAAGCAGGCAGTCAGCGATAAGAATATCGTAACTGCCAACGGAACCGGACATTTGGAGTTTACCCGTGAATTATTACTTCTTTTGGATGCTGATACTCCGGAAAAGATTGATGCTGCTTATGATTATTATAAAAATGGCTTTGTGAGGTAACATTTGTCCTGTAATTAATCATATTCCTCAATCACATTACGGAATATATCTACTCCGACGATTTCTCTCGTTGAGACATCTGTGACCCATAGCCGATTGTTATGAACCAACAACTTCTGTCCGCCTTTGAATGTATAGCCGGGCACTGATTTGAAAGTCAGGAAAAATTTCTTTTTCTCTCTGTCGTAGCACCGGATACTACCGTCGGATGCTGAGATGTACATCAGATTTTTGTATAGGGCTATTCCTCTGGGATTAAATTCCAGAGGAAGCGTCTGACTGGTAGTCATTGTGATATTGTTTCCTTTTTGGATAAGAGTAGTATCGATCACATGTATTTTCCGGTTGCCGTATTGTCCGTAATCGGTGAGAAATACCAATCCGGTTGTATCTACTGCCATCTGGTGCGGATAAAATCCGTTGTTTACATCGAAACCATCCAGACTTCCACGTGAGTAGTAATTTATATTCTGATATTTCTCCGCACTCATATCACTTTGCAAAGTTACTTGCAGACCATCTTTCATGCGCACTATTATGTAATCGTCTACAATAGCCATTGCATGGGTGTGAAACAACTGTGTATTTCCATGCCCCCAGTTACGGTTTCCAATTCGGGTGATAAATTTCAGTGTATGTATATCGAACACATCGATGCACGAGCCTATATTGGCGAGATAAAGCCTCTCATTAGCTACGGAAATGGCCTCTACATAATTGTTGAATGTTTGCGTTGCACCATTGTAGGCCCATGTATTTAATGAACCTATTTTCTGATGAGCGGACAGGCTATATAATTCCACACTGAAATGTCCGCTTTGAGTATTGGCTATGAAGAGAGTATCACCGTATATATATGTACAGCCGGGCATGAATTCACCGGAAGCATATCCGAGTTTTTCTGCATTAATCACCTCTCCGGCTTTGTAAGAGTAGTAATAATGTATGGATGAAGGCTGTTCCGGTTCCACTTCCCTGATTACGTCTTCTATTTTTGTCTTTTCGCATGAGAGCAGGCATAAACCTGCTAATAGTATATATATTATCTTCATTTCTTTCTTCTTATTTCAATTCATTTAATGGAATGCTTGTCACTGTACCTGTTCCACGGTTTATCACAAAAAGAGTCTGGCGGGCCAGGGCTATTTTCTCCGGATTGCTAAAAGACTTTCCGTTTATGGTAGAATAGTCTTTTAAGATGCTTCCATCCTGGGGATTGATCTCTACAAGACATTCTGTCTTTTGATTTAAAGTCACAAACATACGACCGTCCCAGGAAACCACATCATAAGCTTGCGTTGGTAACTTCAGGGTGCGGACCGGATTTAATACTTTCTGCTCACGCATGGTAGTAAGATCATAGGCATAGATTTCTTTTTTACCAATGTGAGTGGTATAAAGTATATTGTCTTTATCTATCGTCATTCCGTATGTTCCCATTACTTCACCTACATTGTTGAAACGGCAATAGTTCGGTACGCGCATACAATTATTCGTTGTGACATCTTTTTCCATAAAGACGCAAACACGTCTTTTATCACGGATGAATACACAACCGTCTTTTACTAAAGCTTCGAAAGCATGTACGGTTTGATAGCTGCCTTCACCCCATTGGCCGTTTCCGATACATGTTATAAATTCAAGTGTCGTGGCATCAAAAACATCTGTCCGGCTACTTGTATTGGTTACATATATTTTGCCGTGGGCGGCTGTAATGCCATTGGGCTCACCGGCAAATGTTTCGGATGTGCCGTTGCGTATCCAGTTTCTGATACGTCCACAATGGGTTACTTGCCCGTTCTTTTCTTGGAAGACTTCTACACTATAGTTTCCGGTAGCATTGTTGACTATGTAAATGCGATCCTGATAGGCTGTAACATCCTTAGGCTTGAAGGTTGTTTCTGTAGCTTCGGGTACGTCCGACCATTTTAATGACACCGATAATGGGGTACCGTCTGCAATGTTTTCGTTGTCTTCTACCGGATGAAAACCGAGGCCGCCGTCTATTGCATCCAGTTCCGGATCTTCTATGACGAATGTGGAACCTACATATTTAGAACTGCCGTATAGGGTAGTCGCATTTTTACGGGTATGCATAAAACGCCGTGAGTAAACAGGGAGACGTTTCTCCTGACCTAACTTCAGATAGACAGCACGTCCCAGGGTGATCCATCCGGGACCTGTCTGCTCATAGGTCATGTTACCGTCGTGCCCGTATCCGAGGCAATGCCCTATTTCGTGGAAGACGGTGTGTATGTTGTATTCATCATCGGGATAATGTTGTAGGAAACACCATTCTGCCAGACCTAAAGTACTGCCTCCACCCAAACCGTTTACACCACTGACGTGTCCGAGAAGGTATGCGCCGTGGTTTAGTACTTTCTGCTTCAATTGATCGACATTGATGACTGTCTTATTATTATCGCTATGTAGCTTTCCTCTGTATTTCTCCAGTTCGTCTGCGAATTCCTGTGAAGAGAATGCGTATGCCAGGTTTAACATCAGAGCCACGCCTTCCCGACAATGGGCTGGGCGTATCGGATAAGCCCAGCTTCCTTGACGGCTATAGGCAGAGAAAGAAACTTTATACTGAGGTATTACACCGGTCATTTTCTTATAAAGCGGATCTTCACAGTCGATGCGTAAAGTCAAATCTGCCGCACTGATATGGGGATTAGCTTTGATCACGATTGTTTTTCCGGAAGCAGTGGTGTATTCCTTGTCTCCGGAAATCATGGGAAGCGCTTTATGAAACTCAATGAAGCCGGGCACTGTTTCAAAATCAGCCAGCAGAAATTCTTCATCGTAACCGACAATGCTTGCCCAAACTTTCATATCCTTAATCGGGCGGGGGCAGAAAAAGCGGACGAAGAGTTCCTGTTTTTCGTTGATAGACACTTGTAGTGGGGCATTGACACGGAAACTTCTTTGGTTGGCATCGAACAGAATATCTTCTGATTCCCCATCCTGTAACATTAACATGGAAACTTCCGGAGTATAATCTTCCGCCTTGACTTTTATGACTCCTTGTGTACGTTCGGGAACTGGAGAATCAATATAGTTGATGATTGTCTCTTCAGAACAACTGGCTAAGAGACTGAGAATGATTAATAAAGCTGTTAGTTTAATATTTGTCATTATGTATGTGTTTTTTTATGAGCCGGCAAAGATAGTTATTTATTCGTTTTTTGCATTCATAATCTATGCTTGTCGTATCGTTTATATCTCAGATTTTGCCTTTTTATAAGTTTGTAAGAGATATAGCTTCTTGGAACAGTATAGATCATAGAAGAATTTAGTACCTTTGCCTGCGAATACTAATGCGTTCCACCATGGAGAACATTACGTCCCCTTATAAGGAACATTGCGTCCCTCCATAAGGGGACGCAATGTTCCTTATAAGGGGACGAATAAACTTCCGTTGTCTTAGTCTTTAGTCCTTACGGAAAAGCGCCTTAGCCTTCACTGGTAACTTAATTAATCAATTAAAGAAAGAAGATTATGAGCGCTTATTATGACCTTTTTGAAAGTCCCGACGTACAGAATACGGGTAAACCTCAACCTTTGTATGCCCGTTTTATCCCCAAAGGTACTATGGGGCAGGAAGAATTTATTGACCGTGTCCATCGTTTCACGGGTATTAGCCATAGTTTGCTTCAGGGAGCAATGCAAGCTTTTACGGATGAACTGCGTGATGCCCTGGCTAATGGCTGGACGGTGGAATTTGGTGATCTCGGCTATTTCACTCCTTCGCTGAGCAGTCGTAGAGTGATGGATAAGAAAGAAATTCGTTCGGCATCCGTATCCTTGCGTGGATTGAATTTCCGCCTTAGTAAACAGTTCTTTCGGGAATTGAATGAGAAAATTACGTTTGAACGCAGGCCTGCTCAGGAAGCATCGTCCGATGTTTCCGGTACTTTATCTAAGGAAGAATGTTTGAAGCTTTTGCAAGAGTATTTGCAAAAATATCCTTGCATTAATCGTACGCAATATTCCCAACTGACCGGACGCAGCCGCAAACGGGCGATTGTAGAATTGAATGCTTTCATACAGGAAGGTGTTTTGGCAAAGCATGGGATGGGGAAAGCTGTGGTGTATATTGCAGGGTGAGAAAAATATTGTTTCATCCTGAGTAAATATTCTTTGTTTTTATTTTGTCTTCTTGTTTTTTATTACTACATTGCCACGACATTAATCAATTTCCTCTAAGTATATACTTTCCCGAAGTTTATTAATGCTTGTGGCCCTACTATCAATTTGCGATAGACTACTATGAGGTTATATCACCTGTGAATTTGTAACACAAATCAATAATGCTATGAGTAAGATATTAAACACGCTATTTTTTTGTATATTGGGGATTACCCAATTTGGCAATGTACATGGTCAAACCAATGACGAATTGAAAGCTTTGAGAGATTCTCTTTTAGAAATCAATGCGTATTCTAATGAAGTTGCTTCTTTTGTTCCGAATGTAATATTACCTTCTCCGGAAACACGTGCACTGTTTCGAAGCATTGATTATTCTATGAATAATTCTAACGGGGTAATACCTATCGAAATTCCGTTATATACAATACAATGTGGCTCAATATCATTACCCATTACTTTGACCTATTCTACTACCGGAAGGAAAGTGTCAGATGTAACCGGAGCGGTTGGTTTAGGTTGGAGTTTAAATACAGGTGGCATGGTTTCACGTACGGTATACGGCTGCCCAGATGAAACTTATAATTTTCCCACAGGACTTAAAAAAGCGAATGAGTACAATTTACGAAATTTTGCAGACTATGACTTTCTTGCAACTTTAGTTCATTTTGACAGAAGTTCACCTAATTACTCGGACCATTACCTCGATACTGAATATGATATATTTTCTTATTCAGTTGGCAGTCATTCCGGTAGTTTTGTACTAAAAGAGAATCAACCTGTAATGCTAAACGCGGCATCTCCTGTTAGGATTAACACAGGAGGAGCTTATACTACCTCCATAACAGATGAGAATGGTACAACTTATCTGTTTGATAATCCGGAGTATACTACCAGCATTTTTAAAGGATCTATCGGGCAATTAACGGACTTCAGTACTGGAACCAGCCTGACAAAAGTAACATCCTGCGATGGAAAACAAGCGATAAATTTTACTTATTCCACTTATGAGTATAATCTAGGCCCTTCTACATATGACTATTTATCAATAACGGAAAATACATTAGAAGATAGACAGGAGGGAGGTGATATGGATCGTAATACGATTCAAAGCCGATATGATAGGCTTATTAAGCCCTCGACCGTATATTCCATTTATAGGGTAAACAGGATAAGTACTATAAGCTTTCCTGGTGGAACCATCACTTTTACACAAGATAATAGTGATAAAAAGATTACTCAAATGAAGGTAAAGGATACTCAAGGCAATCAAATAAAAGTAATAGATTTTGCGTATCTTAGGCTGGAAACCGGCATATATGCGCTAAAAACGTTAACTATTAATAATGTAGAGAAGTATGATTTTGAATATTTCCCCTCACAGGAAACCACATTGTTTGGGAAAGATTATTGGGGATATAAAAATAGTAGAGGGTATTTCGGAATTACAATTCCATCAATTACTTTGGCGGATGATAAGTTTACTCAAATATTTGGAGGTACTAACGATAGATTGCCGAATTTAGGAACAACACAGGACGGTATCTTAAACAAGATTATTTATCCTACCGGTGGTTGGACTCAATATTATTATGAGCTAAATCAATACAATCTTCGAGGAATCAAATCGGGAGGTGGACTTCGGGTATCGCAGATTAGATCAGCTGATGAGGAAGGTAATCTGATTATTAAGAGCTATGAGTATAGTAATAATGGTTGCGGAACCTATATGGTTTATCCAGAGGATGCCTGCCGTCCGTCTGACGATGTTTTTGTCGAATACTACGTTCCTGGGCAAACTTACTATGGACACTACAGAAGACGTTCTTTTAATTTTGAATTTAATGATGATGTATCCTACCTTGCTAATGCAGGCATTCATTATACAGCAATTACTGAATATACCCATAATGTAAGCAAAGGAGAATTTGGTAAGACTGTATATTTTTATGATAATCCTTATGAGGCTGATGCTACTGCCGAATATCCTTCCAGAGGAGTAGTAAGTCCGGTAAAAGATGGAAAAATATTTGTGAGTCAATTTAACAGTTTCTGGAGAAAAGCTAATTTGTGGATTAAACATATTTATAAAAAAAATGGAAGTGATTATGAGCTCCAGACAGAAATAGAAAATAAATATGATAAAACTCAAATAGATAGGTTATATGGTCTTAAGATTTTTACGTCTGCGGAATTTTATAATGATTCCTCTTATGGGTTGGAGAAAGAGGGAGCTTATGCCGGATATGAAGTATTTAGATTCGCAGATTACTATATTTCAATAGGAAAAGAACAATTGATATCTTCTGTAGAAACAAATTATTTTCCGGGAGGAAACATCAAAAAGCAAACAAACTATTATTATAATGATAAGGGGCTGTTAAAGAAGAATGTCGAGAGTTTCGGGAATGAAACTGTAACCAAAGAATGGACCTATTATTATGAGAGTGAGAATGAAATGAAAAGCTTGAATCTGCTATCTCCTTTTAAAGACTATACAGTTAACTATCAAAATGGAGCGGCATCAAGCAATGTTATTGACTCCAATACATATACCTATCAAAAGTGGGGAGAAAAAGCATGGGCTCCAAGCCAAATATATACTTTTTCATCGGGAAAGGATACACCTTATGTAATTTATCATAAGTATGACGATTATGGAAACCCACTTTGGATTACTGACATCAATTCAGAAGATGTCATATATGTGTGGGGATATAATAAACAGTATCTTGTTGCAGAGATCAGGAACCTTCCTTATGCTACTGTAGATGCGGCATTGAATATGAATTCATTTTCATCCGCGGTGGTTCCAGATTACTCTAAAATAGACAAACTGCGTAAGGACTATCCTAAAGCTTACGTAAAGAGTTATACGTATAAACCTCTGGTTGGCATCACTTCAGTTACAGATGTTAATGGATTGAAGACAACCTATGAATATGATGCCGAATCCCGTTTGAAGGCTATCAAGGATCATGAAGGTGCGGTTATGCAGGAGTTTATATATCATTTTAGGCGATAACATGCGCTATATCACAAGAAACTGTTTTCTATATGATTTATTTTTAATTATGTGCTAATCTTGAAATGCTATATTATGAGAAAGGTATTCTATCTTATTATTGTGGGCTTGTCATTGCCGCTCTTTATTCAAGCACAGATGTTGAATATGAGCTCAAATCTTCCCCGCAAAGGTGACCGGTTGATAAAACATCAGGTTACCCCCTGTGAGCCTGGTAAAAAAGGACATCAACAGATCTGGGATTTTAGCAAAGTAAATTTGCAGGAGGCCAATTATGAATTGACTTATACTGAGCAGGGAACTGATACCATCATTGGTACCGAACACCGCACGATGTATTATTATCATGCCTCTGGTGATTCTCTTTTTTGTATCGGTTATGAGAACCCTACGACTTTTATCACCTATCAAAAGCCGGAACTGCTGTTTGCTTTCCCTGTCTTTCAAGGCAGTAGTGTAACCGATTATTTTGATGCTTCGGGAAACTACTGTGATCAATTGAATATTCGCCTGCGAGGTAAAAGTAGAGTAACGGCAGATGCTTCAGGAATGCTGATACTTCCGGAGGGTGACACTTTGCGTAAGGTTTTACGTATTTGTACTCATCGGCAGATTCATCAGAAAATGACTCGTAAAGAAGAAATACCTGACTCACTGGGACATACTCCTTTTATTTTAGATCGCGATAGTATTGAATATTTGTTGGCCGGTGATTCTATCCATTTGGAAACTGAGACTTGGCGTTGGTATGCCGATGGCTATCGTTATCCGGTTTTTGAAACAGTAAAGAGCACGGCTTACAAATTCGGAAAAGCTTATGAGCATTTTACCACCTCCTTTGTATATTTACCTGACGAGCAGTATTATGACTTACCCTATGATACCGATAATCAGGAACGGCGTGATTTAATTGCTGATGAACAACATGACCGGGAATGGAAAGATACCGATAAAAATACAGGTGACATACGAAGTGACCAAGTTATTGATTACAGTTATGGAATAGGAAGTGATGACAATCTATATATCACCTATGAATTGAAACAGCCGGGTGAAGTATTCTTGACGCTTTTCGACTTGCAAGGACGTCAGCTGACCACTATCCAACGCTCAAACCAGTCCACTGGTAATTATAGGGAAACAATTTCCATGAACGGTTATCCAAAAGGTGAATATATCTTGCGGATAACGGTAGGGAAAAAAGTTTATGCAGAAAAAATCATAAGAGGCTAAAAGCATCTTTCCCAACAGAATAAACCGAAAAGTTATGAAACACGCTTATTATATATTATTCATTTTGATGTGTTTTCAGGAAATCTCTATAGCACAGGTTTCCTCACAAAACTATATCCGTACCCGTACGTATAATAATGGAAGTACTTCATATATAGATGAAATTTCTTATTTTGATGGTTTAGGCCGTCCGTTTCAAACTGTACTGAAAGGTGTTAAGCCTGGCGATCCGTCTGTAAGTAATCTAGTCACTCTGAAAGAGTATGATGGTGCCGGGAGGGAAGTTAAAAACTGGCTTCCTATACCTGCCTCTGGTGAATATATAGATCCTGCTACATTCAAGAGTGGTTCCATTGCTGAATATGACAATGACTCACGGCGTTATAATCAGACAAATTATGAAGCTTCTCCTCTGAGCCGAATTACAGAACAGTATGGTCCTGGGGCAGCTTGGAGTTCCCGTCCTGTAGCAACAGCTTATCTTACCAATACGACTTCCTCTCCTTTGAACTGTATCAATTATCAGGTTAGCAGTACCGGCGGATTAACTAAGAACAGTGATTATTCTGCTGGTCAGCTGTATGTCACTAAGACGACAGATGAGGATAATAATGTGAGCTATCAATTTACGGACCAACAGGGGCGTATATTACTTACCCGGCAAATGGACGGAAATGAAACTTATGACACTTATTATGTATATGATAATCGTAATAATTTAAGTTTCGTACTTCAACCGATGTATCAGGAACCTGGGGCGAACCTGGATTTAAATTCATTTCAATATAAATATGACAGTCGTAACCGTTGCATTGAGAAAAAACTACCTGGCGTACAGTCCATATATTATGTGTATGATAGGGCTAATAACTTGATATTTTCACAAGATGGAGAACAGAGGGATCGTAATGAATGGACCTTTTCTATCCCGGATGTTTTGGGACGTACTGTTTTAACGGGAACTTGCAAGAATAGCCTTAATCATAATCTTGATCCTTTAGGAACAATAGTGGTGAAGGCTGTTTGGGAAAATATAGATAATACGAGTAAAGGATATACTATAAAGGGTATTTCTTTAACGAGTCCTGTAATATATTCTGCAAGTTATTATGATAACTATGATTTTATAGGCAAGAATTCAGTTCCGACTACAATACAGTATGTCAACCAGCCTTCCGGATTTGGAAGTAGATATACGGAGAGTGCCAATGGTTTTCTTACTGGAAAAATAACAGCTGAACTTAGTACGTCCGGAGTAGATGGTTATTTATATTCTGCATTCTACTATGACAATAAAGGGCACGTCATTCAAAGCCAGTCTACTAATCATTTGAATGGCTTTGAGAAAGAATATATTGCTTATAACTTGTTTGGAGATCCCGTAAAAAAACAACATGTACATAGTAAAGGTGCAGACTCTCATAAGGAGTTGTATACCTATGAGTATGATCATATGAAGCGTTTGATTAAAACAACACATAAACTGAATGGCAATGGAGAAGTCATCTTGTCGGAAAATACTTACAATAAAGTAGGTCATTTGGAATCCAATAAGAAGTATGGAAATACTTCCTTGAATAGTAATCTGGTAAGTACTTACACCCATAACGTACGTTCATGGCTTAAATCTGTTTCTGTCGGCACCCTATTCACCCAAAATTTGTATTATAATGAATCTTATGGCGGCAGTACAGCTCAATATAATGGTAATATCTCTGCAATGAGCTGGAAGGCGTTCGGTGACAATAACCTTCGTGGATATGCCTTTAGTTATGATGATCTTTCACGTCTTGCCAATGCAAAATATTTAGTCGATGGTTCTGCTAGCTCGCACTATAACACTTCTTATTCATATGATAAACAGGGAAATATAAAGAGTTTAGTGCGCTATGGTAAAATCAGTACCACTGCTTATGGAATTATGGATAATTTAACTTATACTTATTCCGGCAACCAACTCCATAATGTAAGTGATACCGGCACTGATCCTTTATATGCAGGAGCCTTTAACTTTGTTGATGGGAATAAGACCTCCACCCAGGAATATCAATATCATAAAAATGGTAATTTGAAGTTGGATTATAACAAGAAAATAGCTCTGATTCAATATAATAATTTAAATTTGCCGAATACATTGCAATTTACGAACGGACATCGTACGGACTATTTATATAGTGCAGATGGCGCGAAATTGAAAGTGGTACACAAGACTGCCATTGCCAATGTCGTAGTTACTATGGGTAATTTAAAAGATTTGGCAACAAATGAAGTCTCACGAACTGATAGGACTGATTATTGCGGTAATATGGTTTATGAGAATGACAATTTAAGCAAGATACTTACTGATGATGGTTATATCACTCTTAATGGTACGATACCGACTTACCATTATTATCTGAAAGATCATCAGGGCAATAATCGTGTGGTGACTTACTGGAATGGGAGTCAATGGATTGCGGAACAAGTTAATCATTACTATCCTTTTGGTGGATTGTTTGCTGAGGGTATAACTACGAGTAGTCAGCCTTATAAGTACAATGGAAAAGAATTGGATAGGATGTATGGACTGGACTGGTATGATTATGAAGCTCGAATGTATGATAGTGCTTTGGGAAGATTTATGGTGATGGATCCGATGGCAGAAGAAATGTATTCGTGGAGTACATACACCTATTGCCTTGATAATCCAATAAAGCATGTTGATAAGGATGGGAAAATACCTTTGCTTGCGGGGCTTATTGGTGGTGCTACTGACTATATTATACAGGTAGCTGTAAATAAGATTGGAGGGAAATCATGGTCTGAATCATTAACAAATGTGGATACGAAGTCTATTATGGTATCAGCAGGAACAAGTATGGCTGGGATTGGATTGGGTAATGTGGTAAATAAAGGTATAAAAGCTGTTAGAATGGCTCAAACAAGTTCAAAAGTAGCGGCTGCATTAGAAATGGCTGGAAAAGTAGTTGTAGATGCAACACTCAGTGTAACATCTCAATATATTAAGGAAGGTGAAGTTAGTGGAAAAGAAGTTGCTGTTGATGTTGGCGCTGGATATGGAGCTGAAATGGTTGGTGATTTTGTAAAATCTTTAAAGCAAAATTCACCAGAAGCTAAATTGCTATATCAACAGGCTGATCATGCAAAGAGAGTTGCTGGAGATAATCCAAGAGCATCAAGGGCTGAAAAGCTACGAGTAGCAAATGAAAAAGCAATGAAGTATGGAGATAAAACAGCAAATTCAGTTAGTATTGCTATCAGTAATATTAGTAGTAGAACAGTTAATGGGATAATCGAAGATGATGAAAATAAGTAAAAAAATTTGGATTAGTATTGCATTTGTGTTTGTAATGGTTTGGTATATGGGAAATTTCAATGCAGCACTTGATTATGTAATTCTAGTATATGGCAATCTTTATTTTATTACTGATGTGTCATGTGCTTATATGAAATTGAAGATTGTCCATTTCAATTTTCGCAAAGCAGCGACAACTAGAGAATGGACTAGATTTCTTATATCAAGTGTTGTTATTTGGTTACTTTTTTTCTTTATACGATCAGAGTTCGCTTTTTTATTAGCAATACTTTTTCCTTTGATTTTATTGCCATTACTACTTATATATGATATATGTGCAACTTATATAAGAAAGTTTTTTAATTAGTATCATTTACTAGATGTGATAATAGTTAAAAGATGTTGATTCACTTACTTGTTTTATAAGTGATGAAAACATCCAGAGAAGGTGCTAACAATAAAGGATATAGGTTATGTATATAAAAAGAAGTTTCATTTATATTTTTTTTTATGGCATTATTCTTCTGGTGGAGAAGTAAAATGAAAATAGAGGCTCTTTATAAAAAGCCAGAAACTAGTGTATAGGCTTTACTAATTTCAATAATTATCTTTGTTTTTATTTATTCTTATGAAATATATAAATAGTATAGCGGTATATGCTACATTTATTTTTTCTGTCAAAATGATGTTTTTTGACGATTTTATCAATTTGGGAGTGATAGATCAACACTATGGTGTAGTTTACTTTATATTACTATTAGTATTGATAAGTTGTAGAATAATAAATAAAAGAAAGAATGGAAATAAAGAAACTGATATATAAATTTTATTATTATTCAAATATAATAGTAGATCGAGTTTTCTGGAATTATTTTATGATTATGGTTTTATATCGTTTTGTTATCAGTAAAAAGATTCCTATTTTATTGTCTTATTTATTTTTCCTCTTACTTGGATTGTATTGGGGATATAAATTGGCAAGAGCAGCCTATGATTATTTGAAAATGCATCCAGAAGATAAATGACTTCCCGCTGGCTTGATATTAAGAGTAATAATCAGGGGAATATAAAGCTCATATTAATGTGCAATGATTTTATTTCCTCTTAATTACTCCCAAGTCACCGTTAAAGCACCACTCCACTTTTACGGCATAGTATCTTTGCAACGTGATCACAAACAAAGAACAATTTATTAACTATTTAAATTTAAAAATTATGTCTATTCGCTACGTTGTAAGTAAAAGAGTGTTTGGTTTTGATGAAAAGAAAGCTGAAAAGTTTGTTGCCGAGTCGCGTACTCTTGGAATGATTGAGTTCGATGAATTATGTGAAGAGGTGACGAAAGTGGGATTGGCTCCGAGGGGTGCAGTGAAATTTGTATTAGATGCATTGATTGATACCTTGAAGTTGAATATTAACAAGGGATTTTCTGTACAATTAGGAGATTTTGGGTGTTTCCGCCCCGGAATTAAGGCTAAAAGTCAGGATAACTTAGAGGATGTAACGGCAAGTACAATTTCTCGCAGAAAGATAATCTTTACTCCGGGTACAATTTTTCAGAATATGCTGAAGAGCGCCAGCCTGACGCGTATGGCTTCAGGGAGTACCACGACTTCCGGAGGTACAACACCTGATCCCGACCAGGGGGGTGACGGAGGTATCGAAGATGATCCGTTAGGATAAATAATCTTGAATTATTTGCCTGAATACTTGACTTCGCCTTTTGAATGTTGTATCTTTACAAGCAATAAACCTAAACATTATGATGATAGAAGATGAATTTGTGTTTCAGATCCGGACATACAAGAAAAAGGAATTAGCCCACTTGTATTGTCCTGATATAACTGAACGTTGTGCTATCCGGACATTGACTCGCTGGATAAAAATGAATAAAGAACTTTATGCAGCATTGCTTTATACAGGCTATACGCCCAGGGCACGTACGTTTTTCCCTAAGCAGGTTTCAATCATTGTTCGCTATTTGGATGAGCCTTAAACTTTGAAGGCCTGAGACTTATAAAAAACAAGCAGAAATATTGTTTTATGTTAAAGCGAAAGGTTTCATTAAACTTTTCGCTTTTCTTTTTGTCTCATAAGCAACAGGATTCAATAGGTAATATAAAAAAATAAAGAAGGTATTAGTTCAAAACGGGCGGAGCATTATCCGTTCGTTTTTTTATTTATTCCGGCTTTCCCTTGTATTTTTGCCTCTCTTTTCGTTCCTTTGTTCCGTTAATTGTAAACAAATGGCAGAATGAAAAATGTATTTTACTTCTGGATATGCATAGCCGTGTGGCTGTTGTCAGCTTGTTCTTCTCAGAAAAAAGGAGATGGGGAAGATGTGCAGGTATTGATGAAAGACAGTGTGGACGCCAGCGGTTTGCAACGTATGCAGGTGTCTGATAGTAAAATGAGTTTTACTTATAATGGTAAGGAGTATCACTCGAATGTGATTCGCCGCCCGGATGACAGTTTGCCTGTTGTAACGAATGAACAGGGAGAAAAATTTGTAGATAACCGTATTACATTACGTATAACTTCCGGTGGTAAGTCTATTGTGAATAAAGAATTCACAAAAGAGAGTTTTGCTTCATTGGTGGGTGCTAAATTCTTGAAACACTCTATTCTTGAAGGATTGGTGTACGATAAAAACACATCGAAAGGCATGGTTTATGCAGCAAGCATCTGCTATCCGCAGTCCGATCTTTATATTCCATTATCAATAACTGTATCTGCCGATGGCAAGATTTCTATAGCAAAAGAAGAATTGTTGGAAGAGGTGTACGAAACAGACAGTATTTGATAAGAGATATTCCAGAATGTTTCCTAATTTATGAGTTTCCTTTGCCGGTATGAAAATCCTGATTGTAGAAGACGAACCGGATTTGCGGGAAACAATCCGCATTTCCCTGTTGAAAGAACATTTCGTAGTGGAAACTGCTGCCGATTATTTCTCGGCACTGGACAAAGTGAATGACTACGATTATGACTGCATTTTGCTGGACATCATGTTGCCCGGTGGAAGTGGTCTGGATTTGTTGCGCGAACTTAAACGACTTCATCGTAGTGACAGTGTATTAATCATTTCAGCAAAAGATTCCTTGGATGACAAAGTAGAAGGATTGGAATTGGGAGCTGATGATTATCTGACCAAACCTTTCCATCTGGCGGAACTGAATGCGCGGGTAAAATCTGTTATTCGTCGGAGGCAGGCAAAAGGGGATGTTTCCATTACGGTGGGGAATCTGTTGCTTTATCCTGATAAACGGCAAGTGGAGGTCGGGGGAGTGCCTTTGCAACTTAACCGGAAAGAATTCGATTTACTTTATTACTTTATAGTCAACCCTAATCGTGTAATTAATAAAATGAGCCTTGCAGAGTCTGTATGGGGCGATAATATTGACCAGGCAGATTCTTTGGACTTTATTTATTCTCAGGTGAAAAATCTCCGCCGGAAATTGAAACAGGCTGATGCTACCGTGGAACTGAAAGCGGTATATGGTTTTGGCTATAAACTTTCCGAGTCATGAAACTTCTCCATTATACCTACCGAAAGCTCTCGTTACTGCTACTTCTGCTGATGGCTGCATGGGGTGTGTTGTTTTATTATGCCATTATTGATGAAGTGATGGATGAAACGGATGACACGCTTGAAAACTATAGTGAGATATTGATTAATAATGCCTTGATGGACCCGTCTGTTCTTGAAACAGAGGGGACGCTGATGTCTTTTTATAAATTCCGGCCTATATCCGAAGAAGAGGCAGAAGACTATGATGAAGAGTTCTATGACTCTACTGTCTATATCGAAAGCGAAGATGAGGATGAACCGGTGCGGGTGCTGAAAACAGCTTTCCGTATGCCGGACGGACAGTATTATGAATTGGAACTGATGATTTCCATTCTGGAACGTGATGATATGGTGGAAGCCATTCTTTGGTATCTGGGAGCACTGTTTTTACTTTTCCTGATTTGTACGTCTATCGGTACGCGCCTGATATTGCAAAGTGTGTTCCGCCCGTTGCAGCGCTTGCTGGACTGGTTGCAACAAATTCAACCGGGGAAAGAGCTTCCAGTGCTGGATAATCCTACGAAGATACGGGAATTCCAGCAGTTGGGAGAGGCAGCTGTGGATATGGGAAATCGTAGCTATAAAGCTTATGAAGAGCAGAAGCAGTTTATAGAAAATGCTTCGCATGAGTTGCAGACACCACTTGCTATTGTGCGCGGCAAAGTAGAACTGCTTGCTGAGAATGAGTCGATGACCGAGCAACAGTTGAAAGAACTGGATGAAATATACACTACATTGGGTAGGGCGGTCAGACTGAATAAGTCTTTATTGTTGTTGTCCCGTATTGAGAATGGGCAATATACCGAAACGGAGGATGTTTCTGTAGATGAAGTTTTGGATGAACTATTGCCCGATTTGATGGATATATATGAAGGAAAAAAGATACATCTGGTACGTATAAAGGGAGAAGAACCTTTCGTGATCCGGTGTAACTTGTCTCTGGCACAGATTCTGGTTTCCAATTTGGTGAAAAACTCCTTAGTACACAATCATGCGGGGGGAGAGTTGCATATTGAAACGACGCCTTCTTCATTGATTATTAAAAATAGTGGCGAACATCCATTGGATGGAGAAAAGCTATTCCGGCGTTTCTATCGCAGTATCGACGGAAAGAAAGATTCTACCGGTCTAGGACTTGCCATTGCCCGTTCTATTGCTATTTCTGCTTCTCTCAATCTGACTTATAAGTGGCAGGAAGGAATGCATCTGTTTTTGCTTGTTAAAGAATCTGAAAAGAAAAGCTAAAGGCGGATATTCCCAAATCTTTCCCGATTCGCTGTCGTTATTTGCAGTGTGAATAAAAACAAGAAATAAATTAGTAACACTTAAAAGAATAACGATTATGAAGAAGATTTTATCTATTCTCGTATTGGCTATTGTGGCCGTTCAGTTCGCTTTTGCAGGTGATGTGATTACCAAAGACGCAAAGGAGCTCCCTTTGAATGCGCGTAACTTTATCAATCAGTATTTCAGTAAACCGCAGATCTCATACATCAAGATAGACAGTGAATTCTTATCTAAGAAGTATGAAGTGACTTTGACTGACCGTACAGAGATTGATTTCGACAAGAAAGGTAACTGGACGGAAGTAGATTGCAAGAAGGGTGCTGTACCTGCCGCCCTTATCCCTGTTTCCATTAAGGATTACGTGAAAAAGAATTTCCCGAATGAAATTATCACCAAGATAGAACGTAAAGGTACAGGTATAGAAGTAGAGCTTGCTAATGATTTCTCATTGAAATTTAATAAAAAAGGACAATTCGTCAGTATGGATGATTAATGGAGGGGAAAAAGATGAAGACAAGATTTTTAATGTTAGCGATGATGATGTGTATGGCTGCTGTTACGTTCAGTGCATGCAGTGACGACGATGATGATGATAAAAGCATTAATGTTCCTGAGTCTGTGATACAAGCCCTGAAACAGAAGTATCCGAGTGCGACAGGAATAGAATGGGAACAAAAAGGAACCTATTTTGTGGCCGATTGCTGGTTGGATGGAAAAGAATCAAATATATGGTTTGATCCCAATGCCAATTGGCTGATGACGGAATCGGAAATATTCTGGAATGATGTTCCTGAAGCTGTACAGACTGCATTTGGTAGTGGAGAATATGCAAACTGGGTACAAGATGATTATTATTTCCTGCTGTATCCATTGCAGCCCATGCAATATGTGATTGAAGTAAAACAGGGAAATCAGAAGTATCAGTTATTCTACTCGGAAGATGGAGGACTGATGAATACGGTAAATGTGACGGGAAAGGATGATACGATTTATCCACCGGTAAATTAGTGATTAGGGGTTAGTGATAAGTGATTAGTGGGCTGCGCCATGTACTGCAAGAATACTAATCACTTATCACTAACCCCTAATCACTATTCTCCCATTGGGCGATAGTCCTTGGCCAATCCGCCTTCGCTGGTTTCTTTGTAGAGTGATGGCAAATCGTTTCCGGTTTCTTTCATTACTTCTACAACTTTGTCGAAGGATACACGATGCATGCCATCAGTAAATGAAGAATAAAGGTTGGCATCCAGTGCGCGGGCGGCAGCATATGCATTGCGTTCAATACAAGGTATTTGAACTAATCCGCATACTGGGTCGCAAGTCATGCCGAGGTGATGTTCCAGCCCCATTTCGGCTGCATACTCTATTTGTGCAGGGCTACCACCGAATAATTGGTTGGCGGCAGCTGAGGCCATGGCACAGGCTACACCTACTTCTCCCTGACATCCTACTTCTGCTCCAGAAATGGATGCATTGGTTTTTACGATATTTCCTACAAGACCGGCTGTGGCAAGCGCACGAAGAATTCGGGTGTCACTGAAATCACGGCTTTTAGCAAGATGATATAATACTGCCGGCATCACACCGCAAGAACCGCAGGTGGGTGCGGTAACTATTGTTCCCCCTGAGGCGTTTTCTTCACTTACGGCAAGGGCATAGGAAAATACCAACCCGCGAGATTGCAAAGACTGCTTGTATCCGCTGGCACGTATGTAATAAGTAGAGGCTTTGCGGCGTAAGTTCAATGGACCGGGCAGTACACCTTCTTGCTCCAATCCGCGGCGAACGGCTGCTTGCATGGTTTTCCAGACTTCTTGCAGGTAATCCCATATATCTTCTTCCTCACACTCCTTGACGTACTCCCAGTAACTTCTTCCGGTCTTTTCGCACCATTGTAGGATCTCTATCATGTGATTCATACCATAGATATCCGGGGTATTGACAGAAGATGCACCATCATTTTCTTCAGCCAGTGCACCACCGCCTACACTGAATACTGTCCATGCATCAGTCTCTTTTCCCGAAGCATCCAATGAAACGAATTTCATGCCATTGGGATGGAAAGGTAGAAATATTTTGGGTTCCCAAATAATTTCTACCGGAGCGGCTGGCTGCAGGGTGTCGGTAATGGCTATGTTAGTCATGTGTCCCTTTCCTGTGGCAGCAAGGCTACCGTATAAAGTCACTTTAAATGAGGAAGCTTCCGGATGTTTTTCCAGAAAGATCTCAGCAGCTTTGCGGGGCCCCATTGTATGGCTGCTTGATGGCCCTGTACCGATGCGGTAGAGTTCTTTGATTGATTTCATAATTATTTTATTTATAGGTCAACGACTGTGATTCCTGCACCACCAAACTGCACATGTTCGTCGGCAAAATGCTTGATGCCGGGAACTGTTTGCAGGTATTGCCGGATAAGGGTACGCAAGATACCTGTACCTGTTCCGTGAAGGATACGTACGCGTGACATACCTACAAGGATAGCATCATCTATAAAGTAGGTTACTGCCTGTAGAGCTTCGTCACCACGCATTCCGCGTACATCGATGTCTTGCTTGAAGTGCAATTTCTTTTCGTACATGCTGTCCTGGGTTTGATTGCTGACAAAGGTACTCTTAGTAGAGGTGTCCACCTTTTGTGGGGCGGAATTTGTGCGTTCCAAACGTTCCAGCTTAACAGTGGTTTTGATACTGCCAAAAGCAATAATGGCATTTTTGCCATTTACCTCCAATACTTCGCCCACCGAGCTCTGGCCCTTTATCTTTACCATAGCTCCCGGGGTAATGCTTGCCAGGCGCTCAGCTTCCTGTTTGGCTTTTTGGGCAGCCTGTTCCTGGGCTGAAGGAATGTTGTTTGTATCTTTATTTTTCTTTTCTTTTTTTCGGTTCTGTTTTTCTTGCAATTTTTGCATTTTGAGGGCTATCTTCTCCTCTTGTTCTTTAGAGGCAAGAGCTTCCATCGATTCACGGAACTCGGTCAGTTCCTGACGTGCCTGGCGGGTTTTCTCTTTTTCAGCCTGTGCTTCCTTAATGGTGCGGATGGTGTTTTCAATCCGTGCATTGGCTTCCTGTACCAGCTGTTCTGCTTCCTCTTTAGCTTTACGGATAATCTCTTTGCGGGATTTCTGCAGGTCTTCCATTTCTGCCTGATAGCGGGAGATGGTATCTTCCATATGCTTTTCACGCTGGCGGATAGTCTGACGTTTGCCTTCCCAGTATCGTTTATCGCGTACAATATCTTGCAGATACTTATCGGCATTAATATATTCGCTACCCACAATTTCGGATGCATCTGCAATCACATCTTCCGGAAGACCGATCTTCCGGGCTATCTCTACGGCAAATGAACTTCCGGGATTACCTATCTGAAGTTGGAAAAGTGCCTGCATCAGGTGGCGGTCGTACAACATGGCTCCATTCACTACGCCTTCATGGTCTTCGGCAAAGTGCTTCAGATTCTGGTAGTGAGTAGTAATAACACCGAATGTCAGCTTTTGGTTGAAACGTTTCAGTACGGCTTCGGCGATGGCGCCACCGATTTGTGGTTCGGTTCCGCCACCAAATTCATCTATAAGGATGAGACTGCGTTCATTGCAATTCTTCATCATTATCTTCATGTTGGTGAGATGTGAAGAGTAAGTACTCAGATCATCTTCAATGGACTGTTCGTCGCCTATATCGATGAATATACTGCTGAAGATACCGGCATGGCTACGTTCGTGCATAGGAACGAGCATACCGCATTGCAACATATATTGCAACAATCCCACTGTCTTGAGGCAAACAGACTTACCACCCGCATTGGGACCGGATATAATAAGGATACGCTGCTTTTCAGTCAATTCAATATCAAGCGGAACTACTTTCTTACCGTGTTTGGCAAGGGAAAGTTGCAGTAGTGGGTGTACAGCCATAGTCCAATCCAGTAACTGCGTATTTTCCAATGCAGGTTTTATACCTGATATTTGTAGGGAAAACAAGCTCTTGGCACGGATAAAGTCTATCTCTGCAAGGAATTCATATGACTGCAATACATCGGGAATGGAAGGGCGCAACAGGTTAGAGAATTCTACTAGTATACGGATAATTTCCCTACGCTCATCTCCTTCCAGTTCGCGGATACGGTTATTGGCCTCTACTACTTCGGCAGGTTCTATAAATACGGTTTTTCCGCTTGCTGATTCGTCATGTACGATACCTTTAATCTTTCGTTTTAATCCCGGAGCAACCGGAATTACCAAACGGCCGTCGCGCATGGTCGGGGTAACGTCTTTATCTACTACACCTTCCGACTGGGCATTGCGTAAGATGCTGTTCAGAGAACGGGATATGCTGTTCATGGTGCTTGCCAATTCACGACGAATACGTGCCAGTTCGGAAGAAGCATTATCTTTTATCTTTCCATAAGGTGAAAGTATATTATTTATTTTCTGAATCAGTTGCGGAAATGCCAATATATCCTTGGCGAGATTCCGGAGGCAAGGGTAGGGGGAGTCTTCTCCTTCTATGTCATCCTTTTCTAAAAAACGCACGATGTCCCGTATCGTTTCCAACGAACGGCGCAGGTCGAAAAGTTCCTGTTCATCCAGGTACATTCCCTCTATGCGTATTCGCTTCAGTGACGGACGGACGTCGAAAAAATATTGTGCGGGGAAGTTATCTTCCTCCTGTATGATGCGTACGAATTCTGTAACGAGGTTCAGGCGTTCCTCCACTTCTTCAAAATGGTCGGAGAACGTCATATCGGCTACGCGTTCGGCGCCTAATGTGCTGAGGCATTTTTCGCTCAACAACTGGCGTATTTGGTCGAAACCTATTTTAGGTTCAAAGTTCTGTGGATATATCATGTCGCAAAAGTACGATTAATTCGTGAAAAAAATGGCAGGAAGTTTGTAGATTTAAAAATGATTTGTACCTTTGCACCGCTTTAAACGAAAAGCCTTCCTTATAAAGGAGTTTTGGAGAGGTGGCAGAGTGGTCGATTGCGGCGGTCTTGAAAACCGTTGTACTGCGAGGTACCCGGGGTTCGAATCCCTGTCTCTCCGCAGAAAGCAGCTAAATAACGGCTGCTTTTTTATTGGAAAATACTTGTCGAAATATACAAGGAGAGGTGCTCGAGTGGTTGAAGAGGCACGCCTGGAAAGCGTGTATACCCCTAAAGGGTATCCGGGGTTCGAATCCCCGTCTCTCCGCAGGTTGAGAAGCCATTTTCTCATTTCTTTCTACTACTTTCCCTTATCTGCAAATTTGTCGGAATAATCACTTGTCTGACTGTTTTATCCCCTTTGATTTGATCTATAAGTAATTGACAAGCCGTTTCTCCCATTTTATAAGTCTGGTGTGATACAGCTGATAATTTCGGTTCTACATAATTGGCATGTTGTTCATCCGTATATCCGATGATGGCTATATCTTCGGGGATACGAAGTCTATGTTCTTTAATAACCTCTATGGCGGCAAAAGCTAATGTATCATTCATGGCAAGGATGGCATCAGGTGGTTGCGGGAGAGATAATAAAGTTTCCGTAGCTATTTTGCCTTCCTCATAATCTATCTTCCGGCAGATTACCAGTTCTTTTTCGATAGGAATGTGATTGTCGCGCAGAGCTTCCAAATAACCATGCTTTCGTTTGGTTACGATATCCAAATGATTGGCTCCTCCGATAAAAGCTACCCGCTTGCTGCCGGTATCCAATAAATGTTGGGTAGCCATTTGTGCAGATTGTACACCATCTGCTACTACCGACGAAAACTGATCGGTCAGGCAAACGCGGTCGAATAGGATGAGTGGCATATTAATGTCCTTTAGGGCGGCAAGATGTGAATAGTCTCTTGTTTCCTGAGACAGGCAGGCGATAATGCCTTCTACTCGCATATTTACCAGATTCTCGATATTCCTTTTCTCGTATTCGTATGCTTCATGTGAAGTGGTAATAATAACGAAATATCCGTTAGCTACTGCCATGTTTTCTATTCCGTTCAGGATGGATGCGAAGAAATGGGTAACGATATCCGGCACAACGACTCCGATGATACGCGGAGTGTTTTTTCGCAGACTCATGGCAAAAGGATTGGGACGGTAATTCATCTCTTTTGCCAGTTTTTTGACTTTAGTACGAAGTTCACTGCTGATTTCCGGACTGTCTTTTAGTGCCCTGGATACAGTGGGAATGGATACGCCCAATGCTTTGGCGAGATCTTTGAGTGAAGTATGTTTCTGGTATTCCATTTTAAAGTCTGCTATTAGATTCACTTACAAAGAAAGCATATTCCCTGATAAAAGATGGTATGAAAGGATGTTTTTTTTACGTAAACCATTACGTGTTGTTTTTGTACTTTGCATGCTGTCCTGAAATTATTCTTGCCCTATTTTTGCCCTATCTAAAAACTTTTAAATTTAATTGATATGCAATACCATGAAATCGGAAAGACAGGGATGAAAGTGTCATCTCTCAGCTTTGGAGCTTCTTCTTTGGGAGGAGTTTTCCATGATATTAAAGAGAAAGAAGGAATTGAGTCTGTGTTTACTGCCATCGAAGCAGGCATGAATTTTATAGATGTTTCTCCTTATTATGGGCACTATAAAGCTGAAACTGTTTTAGGGAAAGCTTTGAAAGATGTTCCGCGTGACCAATACTATCTCTCTACTAAAGTGGGACGTTATGGAAAAGATGGGGTCAATACCTGGGATTATTCTGCAAAACGCGCAGTAGAGAGTGTGTATGAGAGTATGGAGCGTCTGAACATTGACTTTATCGATTTGATAAATGTACATGATATTGAGTTTGCCGATCTGAATCAGATTGTTAATGAAACATTACCGGCATTAGTCGGCTTACGCGAGAAGGGTATTGTTGGACATGTGGGGATCACCGACTTACAACTTGAAAACCTGAAATGGGTGATTGATCACTCTCCGAGTGGTACGGTAGAATCGATCCTTAATTTCTGCCATTATTGTTTGTGTGATGATAAACTGATTGATTTTCTTGATTATTTTGAATCGAAAGGAGTAGGAGTGATCAACGCTTCTCCGCTTTCAATGGGATTATTGAGCGAGCGTGGCGTTCCTGAATGGCATCCGGCTCCTGAATCACTGGTGGAAGCTTGCCGTAAAGCAATGGAACACTGTAAGGCAAAAAACTATCCTATAGAAAAACTGGCTATGCAATTTTCTGTAAGTAATTCACGAATTGCGACCACTTTATTCAGTACGGCTAATCCGCTGAATGTAAAGAAGAACGTATCCTTTATAGAAGAACCGATTGACTGGGAATTGGTACATGAAGTACGGGAAATTATTGGAGAACAGCAACGTGTAAGTTGGGCTAATTCTTAAAAAATAGCTGTCTATATGGATTATACAATAATTGATGCGCATGCCCATTTATGGTTACGGCAAGATACAGTGGTAGATGATCTACCCATTCGTACGCTGGATAACGGACGCTCGTTGTTTATGGGAGAAATCCGTCAGATGGTTCCTCCCTTTATGGTGGACGGAGTGAACAGTGCAGAAGTCTTCCTGTCGAACATGGACTATGCGCAAGTATCTGCTGCCGTCATTACGCAAGAATTTATAGACGGTATTCAGAATGAATATCTGGCAGAGGTTGTTTCCCGTTATCCCGGTCGTTTCTTTGTTTGCGGAATGTGTGAGTTTCGTAAACCCGGGTTTCTGGCACAGGCAAAAGAACTGATAGCAAGAGGTTTTAAAGCTATTAAGATCCCGGCTCAACGTCTGTTGCTTAGAGAAGGGCGGGTGATGCTGAATAGTGAAGAAATGATGCAGATGTTCCATTATATGGAAGAACGAAATGTGATGCTTTCTATTGACTTGGCGGCCGGAGCAACGCAAATTTCCGAGATGCAGGAGGTCATTCAGGAATGTCCCCGGCTGAGAATTGCTATCGGGCATTTTGGAATGGTGACGCGTCCGGATTGGAAAGAACAGATACGGTTAGCCCTTCATTCCAATGTGATGATTGAATCAGGAGGAATCACCTGGCTTTTCAATGATGAATTCTATCCCTTTAGGGGAGCAATAAAAGCTATACGGGAAGCTGCCGAATTGGTCGGGATGGAGAAATTGATGTGGGGATCGGATTACCCGCGTACTATTACCGCAATCACTTACAAGATGTCATATGATTTTATAGTGAAATCACCCGATTTGCAGGAAGATGAGAAAAGGTTATTCCTCGGAGAGAATGCCCGGATATTCTATGGATTTACTGATCTTCCCATATTGCCATATATCAAAAACATGTCTGAATAAGAAGATAATAATACCATGAGAAAAAATACTTATACGATACCTTTGGCCTTGGTTTTCTGCCTTTTTTTCCTTTGGGCAATTAGCAGTAATCTGCTTCCTACAATGATACGGCAGTTGATGAAAACTTGTGAATTAAACACCTTTGAGGCGTCATTTACAGAAACTGCTTATTGGCTTGCTTACTTCATTTTTCCGATCCCGATAGCTATGTTCATGAAGCGTTATAGCTACAAAGCTGGCATTATTTTCGGTTTATTGTTGGCGGCATTGGGAGGTTTGCTCTTTTTTCCGGCTGCCATGCTGAAAGCCTATTGGGCCTACCTCTGCATATTCTTTATCATTGCTACCGGTATGTGTTTCCTGGAGACTGCCGCCAATCCGTATGTTACCGTTTTAGGTACACCCGAAACAGCACCGCGACGGCTGAACCTGGCGCAATCTTTCAACGGACTCGGAGCCTTTATTTCTGCTATGTTTCTGAGTAAGCTGATTCTGAGCGGTACGCACTATACACGTGATACATTGCCTGTAGATTATCCGGGTGGCTGGCAGGCTTATATACAGGTAGAGACGGATGCCATGAAGTTTCCTTATCTGATGCTGGCTTTATTGCTGATTATCATAGCTGTGGTATTCGTATTTTCTAAATTGCCACAGATAGGGAATGAAAGTAAAGCTCCTTCTTCCGGTTCAAAGAAAGAAAAGCTGATTGATTTTGGTGTGCTGAAACATTCACACTTGCGTTGGGGGGTAATTGCGCAATTCTTTTATAATGGCGGACAGACAGCGATAAACAGTTTATTCCTTGTCTATTGCTGTTCTTATGCAGGACTGCCGGAAGAAACCGCAACAACTTTCTTCGGACTTTATATGCTTGCTTTCCTTGTAGGGCGCTGGATTGGTACAGGATTGATGGTGAAGTTCCGTCCGCAGGATATGTTATTGGTTTATTCCTTAATGAATATTCTTTTGTGCGGAGTGGTAATGGTTTGGGGAGGTATGGTAGGATTATATGCTATGCTGGCTATCTCTTTCTTTATGTCTATTATGTATCCCACACAGTTCTCTCTGGCTTTGAAGGGATTGGGCGACCAGACAAAAAGTGGTTCGGCTTTTCTCGTGATGGCTATTGTCGGCAATGCATGTCTCCCTCAACTGACGGCTTATTTCATGCACGCCAATGAGCACGTCTATTATGCAGCTTACTGTATGCCGATGATTTGCTTTATTTTCTGTGCCTACTATGGCTGGAAAGGTTATAAAGTCATTGATTAAACAATTAATTTCAAATATATAAAATGAAAGCAGTTCAAATAGTCAATCCCTCTGAAATGAAGGTGGTTGAACTTGAAAAACCGGTGGTTGGTGCCGGTGAGGTGTTGGTGAGAATTAAATATGTAGGTTTTTGTGGTTCTGATTTGAACACCTTCCTGGGACGTAATCCAATGGTGAAATTACCTGTAGTGCCGGGACATGAAGTGGGCGCGGTAATTGAAGAAATAGGTCCGGATGTCCCGCCTGGCTTCGAAAAAGGAATGAATGTAACTCTGAATCCATATACTAATTGTGGTAAATGTGCTTCGTGCCGTAATGGTCGTGTCAATGCCTGCGAATATAATGAAACATTGGGAGTGCAACGGAATGGTGTGATGTGTGAGTATGCTGTATTGCCTTGGGCTAAAATAATTCCGGCAGGTGACATCTCTCCCCGTGATTGTGCTTTGATTGAGCCGATGAGTGTGGGATTTCATGCTGTCTCACGCGGTCAGGTGATTGACAATGAATATGTGATGGTCATCGGGTGTGGTATGATTGGCATAGGTGCTATTGTACGTGCTGCGCTTAGAGGTGCCGTTGTTATTGCTGTGGATCTGGATGATGAGAAGTTGGAGCTGGCTCGGAGAATGGGAGCCTCTCATACGGTTAATTCTAAAACGGAAGATGTGCATAGCCGGATTCAAGAGATTACGGAAGGCTTTGGAGCTGATGTTGTGATTGAGGCTGTCGGTAGTCCTGTGACTTATGTAATGGCTGTGGATGAAGTTGCTTTCTCAGGGCGTGTAGTCTGCATTGGCTATGCAAAAAGTGAAGTCGCTTTTCAGACCAAGTATTTTGTTCAGAAAGAATTGGATATACGAGGCTCCAGAAATGCGTTGTCGGCCGATTTCCGCGCGGTAATCAACTATATGAAGGCAGGTACTTGTCCGGTAGAAGAATTAATAACGAAAGTAGCAGTGCCCGAAAATGCATTGGAAGCAATGACGGAGTGGGTAGCTAATCCGGGAAAGGTATTCCGTATCCTGGTACAGCTATAAATCTATTTTTGAATTCTTGAAATAAGATTTCTATAAAATGTAAAAGAGGGGTGCATCCACTTTAGGAATGCACCCTCTCCGTCTTCAATAGGTCATAGTTTAGGTTGATATCTTTTCGTTTAACTTGATCTGCTATTTTTTCAAGTCCACCGTATAAGTTTGTTTTCCATCGTAAATCGTATTCACGATAATTTTTAATCCCTTCTTTCCTACCAGTTGATTGGCTATCTCTTTCAATCTGAATGATACAACTCCCCAACCCAGCGTGCGTGGCTCATCATCATAAGCATTGTGGCGGAACTCCAATGTGAGATAATCATCTTCCGAGGCAGATGCTTGCTCTGTTTGATTGACGACCAGATTCAACATGTGTTTTTTACTGCTATTATTGTTGTGGAAGAATTGATGTTCTATGTTTAGATAATTTCCTGTAATCCACAACTCGACGACATTAATACGGTCATTACCAATACTGTCGGCAGTCTCCTCAGTCAGCGGAATGATATCCTTTGTCAGAATGTCTTCTATCTGGATCAGTTTTACGTTATACTTATATCCCGGAATACTTTCTTCCAATGGAAGAAAATGAATGAAGACGCGCTGGTCGTCATTCACGGTATAATTATGTATATATGTTGTATCGCTGGGATACATCTTTTCACCGTCATCCAGATTAAAATAGTATTCCTTATCTTCAATAACCTTTATGGTACCGATTGTAAAAAGAGTACCATTAGAAGTGTCATCAGCATCACCCAGACAAGACTGTAACATCGGTACCGCTAAAAACGTAAGCAGAAGTATTACCGAATAAAATCTCAGCTTTTTCATCAATTGCATGTTTTTGGAGTTAATCTTATTTTTTTCCATGTATTTAAAAAATGCATGATGAGGGGAAATACTGCACATATGACTGTTAAAGAAACAAAAGAATTAATTTCTTGTTCGCTACGTGCAGTATTTCTATCTTTGTTGCATTTATAAGGTAAACGCGTGTCAAAGGAAAGAATGGAAGAACAGGAACTGGCAGGACGGTGCAGGCAAGGCGACAACCTTGCCAGGAAGGAGCTGTACGAGCGCTATGCTGGGCGAATGCTCAGCGTGTGCCTTCGTTATGCGGGCGACCGTGAAACGGCAGAAGACCTGATGCACGACGGTTTCCTGAAACTCTTCGATTCTTTTGATAAATTCACTTGGCGGGGTGATGGTTCCTTGCGGGCGTGGATGGAGCGTGTTATGGTGAATACGGCGCTGCAATACTTGCGCAAGAATGATGTAATAAACCAGTCGGAAGGATTGGATAACGTACCCGAAACGTACGAAGAACCTGATGCTTCGACAGTGGATACTATTCCTCAGAAGGTGCTGATGCAGTTTATCAGTGAATTGCCTGTTGGTTATCGCACCGTATTCAACTTGTATATATTTGAAGATAAATCTCATAGGGAAATTGCCCAGATGCTGGGAATTAATGAGAAATCATCAGCTTCGCAGCTGACGCGTGCCAAAGCTACTTTGGCTACTAAAGTGCGGGAGTGGATGAAAAACAATGCTTAAAGGAAAGGACGTATGATGAAAGATGATGAATTGTGGTTGAAAAAGATAAAGGAACGGTTGGATGATTACTCCGAGCCGCTGCCTGATGCTGGCTGGGAGCGATTGGAGAAGGCATTGCCGACTTCTGCACCCATGTCTGTTATCGGGACAAAGAAAAAGATTCTGTTCCGCCGTTGGGCGATGACGGCTGCGGCGGTTGCGCTAGTGGCTGTGTCGTCCGTCAGTCTTTGGTTGCTGCAAAGTCCGGTAGTGGACGATGTGCGTCGTGCGGCCGAACCGGCTTTAGCGGCTATACCTGATGTGCTGCCTGAACCTGCAGAGCCGGATGTGCAGGGAGAAGAACCGGAGTCTGTTATCAGAAGAGTGATTGAACAGGAAAGCTCTCGTCAAGCTCTTGTGGCACAACATTTGGAAACAGAAAAGAATATATCGGAAGTGGGTGCACAGATACAGGAAAAGGACACTGAAGTGCGCACAGAAAAGGCGAATGGAGACGATGTCATTCCATCAAACTCTTCTTCAACTTCTAAAGAAAAGGAGCGCGAGGTATACCGTCCTTCCAGTAGAGACAAGCTGCATTTGCCGACCGAAAAGAAATCTTCTACGAAAAATAAAGGTTGGGCGATTGGTATGTCTGTTGGAAACACAGGAGCACTTGCCATGAATACAATGGGAAATGATATGCAGTCCGGTCCTAATTCCAGTCCGATGTTTAGTGATAAGTTGGACTTGCCGGATGTATCTAATGGTGTTCTGAATATTCCTGATGGACAAGAACTTGTTTTTGAAGGTGGTGTGCCTTATCTGCGGAAAAATACCCGTCAGGTTAAAGATATCAAGCATAAGCAACCGCTCAGTTTTGGTGTATCGGTGCGGAAAGCATTGCCGAAAAACTTCTCGGTGGAAACCGGTGTGACTTATACGATGCTCTCGTCTGAGATAACTTATGAAAACAGTTCGGAAAAGACGGATCAGAAACTGCACTATATCGGTATTCCGGTGCGTGCGAACTGGAGTTTCGTTAATGATAAACGTTTCACGGTGTATGTATCTGCCGGTGGTGCAATAGAGAAGTGTGTCTATGGTAAGGTAGGAAGTGAAAAGGAAACAGTGAAGCCTGTGCAACTTTCGGTAATGGGTGCGGTAGGTGCTCAGTATAATATTAGTAACAGAGTGGGAATATATGTAGAACCAGGTGTTTCCTATTTCTTTGACGATGGTTCTCCGATAGAGACTATCCGAAAGGAAAATCCGACGAACTTTACGTTGCAGGCAGGTATCCGTCTGACTTACTAATCAGTACATAACCGTTTCCTCCAAAAGGAAATGACTATATATGTAACGGGTGATAACAATATATGTAATGCAGTATTACATATATTGTTATCACCCGTCCCTTTTATTCTTATTTCTTAGTTTACTATAACCGTTTCGAAGTATTCCTTAAATAGCTTTTCTGCACGTTCCAGTTGTTCGGGAGTGTTTTCTTTTACCTCTTTCAATTGGTAATCCCATCCCATAGCTTCGTACTTGTGTACGCCCAGGCGATGATAAGGAAGTATTTCTACCCGCTGTATGCTTTTATATTGGCCGAGATGTTCGCCCAAATTGCGAATGTCTTCCTCAAAATCACTATATCCCGGTACTAATACATAGCGTAGCCAGAAAGGCCGGTTCTGTTCCTCCAACCAGGCGCCCGTATGCAAAGTTTTAGTATTGCTACATCCGGTCAGCTTCTTATGGCGTTCGGGATTGAATTCTTTGAGATCCAGCAGCACTAAATCCGTCAGACTCAATAGTTCTTCAACTTTTTCATTCCAGATGCCGCCATTGGTATCCAAGCAGATGTGAATGCCGTTTGCTTTCAAATCTTTGAACAGAGGTATAAGCGCTTCGGCCTGTAATGTAGGCTCACCACCCGAGAATGTGATGCCACCCTTTTTCCCGAAAAATACTTTCTGGCTGATAGCCATTTGCAGAATTTCTTCCGGTGGGGTAGGTGTCCCTCCTTTTGCGTCTATTGTATCCGGGTTGGCACAATACAAACAGCGGAACGGACAGCCTTGCAGGAAAACGACGAGCCGGAGACCCGGCCCGTCGAATGTTCCCATACTTTCGTAGGAGTGTACGTTTATCATATTACATTCTTTCGTGGAAACTACGGCTGATAACTTCTAACTGATGCTCGCGGCTCAGTTTCACGAAGTTCACAGCATAGCCGGAAACACGAATAGTGAGTTGCGGATATTTTTCCGGATGTTCCATGGCATCTTCCAGCATTTCACGGTTCAGCACGTTTACGTTCAGGTGGTGTGCACCTTTAGTAAAGTAACCGTCCATCATTGTTACCAAGTTTTCAACACGGTCTTCAGGTGTCGGGCCAAGAGATTTCGGAACGATAGAGAATGTATTACTGATACCGTCCTGTGAGTCGCGATAACGCAACTTGGCAACGGAACTCAGTGATGCGATGGCACCGTTCTTATCGCGTCCGTGCATCGGGTTGGCACCCGGGGCGAAAGCTACACCCTTGGCACGTCCGTCAGGAGTAGCACCTGTTTTCTTACCGTACATTACATTAGATGTAATCGTCAGCAATGAAAGGGTAGGACGGGCGTTCTTGTAAACGGGCAACTTTTTCAGTTCTTCGCTGAAATAATATACCAAGTCTACCCCGAGGTGGTCCACACGGTCGTCATTATTACCGAAACATGGGAATGTACCGTCGATATCGAAACCTTCCGTCAAGCCGATGTCGTTGCGACGGGCTGTAACCTTTGCATTCTTGATGGCTGACAGTGAGTCGATGGCAATGGAAAGACCTGCTACACCGTAAGCCAGATTAATGCGTGGATTCGTGTCGATAAATGCCATCTGAGCCTTTTCGTAATAATACTTATCGTGCATGAAGTGGATGATGTTCATTGCCTCGTTGTAGACACGGGCTATTTCGGTCAGCACTTTCTTGTAGTTCGACATTACTTCCTCGAACTTCAATGTTTCACCGGTCAATACGGGAATACCTTTTACCATGACAGTACCGGTATTTTCGCAACGTCCGCCGTTGATGGCAAGCAACAAGGCTTTTGCCAGGTTGGCACGTGCCCCGAAGAACTGTATCTGCTTGCCGATAGCCTGATAGGATACACAACATGCGATACCATAGTCGTCGCAGTTACGTACTTCGCGCATCAGGTTATCATTTTCGTATTGGATGGAGCTGGTATCTACAGATACTTGTGCACAGAATTCCTTGAAGCCTTCAGGGAGTTCAGGTCCCCAAAGTATGGTCAGGTTCGGTTCGGGAGAAGGACCGAGGTTGTACAGTGTTTGCAGGAAGCGGAAGGAAGTCTTTGTTACCTTCACACGTCCGTCGTTGAAACGTCCGCCGATGGCTTCCGTTACCCAAGTCGGGTCTCCGGCAAAGATATCGTTGTATGACTGCATACGCAGATGGCGCACCATGCGGAGTTTGATAACGAACTGGTCGATCAGCTCCTGGGCAAATGTTTCATTGATTTTACCGTGTGCCAGATCATATTCAATAAAGATGTCGAGGAACGAAGAAACGTTACCCAGAGACATGGCTGCACCGTCTTGCTCTTTTACAGCGGCCAGATAAGCCATGTACACCCATTGCACAGCTTCCTGTGCGGAAGTAGCCGGGCGACTGAGATCGAGTCCGTAATATCCGCCCATTATCTTAATATCTTTCAAAGCCTTGATCTGCTCTGCCACTTCTTCACGCAGGCGAATGCGGTCGTCAGTCATCGGGCCGGTCAGATTGTGTAAATCTTCCATTTTGGCTTCGATGAGGCGGTCGATACCGTAAAGGGCCAGACGACGGTAGTCACCGATGATACGTCCGCGGGCATAGTTATCGGGAAGTCCGGTGAGGAAACCCAATGACCGGAATGAGCGGATCTCTTCAGTATATACGTCGAATACGCCGTCATTGTGTGTCTTGCGATAATGGGTAAAGATATCCTTTACTTTATCATCTACTTCTACACCGTTTTCGCGGCAAGCTTTAGCTACCACATTGATGCCACCGAATGGCTTGATAGCACGTTTCAACAGCTCGTCTGTCTGCAAGCCAACGATAAGTTCATTCTCCTTATCTATATAGCCGGCCTGATGTGAAGTAATAGTTGATACAGTGTGGGGGTCGAGAGAACGTACTCCGTTGTTAGCTCTTTCTTCTTCGAGTGCTTTGAGGCAAAGCTCCCAAATATGTTTGGTACGTTCGGTAGGTCCTTGCAGGAAAGAAGCGTCTCCAGTATAAGGCGCGATGTTTTTACTCACGAAATCACTGACATTGATTTCTTTGCTCCAAAGCCCGTCAATAAAGGTTTTGTTCAATTCCATAATATTCATTTTGTTAGTGGGTAATGGTTGTTATCCTAATAAGGACTGCAAAATTACTATCTTTTTTCCATATAGCAGTGCATGAATAGCCGGTTTTTATGTTGTACGACATAAAATAACTATTGTTAGGTATGCCATATCTTGTTTCCTGAAGTGTCGCATTTATGACTTGAACTCAGGGTTTTCAATAAAAAGTTGACGCTATTTACCCTCACTACCCTCACTTTTAGAGTAGATTATTAATAATTAGAATGTTAGGTCGTATCTCTTAATGGGAACGCTTGTGACCGCTTATGGGAACTGCATTAACTGATCTGTACTGGTGACTTTTCTTGATTTAGCCATATGCTTCTTCCGTTAATAAACGATATCAGTAGACATTGTTTTTCAACTTGACTGTCTGTGGAGATTTGTAAGCTTAGCTGAATCCTTTAGAAGTATGTGTAAAATTTCGTAGAGATAATATTTTTGTGCTAAAATGTTTGTGATATTAAAAAAGAATAGTAACTTTGCACCGCTTTAAGAGAAAAGCACTTCTTGAAAGAGAAGTTTGGAGAGGTGGCAGAGTGGTCGATTGCGGCGGTCTTGAAAACCGTTGTACTGCGAGGTACCCGGGGTTCGAATCCCTGTCTCTCCGCTGAACTAACCGGACAAAACCGGACAAAGAACAGCCAAGTTCCACAAATTCAACGATTTGTGGAACTTTTTTTATCCCCTTATGTCTGCCCAATCGGACATCATTTAGACCCTAAAAGACAAAGTTAGTAACCTAACTCGTACCCCCAACAACCGAAAGTCCCAAAGGGGTACACTTAGTCCGATATTGGTGAACTCCTGTCGCTATTTTGACGAGCCTGTACAAACGATATTTGTTCTCGTTTTGTGTAATTATTATAATCAGGTTTTAGTAAAACAGATATCCAAGAGTTTGCAGAGCGTTCCGCTTGCACAGCAACATACCATATAATTGTATTAATCTGTTATAAAAGGACAATAATCAGCTCTTTATCACATTCTTGCGGATTAATGTCGTAACTTGCCAAAAAGAAAAATCCCGCCTGTTTTATCCCCGAGTATAAACTATCCTAAAAAGAAATGAATCATGAAAGGTAAAGAGAGAAAGAAAGAAGCAAAGAAAGAAAAGTCAGAAAATAAGATAAAAGTACTGACTGAGTATCAGAGAGAAAGAGGGAGCAAGAGTAATAAAGGAATGAGCATAATACCTAAAGTATAATGGTGTCTGTAAAGAGAGAGGGTATTATACTGGAAGGCACTTCGCTTGAATTTGAGAATGAGGGAGTGATGAATCCGGCGGTGATTGTAGAAGGGAGTTCCGTGCACATGTTCTATCGTGCTGTAAGAGAAGGAAATCATTCGTCTATCGGGTATTGTCGCCTTGAGGGACCTTTGAAAGTCGTGGAGAGGGACACGGTTCCTTTGTTGGTTCCTGAATATAGTTATGAAAGTCAGGGCGTGGAAGACCCTCGAATCGTGAAAATCGATGGTCTTTATTACCTTACTTATACGGCTTATGATGGTTATAGTGCAGTAGGAGCCTTGGCACTCTCTTCTGACTTGAGACATTTTGAGAAGCGGGGCATTATCACTTCCCAGATCACTTATCCACAGTTTCGGGAGTTGCTTCGTACCCAGCAGGCGATTATCAGTAAGTATTTTCGTTCAGGCAATAAGCGCGAAGCAACTAATGAGAAAGGACATCCACTCTATATGATGGATAAGAATGTGGTTTTCTTCCCTCGTAAAATCAATGGGAAGTTTTATTTCATGCATCGTATCCGTCCTGATATTCAATACGTAGCAGTGGAGCGCCTGGATATGTTGACGAAAGAATTCTGGAAAAGATATTACCAGAATTTCGCTAAACGTATTTTGCTGGCACCTTATCACGACCATGAGTCGAGCTATATCGGAGCCGGTTGTCCGCCGATAGAGACAAGTGCCGGTTGGCTGCTGATTTATCATAGTGTCTACGACACTCCTTCCGGTTATGTTTATTCCGCTTGCGCGGCTCTACTGGATATTGACAATCCGGCTATTGAAATAGCCCGTTTGCCTTATCCGTTGTTCACTCCCGAGACAAAATATGAACTGTCCGGTGTAGTCAATAGAGTTTGTTTCCCAACGGGCGCCGCCTTGTTTGGTGATACACTCTATATATATTATGGAGCAGCCGATAAGTACATCGCCTGTGCGTCAGTGCAACTGACAGAGTTATTGGATGAATTAATAAAACAAATTAAATGAGAAAAATAGTATGTATCACTACCTATCCTCCTCGTGAATGTGGCATAGCCACCTTTGCCCAGGATTTGATCCGGGCTATTCAGTCAAAGTTTGGAAATTCTTATTCCATCAGGATATGTGCGGTAGAGTCCGGTACGGAGAAATATGCCTATACCCGGAAGCAAGCGGTAGAGTATGTTCTCAACACTTCGGATGCATCGGCTTTTGCTACTTTGACCAAGCAGTTGAATGAAGATTCTGAAGTTGAAATTGTACTTGTACAGCATGAATTCGGATTGTATATGGAGCAGGAAGAAGCTTTCCTTGAAATGCTGGAGCAATTATCTAAACCGGTGATTCTTACCTTCCACACCGTTCTTTCGCAACCTTCTCTTGATATGTATGGAAGTGTGAGGAGAATGATAGTTGCCTGCAAGTATCTGGTAGTCATGACGCAAAATTCCCGGCGCATTTTGTTGCGGGTGTATCATGCAGATGATGGTAAAATCGAGGTGATTCCTCATGGTACTCATCTGGTGTCATTTAAGGATAAGAATATGCTGAAGAGTTTTTATAAACTTTCGGGTAGGCGTGTCCTTTCTACTTTCGGCTTACTCAGCCCCGGAAAAAGTATAGAGACCACTTTGGGTGCTTTGCCGGATATCGTGAAAGAGAATCCTTCCGTAATCTTCCTTATCATCGGGAAAACCCATCCGGGAGTGCTGAAGGTGGAAGGGGAGAAGTATCGCAATCTGCTAAAAGAGAAAATAAAAGATTTGCATCTGGAAGAACATGTACTCTTTATTAATCAATATCTTGAATTGCCCGTTCTGTTGGAATATTTGCAGTTGACAGATGTGTATCTTTTCACTTCGAGCGATCCGAATCAGGCAGTCAGCGGGACATTTGTTTATGCCATCAGTTGCGGCTGTCCGATCATAGCTACTCCTATTCCGCATGCACTGGAGTTGCTGAGCGATGATGCCGGTATCATCTTTGACTTTAAAGACTCGGTTCAACTGGCTATAGCTGCCAACCGTTTACTTGCTGATGAAAGTCTGCGGACTGAGATGAAACTGGTAGGTTTGCAGAAGACGGCGGCCACAGCTTGGGAAAATGTTGCAATTGCTTACACTCTGCTTTTTCAGCGGACCGGTGAGCCGGAGGAAGAGTTGATTTACTCTTTACCTCCTGTGAATACCTCACATATCCGGCGTATGAGTCGGCAATGGGGGATTATTCAGTTTGCGAAAGGGAATCGCCCGGATAGCTCTACGGGATATACACTGGATGATACGGCGCGAGCACTGATAGCAATGTGTCAGGTTGTTGCCACCGGAAAAGGGAAGGTGAAGGAACGCTATGTCAGGACTTATCTGAACTTTATCCGTTACTGTCAGCAACCGGATGGCTCTTTTCTGAATTATGTGGATCAGGATGGACTGTTCACTTCGCAAAATCAAGAAGTAAGATTGGATGATAGTAATGGGAGGGCCATTTGCGCTTTAGGCTATTTCATCTCTTGTTCGGCACATTTCCCGGCTTTGTGGAAAGAAGAAGCAATGGCTGTTTTCGAACGGACATTCCAGCAGTTCAGCCGGATAGAGTCTCCCCGTAGTATGGCTTTTATGCTCGAAGGGCTCTATTACTACACCCGTGTGTGTCCGTCGGCTCAGGCAGATGCCTATATCGGGTTATTGGCTAATAAGCTCGTTCAGTGCTATCGCCGGACGGCAGGTGGAGAGTGGTTATGGTTTGAGACATATCTCACTTATGATAACGGCATTTTGCCGGAATCAATGTTGCTGGCTTATCAGGCCATCGGTCGGGAGGAGTATAAGCAGATAGCTTGGGAAGCTTTCGAATTCTTATTGAAGAAGTTATTTGTGGGAAATCGCCTTCAAGTGATTTCTAATCAAGGATGGATGCATAAAGGAGAAGAACATCATGGATTTGGAGAGCAACCGGTAGATGTGGCGGGAACGGTAATTGCTTTAGGCACATTCTATCAGGTATTTAAAGAGGAAAAATACCTTCGTATGCAAACTGATGCTTTCAACTGGTTTTTGGGAAACAACCATTTACATCAGATTATTTACAATCCGACCACCGGAGGGTGTTATGACGGCTTGGAGGAGAATAACATAAATTTGAATCAGGGGGCCGAATCGACCGTGTGTTATTTAATGGCAAGGTTAGCTCTGGTAACTGCTTATTCTGTGAAGTGACGAAACAATAGACAAGTGAAAACTGTTTCTTATCATATAACTTAAAACGGATATAATAATGAGTAAAACAGTTGATTTGTTGGGACAACAGGCAGAATATTACCTGAACCATACGTGTAAGACAATAGATAAGAAACTAATTCATGTTCCGGGACCTGATATGATTGATAAGGTCTGGGTGGATTCTGACAGAAATGTACGTACCCTTAATAGCTTGCAGGCTTTGTACGGACATGGACGCCTTGCGAATACCGGATATGTATCTATTCTGCCGGTCGATCAGGATATAGAACATACAGCCGGAGCATCATTCGCTCCTAATCCGATCTATTTTGATCCTGAAAATATAGTGAAACTGGCTATCGAGGGAGGTTGTAATGCAGTTGCATCCACATTTGGTATATTAGGGGCTGTTGCCCGTAAATATGCCCATAAAATACCTTTTGTTGTGAAACTGAACCATAATGAATTGCTGACTTATCCGAATTCTTACGATCAGGTAATGTTCGGAACAGTGAAAGAGGCATGGAATATGGGTGCGGTGGCTGTGGGGGCCACTATCTATTTCGGATCAGAACAGAGTCGCCGTCAGGTTGTTGAGATCTCTCAGGCTTTTGAGTATGCGCATGAGTTAGGTATGGCAACCATCCTCTGGTGCTATCTCAGAAACAATGATTTTAAGAAAGATGGTACAGATTACCATGCGGCAGCCGACCTTACCGGACAGGCCAACCACATCGGAGTGACCATCAAGGCCGATATTGTAAAACAAAAACTTCCTTCCAATAATGGCGGATTCACAGCTATTCACTTTGGTAAAACGGATGAAAGAATGTATTCTGAACTCGCAACTTCACATCCTATCGACCTTTGTCGCTACCAGGTTGCTAATGGCTATATGGGGCGTGTCGGTTTGATTAATTCCGGCGGTGAATCTCATGGAGAATCGGATTTGCGTGATGCTGTTGTTACGGCGGTTATCAATAAACGTGCCGGTGGAATGGGATTGATCAGCGGACGAAAAGCATTCCAAAAGCCAATGGAAGAGGGTGTTCAATTATTGAATACCATTCAGGATGTTTACTTGGATTCTTCAATAACGATTGCATAAAGTGTTTGATCAGTATAGAAGACTTTTATCTTCTATACTGATTACTTAAATGTAAAAGTGATTTTTTGAACTGTTATCCGAGCTGGGTTTTATCTCCAGTTAACCCTGAGTATATTTTCCATCCATGGTAACCGTACAAGTTTGTATGACCAGGGAATGCTATCCAATAATATATCGTATGCACGTTCCTCTACAGTTAGAATCCATTCATGTTCAGTTTTTTCTATAAATCCCGTTCTGTTCAAAAATGATTCTTGGAAGGCTCTCATTGAAGTGTTCCTCATTTTTGACCAATTAGTCTTTGTTGCTTCCAATAGAGAATCTATTGTGTTAAGTTCATCTTGATTTAGTTCCACTCTTCTGGGGAGTGGCTCATTGAAAGGATAATTTATTAACAAACGGTTGAGGAACAGATCTTTTTCATCATACTCCCTGTCTTCATTTGATATAAGGCGTTGTAAAATGAATATAGCCCGTACTTTTGATTCGTTACTATTGAGACTTCTGCGGTCTTGGCTTAACATATTAAGCCTTATAAAAAGCATTGGTAGAAATGGGAAGAGAATGACCAATCCTGCATTGGATATAGGTACGTGTTTCAAATCTCCATATTGTTCTGTACCTAAATGAGGGCTATATACACGCACTCCGGGAGCTATTACATTCTCATTTACTTTGACATTGCCACAAGTTCCTTGATCGCCCGGACCAATATCCCAGTTCCCTTTGTCGCATTTAGCTATGATTTTTCCTCCTGTAATAGTTATGTTTCCACATTTACTTTTTCGACCTGCATATTGACCGGCACCGCCTATTCCTGCAGATCCCGCGCGCCAAGAAGTCTCGTGCTGATAACCTGCATAGGCTTCTATGGTTCCACTTTCGATAATAATGTCACCACATTCGGTAGCATATCCGCATCCTATACCGGCGGCACCTTCTCCACCGTATGCAATTAATTTTCCGTCGCCTTTAATGATCAGGACGGAGTTTTTTCTTGATTGGATTGCAGCCATTTCACGACCACTGTGTAGTATATTGGTTCCTTCAAGAATTACCGTGATATGACAGTCTTCCGCAATATGAAATGCAACACCCATGTTTTCCGGATCACATAAGTTGGCATTTTGCAGAATAATTGTTGCATGTACTCCGGCAGATACTGTAATTCCATGTTTTGAATTGGTACCTGTAATAATATACACTCCTTCTTGGGAGATACGGAAAGCATCCGATTCCCTACTCATGTCTATTTTTTCATTTCTCATAAGAATAAAAATTAATATTAATATTGTATTTGTTGATTATCATATATTGATTTTCAGTCTGCTTTTAATACTTTCTGTCTTGGGTGACCGTTAGTGTTTCATAGCGATTATCCGGCAGTTTATTATTTGTATTCTTCATTTGAAGAGAGACCTCAAATGAACACAGGCAAAAATAGCTGGAAACCGGGAAATCTAAATACTAAAATCAGTAAACTAAAATAATAATTATAAGTGATTGAAATACAGAGGGGAAATTAGGACTTGGTCTTCCTGTTTTTACGATTTCAGCCTTTTTTTGATGATATGAAGTGTGTGCTAAACAGGATTCAGCCCATGTGTTTTGCGGTAAAAGCTTCAATAGTGATTAGAAAGCAAACAGGGGACCATTTGTTTTTACCCTGTGTGTGTTGCATTTTCCAATAAGCTTTATTGGGTGTTGACCTTGGCTAACGAGCCTGTCAACCAAGGTTAATCGGCTCGTTAACCAAGGTTGATAGGCCTGTTAACCAAGGTCAACACCCGACTATTCCTAAGGATAAAGAGATATATCGCTGGCTCTCAGTAGAATAGTGCCTAATATGAAATAAATAAATGCATCGTCCTTCAACCCCAATATCTGGAGAAGCTGCACGGCCCGTTCATTACCCAATTGGAAA
>ERZ791903.303-NODE-303-length-75994-cov-17.825689_pt1 | contig 75994 bp, 69 predicted proteins | sample MGYA00510148_ERZ791903 | MGnify/ENA primary metagenome ERZ791903 (study PRJEB30046, sample SAMN00792080) | human gut metagenome | study: EMG produced TPA metagenomics assembly of the A metagenome-wide association study of gut microbiota in type 2...
CTGCAAAAGTAATAGGATATTTTGAAATATGCAATATCTTTGCAAAAAAAATATCAAGAATGGACAAAATAATTGGATTGGGAAACGCATTGGTCGATGTGTTAGCAACCCTTGACAGTGATGAAATCTTAACGGAAATGGAGTTGCCTAAGGGTAGTATGACTCTTATTGACGAGGATAAATTGCTGAAAATCAATAAATACTTTAGCCGGATGAAGACGCATCAGGCCACCGGAGGCTCTGCCGGAAATGCCATCCGCGCCATGGCGCAGCTTGGAGCGGGCACCGGGTTCATAGGAAAGGTTAATAATGATTCTTACGGCCGCTTTTTTGGGGAAAGCCTGCTGAAGCATGGAACGGAAGCCAACTTGTTGGTTTCGGATACACTACCTTCGGGAGTGGCGTCTACTTTTATATCTCCGGATGGAGAACGCACCTTCGGCACATATTTGGGGGCGGCGTCCACATTGAAAGCGGAAGAGCTGTCGCTGGAGATGTTCAAAGGATATACTTATCTGTTTATAGAGGGCTATCTGGTGCAGGAGCACGACATGATTCTCCGCGCTATCGAATTGGCAAAGGAAGCCGGCTTGCAGGTTTGCCTGGACATGGCAAGTTATAACATCGTGGCGGGTGACCATGAATTTTTCTCCCTTTTGGTCAATAAATATGTGGATATTGTCTTTGCCAATGAGGAAGAGGCTAAGGCGTTCACAGGCAAAGAACCCGAAGAAGCGTTGGATATTATTGCCAAAATGTGTAGTATTGCCATTGTAAAGGTGGGAGCGCGTGGCTCATTGATTCGCAAGGGAACGGAAGAGGTGCACGTTGAGGCCGTACCGGTGAAGAATGTGGTGGATACCACAGGTGCCGGAGATTTCTTTGCGGCAGGTTTCCTTTACGGGCTGACTTGCGGCTATTCTTTGGAGAAGTGCGGAAATATAGGCTCCATCCTGTCGGGAGAGGTGATACAGGTGATTGGAACGGAGCTGCCGGATTCTAAATGGGAGAAGATAAAAGAAAAGATTATAATGATAAATTAGAACATATGAAATATTTAAAAATACGTTGGATAGCTGTCCTGTTGCTGGCAGTGGGTACGAGTTTCTTTTTCGGATTCAAGAGTGGTGATGGCCGTAGTTTTCAGGTAGCCAAAAATCTGGATATATTCAATTCTATTGTGAAAGAACTGGATATGTTCTATGTGGATACGATAGATCCGGACAAAACGATCCGTACCGGCATCGAGTCGATGCTCTACTCGCTCGATCCTTATACACAATATTTTCCGGAAGACGACCAGAGCGAGCTGGAGCAGATGTTGAAAAATTCGTATGGCGGTATCGGCTCGATCATAACCTGGAACACCAAGCTGAAGCGGTCTATGATAGCCGAGCCATACGAAAATATGCCGGCTGCCACCGTAGGTCTGAAGGCGGGTGACATCCTTATGGAGATTGACGGCAAAGACCTTGCGGGAAAGAACAACCAGGAAGTGAGCGAAATGCTTCGCGGACAGGTGGGCACAAGTTTCAAGCTGAAAGTGCAGCGTCCCGGAACGGAACAGCCGTTGGAGTTCGACATTGTCCGTCGTTCCATCCAGTTGCCTTTTATTCCTTATTATGCGATGCTGGACAATAACATCGGTTACATCAACTTGAGCACTTTCTCCGGCAATCCTTCCAAAGAGTTTAAGCAGGCGTTTCTTGATTTGAAGAAACAGGGAATCACTTCTTTGGTGATCGACCTGCGCAATAATGGCGGCGGTTTGCTGGATGAGGCGGTGGAAATAGCCAACTTCTTCCTGCCAAGGGGCAAAACGCTGGTGACTACGAAAGGAAAAATCAAACAGGCGAGCAATACGTATAAGACCTTGCGCGAGCCGTTGGATCTGGAAATCCCGTTGGCTGTATTGGTGAACAGCGCTACGGCTTCTGCATCGGAGATTCTGGCGGGTGCATTGCAGGATTACGATCGTGCAGTGGTGGTGGGCAACCGTACATTTGGAAAGGGGCTTGTGCAGACTACCCGTCCACTGCCTTATGGCGGTACAATGAAGCTGACCACTTCCAAATATTATATCCCAAGCGGCCGTTGCGTGCAGGCCATCGACTATAAGCACCGTAATGAAGACGGTAGTGTGGGACGTATTCCGGACAGCCTCACCACAGTATTCCACACTGCGGCAGGGCGCGAAGTGCGCGACGGTGGCGGGGTCACTCCCGATATTACCGTCAAGCAGGATAAATTGCCCAATATCCTGTTCTATCTGGTGAATGACAACCTGATATTTAATTATGCCACAGAGTATTGCTTGAAGCATCCTACGGTTCCGGAACCCAAGGATTTTGAAATCACCGATGCCGACTATGCCGACTTCAAGGCAATGGTGCAAAAGGCCGATTTCAAGTATGACCAGCAGACCGAGAAGATATTGAAAAACCTGAAGGAGATGGCCGAGTTTGAAGGCTATCTGGCAGATGCGTCGGGCGAGTTCGAGGCTTTGGAGAAGAAGTTGTCCCATAATTTGGAGCGCGACCTTGACCACTTCTCAAAAGATATCAAGGAAATGATTGCTGTGGAGATTATCAAACGCTATTATTATCAGCGCGGAAGCATTATCCAGCAATTAAAGGATGATGATGATTTGAAGGAAGCTGCCAAGATATTGACTGCTCCGGAGGAGTATAAAAAGATGCTCGGCGCCCCGCTTGCAAAATCGGACGAGAGCAAACGGTAGGTTTGCTGGTAGGGGTGTTCTGCCCCCAAAAAATCATCATACAAAAGACACAGAGTCCCACAGAGAGCTTTCATTATTCCTGGACCGTTCAAACCGGATTCCGGGAGAAGAAAATCTCTCTGTGGGACTCTGCGTCTTTTGTGAGGAAAAAGGAACTTATCTCTCAGTGTAATCCCCGTTCTTTTTGATTAGTTCTATCAGTTTTTCCACTGCTTCCTCTTCGGGGATATTCTTTTCAATACATTCTTTCTTTTTGTACAGGCTGATTTTGCCTCGTCCGGCGCCTACGTACCCGTAGTCGGCATCGGCCATTTCACCGGGGCCATTGACTATACAGCCCATAATACCGATTTTAAGTCCTTTCAGGTGCGATGTTGCCTGCTTGATGCGGGCGATGGTGCTTTCAAGGTCATAGAGCGTACGGCCGCAACCCGGACAGGAGATGTATTCCGTTTTGCTGGTGCGGACACGTCCTGCCTGCAAAATGCCGAAAGCGGTGGCGTCTGTCACTTTGTCGCTTATCTTCTTGCCGCCCTTTTGTTTGCTTTGGTTGAAGAGGAGAATACCGTCGCAGAATCCGTCGATGATGAGCGCTCCCATGTCGGCAGCCGATTTGATTTGCAGGTTTTCCACCTCATCTTCGGCGTAGTGCTGGAAGAAAACAAGAGGATTTTTCAGTCCTTCATTCATCAGTTGGTGCGCCAAAGCGCGGTACTCGCCCAGTCGGTTGGGGTGGATGCTTTGTGCGACAAGGACTATTTCCGGATGATACTTCAGGCAGGCAATCGCTTCGTCGTCCAGTCCCATGTAACTGATGAACAGGAATTTCAATGATGCGTTGAATCCGCTGACAAACGGCAGCTGTTCGCTTTTGAAAGCGGGCCATGTATCGGGTTGGCCGTTCCAAAGGTCGGCGTCGATGATGTATTGCATGCCTTTGATGGGGTGTTCGGGCAACTGGCGTCCTGCGTACACGTAATCGGGCGTAAACTGCGGGTTGAAATCCATATTCCCGTCCAGACGCACAGCAATGACTACCGGAAGGTTTTCCCCGCCTATATTATGCACAGCGGTCGTCGTTCTGCGTTCAGGAGAGAGATAATGGAACTCGGGAGCCACCGCACCCGGTATGTACGGATGATTGCGGCGTTGCGTCATATAGTCCACCAGTTTCCTTGCAACGGGAATTTCCGCTTCGGGAGCCTCGCTTAAGGATACGCGGACAGTGTCGCCTAAGCCGTCGGCCAATAAAGCGCCGATGCCTAAGGCCGATTTGATGCGTCCGTCTTCTCCGTCTCCGGCTTCCGTTACGCCGAGATGTAGGGGGAAGTGCATGCCTTCTTTTTCCATTATGTGGGCAAGTAAACGTACGGTTTTCACCATGATTACCGTATTGGACGCTTTTATGGAGATAACCACATCCATGAATTTCTCCGCTACGCAGATCCGTAGGAATTCCATGCATGATTCCACCATGCCTTCGGGAGTATCGCCGTAGCGCGACATGATACGGTCGGATAACGAACCATGATTTACACCGATACGGATGGCGGTGTGATTGGCTTTACAGATGTTCAGGAAGGGAATGAAGCGGTCGCGTATCTTCCGGACCTCTTGCGCGTACTCCTCATCGGTATATTCCAGATGCTTGAAGGTGCGTGCGGCATCCACGTAGTTGCCCGGGTTGATGCGGACCTTTTCCGCATATTGCGCGGCAACGTCTGCTACTTTAGGGTTGAAATGTACGTCTGCCACCAGTGGCACCATGTAGCCGTCTTGGCGCAGGGCGGCATTGATGTTCATCAGGTTCTCCGCTTCCTTGACGCCCTGGGTGGTGAGGCGTACGTATTCTCCGCCGGCATCCACAATACGTTTGGCCTGTGCCACACACGCATCGGTATCTTGCGTGGAGGTATTGGTCATGCTTTGTATGCGGATAGGATTGGAGCCGCCCATAGGGGTGGCTCCGATATTCACTTCTGATGTTTCCCGTCGGGAGTAATTGAATATATCCACGTTGTTAGTGATTAATCAGTTTACTTTATACTCGTATTTCACTTCTTTCAGGTCTTCGTTTGCTTTCACGATTTTCTTTTTCAGACCTTCTTTGTAAGCGGTAAAAGCTTCTGCCAGTTCATCGTTGCTCAAAGCGAGCATTTGCACTGCAAGGATAGCAGCATTCATCGCTCCGTTGATGGCTACGGTGGCTACCGGGATGCCCGGAGGCATCTGGATAATGGAATAAAGGGCATCCACGCCATCGAGGACGGAACCTTTTACGGGCACCCCGATTACGGGCAACGTGGTGTTGGCGGCAATGACACCGGGCAGAGCTGCGGCCATGCCGGCTGCGGCGATAATTACTTTAATACCGCGCTTACGGGCGCCTTTGGCAAATTCTTCTACTGCTTCCGGAGTGCGGTGGGCAGAGAGAGCGTTCATTTCGAACGGTACATGTAAATCATTGAGCAGTTGTGCGGCCTTTTCCATGACAGGAAGGTCGGAGGTGCTGCCCATAATGATACTGACAATTGGAGACATATTATTAGGGTTTAGCGATTAGAGTTTAGTGATTAATCGTTAATCAATGCTTTGTATGCTTCTGCATCCAGCAGGCTGTCGAAGTCTGCGTCGGCGGCAGGTTTGATTTTGATGAGCCAGCCTTCGCCGTACGGGTCTTTATTTACCAGTTCCGGCTGTTCTTCCAAAGCCTCGTTTTGCTCTAACACTTCTCCGGCAACGGGCAAGAAGAGGTCGGAAATGGTTTTTACTACTTCGATAGTGCCGAATACCTCGTCGGCTGCCAATGTTTCGCCTACTGTCTGGATGTCGACAAATACAATATCACCCAACTGTTCTTGGGCATAGTCGGTGATTCCTACATAAGCTACATCGCCTTCTTGGCGAATCCATTCATGCTCTTTTGTGTACTTTACATCATTAGGAAAATTCATAATCGTTAGTTTTAAGAGTTAATATTTAAAATAAGAATATGTTGAACAAACGGAATACTAATTTGCAGAACGGGTGCAGCACCAGCAGGGAGCAAATCAGCCCTACGGCGAACCCGCCCATTACCTCGCCCAGCGTATGGTGTTGGAGGATGATCCGCGCCGTACCCAACACGCCTGCGATGAGGATGAATATGCACAACCAACCCACCGGATTGTATCCGAACAGGGCGCTGAAAGCAACCAGTCCGCCTATTATGGCGCCGGCTCCTGCCATGTGTTCGCTGAGCTTCCACTTCAGGTTGACAATAACGCAGATTATCATCATGATGAGAGCGGCAAAAATAATTCCTGTCATATACCAGGGGATATTCAGCCGGTGCATCATGAGCAGGCAGAAGATGTAAGAGGTAATGGTCAGGATGAACGGTACATACCTTCGTTTCCGCTCTGCCAAATCGCCGGGGCCAAATCCGTTGATCTTACGGAAAAGGAAGATGGTCAGGGTAGGCATAAGGATTGTAAAGCAGTACACCACTCCCAGTACGATTAACTTGTATTGCAGCGGCATGATCCGCAGGTACGAAAACACGAATAGAATCAGGAATGCCACGAAGGGAATGGAGAACGGTGTGAATATCACCGAAACCGCCTTGGCTGCCCTGATGAGGGTTTTGTCAGTTATGATATGTTGTTGTTCTATGGCCATTTCTCTGGTTTTGCATTATCACTCTTTTGTCATTCCGCTGCCTTGTCCCTTTCTATCTCCTCAGCCTTGCCACCGGTATGTTTAGCTGCTGGCGGTACTTGGCTACGGTGCGGCGGGCAATCGGGTATCCTTTCTCTTTCAGGATTTCTGTCAGTTCATCGTCGGTATAAGGTTTTTTCTTATCTTCGCTGTCGATACATTCCTTAAGTATTTTCCGTATTTCCCGTACCGACATTTCTTCTCCGTCTTCCGTAACATATCCGTCATTGAAAAAGAACTTCAGCGGATAGATGCCGTAATTGGTCTGTACGTATTTGCTGTTGCTGACGCGGGAGATTGTTGAAATGTCGAGTCCGGTGCGTTCTGCGACATCTTTCAATATCATGGGGCGGAGCAACGACTCGTCACCGTCGAGGAAGAAAGGGCGTTGTAGGTCGATAATGGCTTGCATGGTGGTCAGCAATGTGTTCTGACGTTGCTTGACGGCATCTATGAATCCTTGGGCGGCATCCATTTTCTGCTTCAGAAACATCATGGCCTCTTTGGACTCCTTGGACTGGTTGGCTTTGTTCCTGGTGTGTTCCTCTACCATTTCGGTGAAATCGCGGCTCATGCGCAGTTCGGGAACATTCCGGTTGTTGAGCGTAAGGTTTATGGTGCCGTCGTCATACGTATCCACAATGAAATCCGGTACGATTTGTTGCAGGTTTTTGCCGATGGCCTCGCCCAGCGATGCGCCCGGACGTGGATTCAGTTTGCAGATTTCGTTTATGGCTTGGCGGAAGGCTTCTTCTTCCAGTCCGAGCTTTTGTTGTATTTTGTCCCAATGTTTACGGGTGAAGTCTTCGTAACATTCGGAAATAATGGCTTCTTCGATAGAAAGCAACGGGTTGGGAGTGAAGTTTTGCTGCTCTATCTTGCGTCGTATCTGGATGAGGAGACACTCTTGCAGGTTGCGGGCTCCCAATCCGGCCGGGTCGAAATCCTGAATGATTTTCAGGGCTTCCTCCAACTCTCCGGTGGTGGCTTCAATGCCGGCGTAGATGGCAAGTTCGTCGCTGATGCTTTCCAGCGATTTACGTAACAGCCCGTCGTCATCCAATGATCCGATGAGGTATTCGGCCAGTTCACGCTGGTGTTCGGTGAGATTGCGTTCGCCCAGTTGTTCTTTCAGGGTTTCATAGAAAGAGGTGGTATCGGAGAAGGGAATCTCTTCGGCCTGTTCTCCTTTGCTGCGGTTGTTTTCCTGTAATTTGTAATCGGGTATATCATCTTCGGTGAGATAATCGCTCAAGGAGTCATAATCGGTGTCTCCGCCCTCTTCTGTACCGGAGTCTGCGTCGGGAGCATCGGAATACTCATCACCGGCAGTATCGTCCTTCCCCTCTTCCAGTGCGGGGTTTTCCAGAAGCTCGGCACGTACGCGATCTTCCAGCTCTATTGCCGGAAGCTCCAGTAGCTTTACTACCAGAATCTGCTGTGGTGACAGCGTCTGTATCTGCTGTTGCGCTTGAGTCTGTATCTGTCGGGAACCTTGTGCCATACTTTATACATTGTTTACTTGCTGCAAAGATAAGTTTTATCTCCGCACTTTTTGCAAAAATAGTGAATAGTTCGGGAACGAGAAATCTTCTCTTATTATATTTAACAAGAAAGACGCAGCTTGGTTGTGTCTTACTGCATATGAGTGGAGGTCACTTCGGGAGTGAAATAGCATTAAAAGGCTTCTAATATAATATTAAAAGGCTTTTAATGCTATATTAGAAGCCTTTTAATATAATCTCATCCTAAGGAAAAGAGGGACAGGGCATTGAACGCAATTCCGGTGACTAAGTAGTTCTTCTTTATACATGTTCGGGTTTTATCTTATCCTTTCAAATATTCTTCTTATCTTTGTGGTATAACTATTAAAAAAACAGAAGATCATGTTTGCTAAAGAAACGTATGTACAGCGTCGGGCCCTACTGAAGAAAAATATAGGCTCAGGAGTGTTGCTGTTCTTAGGTAATGACGAGCAAGGGCTGCATTATGAAGATAACACTTTCCGTTACCGGCAGGATTCTACATTTTTGTATTATTTCGGTTTGTCCTTTGCCGGCTTGTCGGCGATTATCGACATTGACGAGGACAAGGAGATTATTTTTGGAGATGAACTGACGATTGACCATATTGTCTGGATGGGTACACAGCCTACCTTGAAAGAGAAGAGCGAACGTGTGGGCATAACGGATGTGATGCCTTCCTCCGAGATTGTGAATTATCTGCACAAAGCGGTGCGTAAAGGACAGACGGTGCATTATCTTCCTCCTTACCGGGCGGAACATAAATTGAAACTGATGGATTGGCTGGGTATTCCGCCGGCACGACAGGAAGGATCCGTCCCTTTTATCCGCGCAGTTGTGGCGCAGCGTAATTACAAATCCGCCGAAGAGGTAGCGGAAATAGAAAAAGCATGTAATGTGACGGCCGACATGCATATTACTGCCATGAAAGTACTCCGTCCGGGCATGTACGAATATGAAGTGGTGGCGGAAATGAACCGGGTGGCCGAATCCAATAATTGCGAACTTTCATTTGCCACGATTGCTACGATCAACGGTCAAACCCTGCATAATCATTATCATGGAAATAAAGTGAAACCGGGAGACTTGTTCCTGATTGACGCCGGTGCGGAAGTGGAATCGGGCTATGCCGGTGATATGTCTTCTACGATTCCTGCCGATAAGACATTCACTCCCCGCCAGCGTGCCGTTTATGAAATTCAGAATGCTATGCATCTGGAGTCGGTCAAGGCGCTCCGTCCGGGCATCCCTTATATGAGCGTTTACGAACTTTCGGCCCGCGTTATGGTGGAGGGGATGAAAGGGCTCGGCCTGATGAAGGGTAATGCGGAAGATGCTGTTCGTGAGGGTGCACATGCTTTGTTCTATCCTCATGGGTTGGGACACATGATGGGGCTGGATGTGCATGACATGGAAAACTTCGGTGAGATTTGGGTAGGTTACAACGGCCAGCCCAAAAGTACGCAGTTCGGCCGCAAAAGCCAGCGCCTCGCCATTCCTTTGGAGCCGGGCTTTGTGCATACCGTTGAACCCGGTATCTATTTTATCCCTGAACTGATAGACCTTTGGAAAGGCGAAAAGAAGTTTAAGGATTTCATCAATTATGATAAGGTGGAAGAATACCGCAACTTCGGCGGCATCCGCAATGAAGAAGATTATCTGATAACGGAAACCGGTGCGCGCCGTTTGGGCAAAAAAATACCGTTGACACCGGAGGAAGTGGAGGCTCTGAGGTAGTTGAAAGCTAAAGGAACCGGATATTAAAAATTGAGAGTTGAAAGCCTGCCGCGCAATGATGCCGCATAGTAGCTTTCAACTCTCATTTTATTTAAGCGTGGAGTTCCAGTACAAATCGTGCCCCTTTGGTATAGCCGCTGTCCAGCGTGAGGCTGCCATTCATTTTGGTGGCAATGAGCGAACAGATAGGCAGGCCTAATCCGTCGCCTTGAGTCAGGTCTTTTACTTCGGTGAACGGCTTGAATATACTCTCGCGTTGTTCTTCGGGAATTCCGCAACCTGTGTCACTGATGATGAACTGATGTGTATGGGCACCGCGTTTTTTGAAATCCAACCATATCTTTCCGCCTGCCGGAGTGTATTCGGCGGAATTCTCCAGCAAATGTAGCAGGATGCGTTCCAGATGCTCTGAATTGATTTTTACATTCAGTTTGGGAGCGTTTACAGTGAGGACCACATCTTCTTGTACTTTGCTTCTTATTTTGTCCATGACGCTCTCGCAGAAAGTTGAAATGTTCTGTTCCTGTACTTCATAGGGCTCTGACAAACTGTTTTCCAACTCGGACAACTCTTGGATGTGACCGGAGAAAGTGCGTAATGCCTGTACGCCGGGCAACTGTGAGTCGAGCGTATCCAAGGTCGGTTCCATTTGGGCGGAAATGTTCTGAATGAATTTGGTTTTCAGTTCATTGTGCTCATTGGCAATGGCAATCGCCTTTTTTTGCTTGCGCGTCAGCATGATAAAACGCAATAATACGATTGCTCCTATTACTAATGCTGCCGCTAAGATGGCTGCCAATACGCAGAGTCCGATAATAATGTACTGTTTGGCGGAAAGGGAGTCGTCTTTCTCTTGGATGGTAGTCAGGCTCTCGTCATATTTCTTTTTCAATATATTCAGTTCGTCTTGTGCGGTGAGCGCTTTGACCGAATCTGTCCAGACAATGTATTTGTCATAGGTGCGGGCCACCAGTCCTGCGTTGTTTGCTTTGCGGGCAATGCTTATGAGGGTTTTGTAACATTCGTCCACCTTGACATAATTCTTTTGCCGTTTGTACTGTTCTATCAGTTTCTTGAAGGCCGCATCTCCTTGTGAGTTCATGCCGAAAGTATAATAATAGTTGGCTTGGGTATATAGGAAATCGTTGTTCAAGGAGTCGCTTTTGGCGGCTTGGGCTGTTTCTTCCAGCTTTTTCAGTTGTTCTTTGGCGCGGGCAGGGTTTTTGATGTTGATGTACATCTGCAGCCGTTCTTTATTGATGCGGAAACGCAGGTCGGGGAGGTTCTTTTTAAGTTTTTGTTCGCCGTTTCCTATCAGTTGCTCTGCATTGCGCAGTAACTCGAATGCTTCTTTATAATAGTTCTCGCGGTGATAGAGGGCGCTGGCATTGACGCCACATTCCACTGCTTGGGTGTATTTCTCCTGTGAAGCAAAGGAATTATAGGCTTGTAGGAACAGGTAGCGAGCCTTGATATATTCTTTTTTGGCAAGACTTTCTTGTGCTTGTTTCATTAATTCATCGGCACGATTTTGTGCATACGTTTGGGCACACAGACAGAAAAGTGCCGCAAAAAGTACTGTAATGATTCTTTTCATTATGCGTAAGTTTGTTTTATTTGCTTACAAAGTTAAGACTTTCTTTGCTATGTTGTATGCAAAAGTCCATAATTTACCTCATTGGCGGATGGAATCTCCGGCATCGGTTTTAGTATTTAAAGCTGCTGCCGCCCAAGAACTCCCTCAGTAAGGATGTCGGTGGAATTTCCTTGTCCTGTACCGGTGTAAAATATTTGATGAATTTCATGAGACGATAGGCTTCGGCATATTCAGGGCAGTTGCGTGGCACACTGGTGAGTATGGGCTCTGCATGGCAGCGCAATACGGCAAACTCAAACAGCAAGGCCGAGTTGAACATGACATCGGCATTTTCCTGATAGGGGAAGATCCATTTGTCCTCGCCGGCACGTACACTGGGCCAACGTGAAATGGTTTCTTGAGCTGAATATCCCCGATAGTTGAAGTCGCGGATAATGCGGCGCAACAGGCGGTTGTCCGTTGTGGGAATCCAGTTGTGGTCGTCAAGTGAGATGGTTGTCAGCGCGGAAACATAAATCTTGTATTTATCCTCGGCGGATATTTGCGGGGTTAATTCCGGGTTCAGGGCATGGATGCCTTCCAATATAAGAATGGTATGCTTGTCGATGCGCAGTTTGTCTCCTTTATATTCTTTTTTGCCTAACGTGAAGTTGAACCGGGGCAGTTCCACTTCTTCTCCCCGAAGCAAGGCTTGCAACTGGCTGTTGAAAAGCTCAAGGTCGAGGGCATAGAGAGATTCATAATCATAATTGCCGTTTTCGTCACGCGGAGTATCTTCACGATCTACAAAATAGTTGTCCAATGAAATGGGATAGGGGCGCAGTCCGTTGGTCATCAACTGTACGGAGAGCCGTTTGCTGAAGGTTGTTTTTCCGGAAGAGGAGGGGCCGGAGATGAGGACAAGCTTTACGCGGTTCCCGTTTTCTCCCCGGTGATAGATTTCGTCGGCAATTTGGGCTATCTTCTTTTCTTGTAAGGCTTCGGCCACCTTAATCAGGTCGGTTGCATGGCCTTCCTCGCAGGCAAGGTTGAAGTCGCCCACATTGCTCAGCCCCATGATATAGTTCCAGCGCAGATGTTCTTTGAATACATCAAGCATCTTCTCTTGTTTTACTACATCTTCGAGTACGGCAGGGTTCTCTTTGTTGGGAATACGCAGCAAGAGGCCGTCGTAATATTTCACGATGTCGAACAGCTTGATAAAGCCTGTGCTGGGGAGCAAATTGCCGTAATAGTAGTCCACCGTATCTCCCAATGTATAGTAATAGGTATATATGGAGCCGGATGTTTCCAGCAGTTTCACTTTGTCGTTCATGCCCCGTTCGCTGAATACGCGTACGGCTTCGGTGGTATGACATTCGGTGCGGCGGAATGGAATATCTTCCGCTATGATTTCCTGCATCCGTCTTTTTATGGCCGATACGTCTTCCAGCTCAATGGGACGCCCGATGCGGAGATTGCAGAAATAGCCTTTGGATACGGGATGCTCCACAAACAGTTTTCCATCCGGAAACAATTCATTGACAGCCTTGTACAGGATAAAGCAAAGTGAACGGACATATGTACGCATACCGGAAGAATCCCGTACATCCAAAAATTCAACATCTTTATTGTTGTAGACCCGGAAATTGAGTCCTTCAGAACGGTTATTTACTTTGGCGCTGACTACCTGATAGGGAAAATTAAGATTAAAACCGTAATAAATATCCAAAAGTGAGCTTCCTATAGGGAATTCTTTATAAATATTATTATTTTTGCAACAAATTTGTAACATGTGTTTCATGATGTCTTTTTTTGAGGTGATTAACACGTTAAATATAGAACATAATAACAAATGACACAAAGAAACACTTTAACTAATTAAAGATGGAATATTCTTTTTATGATTTTTTAAAGCTGCTTGGCTCATTGGCGTTGTTCCTCTACGGAATGAAAATTATGAGTGAGGGACTTCAGAAATTTGCCGGCGACCGTTTGCGGAAGATTCTAACCGCTATGACAACCAACCGGGTGACCGGCGTGCTGACAGGGGTGCTCATAACAGCGCTTATCCAATCCTCTTCGGCAACTACCGTAATGGTGGTGAGTTTTGTCAATGCCGGGTTGTTAACCTTATCACAGTCTATCGGTGTGATTATGGGTGCCAATATCGGTACTACCGTTACGGCATGGATCATTTCAGCATTAGGATTTAAAGTAGACATCGCAGCTTTCGCCCTTCCTCTTTTAGCTTTTGGTATTCCTCTCCTCTTCTCTCAGAAAAGTAATCGTAAGTCTATCGGTGAATTTATTTTTGGTTTCTCTTTCTTGTTTATGGGGCTTTCTTATTTGAAGAACAATGCGCCCGATTTGAGTCAGAACCCGGAAATGCTGGCTTTTGTGCAGGACTATACCGATATGGGATATATATCCGTACTGCTTTTTGTGCTTATAGGAACAGTCTTGACTATGATTGTGCAGGCTTCTGCGGCAACAATGGCCATTACTCTTATTATGTGTGCGAACGGTTGGATCAGCTTTGAGTTGGGGGCGGCCCTTGTTCTTGGTGAGAATATAGGAACGACTATAACGGCCAATCTTGCAGCACTTACCGGTAATACGCAGGCCAGGAGGGCTGCATTGGCGCATCTGGTATTTAATGTGTTTGGCGTTATATGGGTGTTGTGCCTGTTTATTCCTTTTACGCAGGGAGTGTCTTGGTTTGTGGATAATGTGATGGGCACTAAGGATCCTGCCGTTGCCGTTTCATTTAAACTGTCGGCTTTCCATACATGCTTCAATATATGTAATGTGTTGATCCTGATATGGTTCGTGAAGTTTATAGAACGTACGGTCTGTGCCATTATTCCGCAGAAAGAACAGGACGAAGAATATCGCTTGCGTTTTATTACGGGCGGTATGCTTTCCACAGCGGAACTTTCTATTTTGCAGGCAAGCAAAGAAATTCACTTGTTTGCCGAACGTACTCATCGTATGTTTGGCATGGTACGCGATTTGCTGCATACCGATAAGGATGATGATTTCAATAAGCTGTTTAGCCGGATAGAAAAATACGAGAACATCAGTGACAGTATGGAGCTGGAGATTGCGAACTACCTGAACCAAGTGTCGGAAGGACGTTTGAGCTCTGAGAGTAAACTGCAGATCAGGGCTATGCTGCGTGAAGTGACGGAGATAGAAAGTATCGGTGACAGCTGTTATAACTTGGCGCGTACCATCAATCGCAAGCGGCAGGCGAATTTGGAATTTACGGAAAAGCAATATGAACACATCCATTTTATGATGAAGCTGACCGATGATGCTCTTGGGCAGATGATCGTGGTAGTGGAGCGCTCGGATCATCAGGGCATCGATGTGAACAAGTCGTTCAATATTGAGAATGAAATCAATAATTACCGCAATCAGCTGAAAAACCAGAATATCCTTGATGTTAATAACAAGGAGTATGATTACCAGATGGGAGTTTATTATATGGACATTATTGCGGAATGTGAAAAGCTGGGAGATTACGTTGTCAACGTAGTGGAAGCCAGCAGTGATATAAAAGAAAAGAAAGCGTCTTAGGACGCTTTCTCAAATTCATCTTTGCCTACTCCGCATAAGGGGCAAACCCAATCGTCGGGAAGATCTTCGAAGGCTGTTCCCGGTTCTATACCGTTTTCAGGATCGCCCTGTTCGGGGTCGTAAACGTATTCGCAAATGGTGCAGATGTACTTTTCCATAACTCTCTTTTGTTTAAATTTCTTCTTTGATAACAATTGAATTCATCTTTTTGTTTATTGTCCAAGTAAAAAAATAGTTTGGGAAAGGAATTTACCAAACCTATAAAAAGATTTAATAACATTTACTATATAAATTATTGTTGTACTTTTGCAATTCAATTTAAACCTAACGATTTGCATGACTGCAACAAAGGATGATTTTTATCACGTCGGGCTCACTGACGATGAAGTGCGGAAGAGCCGTACAGAGCATGGTGTAAACCTTTTGACGCCCCCGAAGCGTCCCTCTTTGTGGAAACTCTATTTGGAAAAGTTTGAAGACCCGGTAGTAAGAGTGCTGCTGGTGGCTGCTTTCTTTTCTTTGATTATTTCCATGGTCGAGAATGAATATGCCGAAACCATCGGTATCATAGCCGCTATTCTATTGGCTACCGGCATCGGTTTCTTCTTTGAATATGATGCCAACAAAAAGTTTGACCTGCTGAACGCTGTGAATGAGGAAACCTTGGTAAAGGTTATCCGTAATGGGCGTGTACAGGAGATTCCCCGTAAGGAGGTGGTAGTCGGTGATATTATAATTTTGGAAACCGGTGAGGAGATCCCGGCCGACGGTGAGTTGTTGGAAGCCATTTCCCTGCAAGTAAACGAATCCAATCTTACGGGTGAGCCTGTTATTGCCAAAACCATTGTAGAAGCCGATTTTGATGAAGAGGCTACGTACGCTTCCAACCGCGTGCTGCGTGGCACAACGGTAGTCGACGGGCATGGAATGATGCGTGTGGAAGCGGTTGGCGACGCTACGGAGATTGGGAAAGTGGCCCGTCAAAGTACGGAGCAAAGCACCGAGCCTACTCCTTTGAACATCCAACTTACAAAACTTGCTAACCTCATAGGAAAAATAGGTTTCTCGGTAGCAGGTTTGGCGTTTGCCATCTTCTTTATAAAGGATGTGGTTTTGGTCTATGATTTTGCCTCTTTCCATACGTTTGAGCAATGGTTGCCTGCTTTGAAAGCTACTTTGCAATATTTTATGATGGCGGTGACTTTGATTGTCGTGGCTGTTCCTGAGGGGTTGCCTATGAGTGTGACGCTCAGCCTGGCGCTGAATATGCGGCGCATGCTTTCTACCAACAATCTGGTGAGAAAGATGCACGCTTGCGAGACGATGGGGGCAATAACCGTTATCTGTACGGATAAGACGGGTACGTTGACGCAGAACCTGATGCAGGTGTATGAACCTGACTTTTACGGACTGAAAAACGGAAGGGAAGTAGGGGAGGATGATTTGAGTAAACTGGTAATAGAGGGTATCAGTGCCAATTCCACCGCTTTTCTGGAAGAAATGACACCGGGAGAGAAACCGAAGGGAGTGGGTAATCCTACCGAGGTGGCCTTGCTTTTGTGGCTTGATAGTCAGAAACGTAATTATCTGGAACTTAGGGAGGGCGCGAAGGTGCTTGACCAGCTGACCTTTTCTACGGAACGGAAATTCATGGCAACTTTGGTGGACTCTCCTCTGATCGGAAAGAAAGTCCTTTATGTGAAGGGCGCACCTGAAATCGTATTGGGAAAATGCCGGGATGTATTGCTGGACGGCAAGCGGGTGGATGCTGTGGAATATCGTTCTACTGTGGAGGCCCAGTTACTGAAATACCAGAATATGGCGATGCGTACGCTCGGTTTTGCTTATAAGATAGTAGATGATGATACGGCGAAAGATGATTGCGTGGCTTTGGTGGCAGGGAATGACCTGTCTTTTCTGGGTGTTGTGGCAATCAGCGATCCTATACGTCCGGATGTGCCTGCTGCTGTTGCAAAATGCCAGTCGGCAGGCATTGGCGTCAAGATAGTGACGGGAGATACACCGGGTACGGCTACTGAAATTGCGCGGCAGATTGGTTTGTGGAAGGAGGAAGATACTGAGCGGAACCGTATTACAGGTGCTGCTTTTGCCGAGTTGACGGATGAAGAGGCTCTTGACAGGGTATTGGATTTGAAGATTATGTCACGTGCCCGCCCTACCGACAAACAGCGTTTGGTCCAGCTGTTGCAGCAGAAAGGTGCGGTGGTGGCTGTGACGGGAGACGGTACTAATGATGCTCCGGCTTTGAACCATGCACAGGTAGGTCTGTCTATGGGAACAGGGACATCTGTTGCCAAGGAAGCAAGTGATATAACATTGCTGGATGATTCGTTCAACAGTATCGGTACGGCTGTGATGTGGGGACGTTCGTTGTATAAGAATATCCAACGTTTCATCGTATTCCAGCTGACAATTAATTTTGTGGCATTGTTCATTGTGCTGCTTGGCTCATTGGTGGGTACTGAACTGCCATTGACCGTAACACAGATGTTGTGGGTGAATCTGATTATGGACACATTTGCCGCTTTGGCTTTGGCATCTATTCCTCCCAGTGAAAGTGTGATGAAAGAGAAACCCCGCAAAAGCACTGATTTCATTATAACTAAATCCATGAGAAATTATATTCTTGGTATGGGAATGGCTTTCCTGATATTGCTCATGGGAATGTTATTCTGGTTTAATAATGAAGAGAATGGTATGACGCCGCAGCGCCTGACCATCTTCTTTACCTTCTTCGTCATGTTGCAATTCTGGAACCTTTTCAATGCAAGGGTATTCGGAACGTCGGATTCTGCCTTTAAAGGGATCTCCAGATCTTACGGCATGGAGTTGGTGGTACTTGCTATTTTGGGAGGCCAGTTCATTATTGTGCAGTTCGGTGGAGCGGTGTTCCGTACGGAACCACTTGATTTCACAACCTGGATGATAATTATAGCTTCTACTTCTTTGGTATTATGGGTGGGCGAAGGCATCCGTCTTGTCCGACGTTTCATGCAAAAATAGGGTGATGAAAAGAAAAGGAATCAAAAATCTTATAGTTGACTTTGGCGGTGTACTGATTGATTTGGACCGTCAGCGTTGTTTGGAGAATTTTAAGAAACTGGGATTGCCGGATGTGGAGCATGCTCTTGACATATATCATCAGCAGGACTTCTTCCAGCATTATGAGAAGGGGCTTATTTCCAGTGCCGATTTTCGGAATGTGATTCGGGGGAAGATAGGCAAGGACGTTGCTGATGCCCGGATTGATGCCGCATGGAACAGTTTCCTGGTGAATATACCGACTTGCAAATTGGATTTGTTATTGGCTTTGCGTAAGGATTATGTGGTATATCTGCTGAGCAATACTAATGAAATTCATTGGAAATGGTCTTGTGAGCATGCTTTTCCCTATAAGACATTTCGCGTAGAAGATTATTTTGAGCACATTTTCCTCTCCTACGAGATGAAAATGGCAAAGCCGGATGAAGAAATCTTCCGGAAAGTGCTGGATGAGGCGGGTTTGGATCCGAAAGAAACCTTCTTTATCGATGATTCGGAAGCCAACTGTATAACGGCCCGGTCATTGGGCATCTCCACCTATACTCCAAAAGCCGGCGAGGATTGGAGTCATTTATTTAAGTAAACCGACAGGATAGGGTGAGCATGCAGTTACACACTGAAATATCCGGTAAGGAGCTCCTGCCGAATGTAGCTACCATTGGCTTTTTTGACGGAGTGCATCGGGGGCATAGGTTCCTGATAGAACAGGTATGCGAGGCTGCGGCTGTACGTGGGCTTGCTTCATCGGTTATTACTTTTCCGGTGCATCCCCGCAAAGTAATGCACCCTGACTTTCACTCCGAGTTGCTCACCACTTGTGACGAGAAGACCGCTCTGCTTGCCGATACCGGCATAGATTATTGCATCATGCTTGATTTCACACCTGATTTAGCCCGTCTTTCGGCCAAACAATTTATGGCTGTATTGAAAGGTGACTATCAGGTGCAGGCTTTAGTGATAGGCTACGACCACCGTTTTGGACATAACCGCAGTGAAGATTTTGATGATTATGTGCGTTACGGGCAGGAATTGGGAATGGAGGTGATATTGGCGCAGGCCTATTCCAATAATGAGATGACCGTCAGTTCCTCGGCTATTCGCCACCTTTTGCTGGAGGGAGATGTTTCGGAAGCAGCCAACTGTCTGGGCTATCATTTTTTTCTGAACGGTACGGTTGTAAACGGCTATCATGTGGGGCGTAAGATAGGTTTCCCGACTGCCAATCTATGTGTCAATGATCCTGAGAAGCTGGTTCCTGCCGACGGGGTGTATGCTGTTAATGTCTTTCTCGGCGAGGCGAAGCATACAGGAATGTTGAGTATTGGTTACCGGCCTACATTGAATAATGGTCTGGACCGTAGCATTGAGGTGCATATTTTCCATTTTGATGCTGATATTTATGATCAGCCCATGCGGATATCTTTCATCCGCCGTACCCGGCCTGAATTGAAATTTGATTCCATTGAGGAATTGATCGAACAGCTTCATAAGGATGAAGCGGAAATCACTGCCATTCTCTCATTACAATAATACTCCCTGCTGTTTCATTTTTTAGGATACTCTTTGTATGTTTATTGAAAAACATGCCTTTTTTATTGTTTTTCGATAAATATATCTCGTTTTTCTTTGTACTTTCAAAAAAAGCTTTTTTATTTGCATATCGAAAAACGATAAATTCTTATTGAAAAACAAGATTTGAGATAAGAATAAATATGGATTACAAAAGAGCATACGGTTATGAAAAAAGCATTTATGAGTATTACGTTATTGGTGTTGTCGCTTTCCATGGTGATGATGTTGTTAATGGGAGTTGTTACGGACGCTTAACGGGTTCGCAGGAAAATGTGTATCTTTACACGCTTTTTGAAAAGAAAGGAACGATGAAGACAGCGATAAAATTAGTTTTGGTTTATTTTGTGATGCAAATTCTGGCTGCATTGCTGGCGATGCCTTTCGCCATGCTTTATTCTTATGCGGTCAGTGGAACGATAGATGGGGCAAATACCATTGCTTTGGCTCCGAGTATGTTATTGGGATTTGTCGGCATGGGGGGCTATCTATGGAAGAAGGGCTATCTGAAAGATGACGGAAAGATGTGGTCTCCGGTATCAGTACCTTATCAGGGTTGGAGCATCATTATCGGTTTCGCCACTATTTTCTTGATTGATTTTGTAATGTCCAAGTTGTCTTTCCTTCCGGATTGGCTGGGCAATACGTTTGACCTGCTGCAATCGGGCTGGTTGGGAATCCTCTGCATATCGGTGTTGGGCCCTATTCTGGAGGAGATGTTGTTTCGCGGGGCAATCACGAAAGTGCTGCTGCGGAAGTACAATCCGGTAAAGGCTATTATATTGTCGGCGCTTATCTTCGGGATTTTTCATATTAATCCGGCACAGGTAGTGGGCGCCACGTTGTCGGGCATCTTGTTTGCCTGGCTATATTATAAAACGGGCAGTCTTGTTCCCGGAATTTTAATACATATCTTGAACAATGGTTTGTCGGTATTCCTCAGCTTGCATTATCCTGATGTGGAATACACGTCCGATTTATTGGGAGAACCCGCTTACTGGATATGTCTGGCAGGGGCGGTAGTGTTGTTTGCAGTCTCTTATAGAGTGATGAATTCTTATCGGTTACCGGACTAATACAACTTTTGAAATATGAAAAGAAGGCTGAACATTCTTTGTGTGATCGTAGTACTTGTATTAAGTTATTCGATTTTTGAAACCGCCTACTATTTTGTTGTAGGGGTGAAGGCCGGCTTGGAAGCCGGTATAGAGAGTGACACTTCCGCAGAAAACCAGAGAGAACTGATAAACATGAAGTATATCAGTCTCTTGCCGGAACATCTTTCTGCGACGGGTGAGAACGGTTTTTTCCAGGATTCTGTCTATAATGAGAAGAGCGGAAAGTATGTGCCTGTTTCTTTCAATTCAATGGTGGTCAGCGTAGATACGAAGTCTGCTGCTTGGAGTCAGGTAACATTTACCCTGTTGAATTTAGCGCATATTTGTATTTGCGTTTGGGCGATTATACTTTTTGTCCGTCTGGTGGTTTCCATTAATAAGTCCGATATATTTAATTGGAGGAATGTCCGTCGCCTGCGTTTTCTGGGGCTGGCATTAATCATCAGTTTCTGTACGGAGGTTCTTCCGGCTTATCTCACTTATAGGAATGTGGGGGAAGTCTTTTCTGTTCGCGGTTATGAGTTAGGCCTTTCGGATATGGTGAATACCACGACGCTGGTATTGGGGATTTCTACCTTGATTGTGGCCGAGGTGTTTGCTATCGGCCTGAAGATGAAAGAAGAGCAGGAGTTGACTATTTAACCTGATATTGAGGAAAAGAAGATGATTATAGTAAACCTTGACATAATGATGGCCCGAAGAAAAATATCTTTGGGAGAGCTGGCGGAGAAGATTGATATTACACCGGCAAACCTTTCTATTCTGAAGACCGGTAAAGCAAAAGCCATTCGTTTTTCTACGTTAGAGGCAATCTGCAGGGCGCTGGACTGCCAACCGGGGGACATATTGGAATATGTGGAGGGAGAGGAAAAGTGATTGGACATAGGCAGAAGAACAAAAGGGCAAACCTGTGATTTCCTTACACCTATTTATATATATATAGAATGTGGCCTTCTGTTCTTCTGTCCGGGAGATTGCAGGTTGCTCAGGCATTAGCATTTTTTGCCTTGAACGCCAGCGCATACATCCGCATCTGCTTCACCATGGAAAGCAATCCGTTGCTGCGTGTGGGCGAGAGATGCTCTTTCAATCCTATTTTGTCTATAAAGTAAAGGTCTGCATCCAGAATCTCGTCCGGGGTATGTCCGGAAAGTACTTTGATGAGAAGCGAAATAATCCCTTTCACTATTAGCGCATCGCTTTCGGCTTGGAAAATGATCCTGCCGTCCTTCTCATCCGCTTGCAGCCAAACGCGGCTTTGGCAGCCTTCAATCAGATTTTGCTCTGTCTTGTATTTATCATCAAGCGGTTCCTGTTCATTTCCTAAATCGATGAGGAGCTGATAGCGGTCCATCCAATCGTCGAAATCACTGAATTCGGCAATTACTTCATCTTGTACTTCATTGATACTCATAATAATTTATCTTTAGTATTTATTTCTCTTTATAGATAACTTCCATAATGGTTTGGCCCACCGCTTTCAGGGTGTTGCGGTCAATTCCGTCCATATCATCCTTCAAGGTGTGCCAGTTTTCGTAGAATCCGGTTTCCTCGCTGCATTGGATGATGTCGATAGTGGGAATACGTGCATTGCGGTTAACAAAAAGGTGGTCGTCCGTTACGGTGCTCCCTCTTTCTTTTACGAAATACCGTCCGTAACCCAGGTTGTTGGCTGTGTTCCATACTTTCCGGTTGATGCCTTTGGCAAATTCTTCGGAATAACCTTCGTAGAGGAAGGTGGCGTCTTTGGCCCCCACCATGTCAAGAAGAATACCAAAACGTGCGTTATATCCTTGCACATGAGGATTCTGGGCCCAATATTGCGAACCAAGAGCCCATTGCTCCTCCTTATGTGTGCCCTCATAAGACTGGTGAGGGCCGTAGTCTTCGGCATCCACCAATACGATATCAATGCCCAGTTCCGGTTGTTGCTTGTGAAGCTGGCGGGCAATTTCGAGCAATACGCCTACGCCGCTTGCACCGTCGTTGGCGCCGAGGATGGGTGTGTGCCGGTTCTTTTCATCGGGGTCGGCATCTGCCCAGGGGCGGCTGTCCCAGTGCGAGAGAAGCAAGATGCGTTTTTTCGTTTCGGGTTTGTAGCTGCCGATGATGTTGCGGGCTTTCAGCAATGTGCCGTCATAGGCTATTAAATCTACTTGCTGGCTGTATACGGTGGCTCCGAACTGCTCCAGCTTCTTTACGAGATACTCTCCGCAGGCTCTATGCGCTGCCGTATTGGGTACGCGCGGGCCGAAATCCACCTGTGCCTTGACATACTGATAAGCGCTGTCCGCATCAAACTGGGGGACGTTGATTGTGCTTTGGGGCTGTTTGCCTTCGCTGTCCGCGTTGTTTCTGCTTTTATTGCTGCATGCCACCATAGCTACGAACAACAGTAGGAATAGTGGGATAATTGTATAATTCCGTTTCATTCTTTGTGAGTGTTAAAACTTAGTTTCACTTCTTTTTTCCCGACTTCCAGCGTGACCTGTGCGCCGTTGATCATCGGCACATTCATTGTGACGTGTCCCACCGGAAAGCCGAAGCATATGGGGTAATCATATTCTTTTACCAGATCGGCCAGTGCGCCATACAAGTCTTTGCCTAAAGACATATTCTCCTCGTATTCGGTGAACTGTCCGATGATCAGTCCGGACAGCTTCTCAAGTATGCCGCCCAGTTTCAGGTTGTACATCATGCGCTCCACTGCATGGGGACGCTCTCCTATGTCCTCGATGAAGAGTATCGTGCCTTCTGCCGGAATGTCATAAGGTGTGCCTCGCAGACCGTAAAAGACGGATATGTTTCCTCCCCGGAGTATTCCCGTTACCTCGCCTTTGTGGTTGAGCTTATGGGCAGGGCAGGTATAGCCGAACGCTGTCTCTTCTTGCAGCTTGTTGCCGAACAGAATATCTTTCAAAGCCAGGGTGCAGAAATCATCTTCCGGTTCTACGGTAAGATGACGCGCCATTGGAGCATGCAGCGAGGCAAAGCCGTTATGTTGGAATACATTATGCAGGGCAGTGATGTCGCTGAAGCCGATGAGCCATTTGGGGTGCTGGCGAAACTTGGTGAAGTCGAGCTTCCCTATCAGATGCACAGCGCCGTATCCGCCGCGGCTACAAAGGATGATTTTGGCTTTCTCGTCGTCCATAGCTTCTTGCAGGTCTTTCAGTCGCTGCTGTATGCTTCCTGCATAGGTTCCATGTGCACTTCCCGCATGTTTGGCGGTGACCACTTCCAGTCCCCATGATTTCAACCGTTTCTTGGCTCCTTTCAGGAAGGACTTGTCAATCTTGCTGGAAGGAGAGAGGATTATCACCCGGTCTCCCTCATGCACGTATGGCGGAAAAATGAGACTGTTCATATATTGATCTGTATTTATGGCAAAAATACACAATTCACCACAGAGGACACAGAGTTTCGCAGAGTTTTTTTCTTTTATATCATATTCCGGCATAAGGACGAAAGAACAAATATCTGTTGTGTTGCATAATCGGTATCTGTCTGCATGGTTTATGTCCTTATGCTCCTTTGTCTCAAAGGAAACGCTGCTCTTTTGTCTCGATTCTGTCAAAATGATATTAAACATAGAAAATAAAATAAGGTGTAACGTTTATTTTCTCGGCATTTTTTTAGATATTTGCTAAAAATCTAACGTTATGGAACCTATTCGGAACTTTGATCAATTGACCTCCCACCTGAAAACCCTGAATAAGAGGAAGCGCATTGCCGTAGTTTGTGCTGATGACCCCAATACTGAATATGCCATATCCCGCGCTTTGGATGAAGGTATTGCGGAGTTTCTGATGATTGGCGATTCGGCTATTCTGGAAAAATATCCTACCTTGAAGAAGTATCCTGAGTATGTGCGGACTTTGCATATCGAGGACAAAGATGAAGCCGCACGCGAAGCGGTGCGCATCGTGCGTGAGGGTGGCGCGGACATTTTGATGAAAGGCATAATCAATACAGACAACCTGCTCCATGCCATTCTCGACAAAGAGAAGGGCCTGCTGCCCAAAGGAAAGATTCTGACGCATCTTGCTGTAATGCAGATTCCCACCTATGATAAACTGCTGTTTTTTTCGGATGCCGCTGTCATTCCCCGGCCCACTCTGCAGCAGCGGATAGAGATGATTTGGTACGCCATTCATACCTGTCGCCATTTTGGTATCGGGCAACCGCGCATCGCCCTTATCCATTGTACGGAGAAAGTGAGCGCCAAGTTTCCCCATTCGTTGGACTACGTCAACATTGTAGAACTGGCCGAAGCCGGCGAATTCGGGAATGTCATTATCGACGGCCCGCTGGACGTAAAGACATCCTGCGAGAAGACGAGCGGTGACATTAAGGGCATCGTGTCTCCCATCAATGGGGAGGCCGATGTATTGATTTTCCCGAATATAGAATCGGGCAATGCCTTTTATAAGGCCGTTTCCCTCTTCTCTCACGCCGATATGGCAGGCTTGCTTCAGGGGCCTGTCTGCCCGGTGGTGCTGCCGTCGCGCAGTGACTCCGGCTTGTCCAAATATTACAGTATCGCCATGGCATGCCTCACCTGCTCCGGTGTTGCAGATGAAGGACACGCCATGACCGTAGGAAACAAATAGCAGATATATAAATGAAAATACTCGTCATCAACCCCGGTTCCACTTCGACCAAGATTGCCGTATACGAGAACGATACTCCCCGTCTGGTGCGTAACATCCGTCATACGGTGGACGAACTGTCCTCTTTCTCACACATCATCGACCAGTTTGAGTTCCGCAAGAACCTGGTGCTGAAAGAGCTGGAGGCTGATAATATTCCTTTTGAGTTTGACGCCATAGTGGGACGCGGCGGACTGCTGAAACCGATACCGGGCGGCGTATATGAGGTGAATGATGCCATGCTGGATGATATTCTGCATGCCATGCGCACCCACGCCTGCAACTTGGGATGCCTCATAGCTTCCGAACTTGCCGCACTGCTTCCCGGTTGTCGTGCGTTCATAGCCGATCCGGGCGTTGTGGATGAGCTGGATGAGATAGCCCGTATCACAGGGTCTCCTTTGATGCCCCGCATCACTATCTGGCATGCGCTGAACCAACGCGCCATTGCCCGCAGATATGCGGCCGCACAGCATGTCAGGTATGAAGACCTGGATCTGATTGTTTGTCACTTGGGCGGTGGCATATCTGTCGGTGTCCATCATCATGGCAAGGCTGTCGACGTCAATAATGCGCTTGACGGCGAAGGACCGTTTTCGCCGGAGCGTGCGGGGACACTTCCGGCAGGACAGTTGATCGACCTTTGTTGCTCCGGCCGCTACACAAAAGACGAACTTAAAAAGCGTATCTCCGGGCGTGCCGGTCTGACGGCCCATCTGGGCACAACAGATGTTCCTGCCATCGTCCGCCGGATAGAAGAGGGGGACAGGCATGCCGGACTGGTACTGGATGCCATGATCTATCAAATCGCTAAAAGCATTGGCGCGGCTTCAGTTGTGTTGTACGGCAAGATAGACGCCATTCTTCTGACGGGTGGCATGGCACATTCCGATTATATTATTTCCCGGCTGAAAGAACGTATCTCGTTCCTTGCACCGGTGCATGTTTATCCGGGTGAGGACGAAATGGAGGCATTGGCATTGAATGTGCTTGGAGCATTGAGGGGGGAACTGCCGATACAGGTATACAAATAGATTTATACTGCCCATGATTTGAATGAGATACCTATACCAAATTTATACCCTTCTTTGGTATGCCTTGTTCCACCCTTTGGTACTTGTCCTACCAACCTAAGGAACACGTTGTACCTACGGCTGGTACATCCCGTACCAACCGTAGGTATTCTCCAAACCCTCCGAGCTTATCTGCATAGCTCCCGGAGCGTAAGAAAACGGGCCCTTTGCCTATCATCATATCTCCTTTTGATCACTTCATAAAAAGAAGGAGCAAAGTCCCCCCGACTTTGCTCCTTACAATCTTTTTACCGTAATAACTAATACAAAGAAAACGTCATTAATCAAAGAATATACCTTTGTATCATTTAGAAGTTATTCCCTCCGGCATCCCACCAAAGGCGCGTGCCACCGTTGTCTGCACCGCCCAGCTTGCTGACTAAGGCGTCATATAGAGCTTTGTTGTCCGTCTTGTAGTCTTGGTTGAAAAAGACACGGCGAATCATATCGTCGGTGCTGATGGTGTTGCCGCTGTTGTTCACTGCGACCTTGATGAGCCGGGGATAACCGGTGCGGCGTTGTTCCGCCCATGCTTCACAACCTTCCGGATAGATAGCCAGCCACTTTTGGGTGATGATTCTTTCCAGTTTCAGTTCCAGTGGGGCGCTTTCATCCCATTTCGGAGTGATGCTTGTCGGTGCGTCCGCATCGAATTTCTTATCGAATGCGTCTACATAAGCCGCCGGAGTTTCTTCGCTTTCCAGATATTCACTGACGCCGCTGGCATCCCATTGTGCGAAAGAGACGGTGATGCCCTGCTTATAGCAGTTTTCTACATTCTCGGACGTGTAATTCCTCAGGGCTGCTTCTGCACGCAGGAACCATACTTCGGCAGCACTCATTACGATGATTTTACTGCCGGTTGTGATGGCGGTCTGAGAGTGGGTGGAGTAGCGGTTGTCGGCTACGCCTGTTCCCTGGCGGACGCCTTTGTATTCACCTTCGATGCTGTTTAGCTGTTTCACACCGGCAACTTCCTTAATAATGTTTCCCTCTTTGTCCCTGCCGTCTTGTGCGAGGTTGAAGTAGGATTTGATGCGAGGGTCGTTATAGCCTTTCAGGTACGACTCCAAACTTGCATTCATATATACTTCGCTCCAGCCGGCAACACCACCCAGCGGGTTGCGGATGCCGTATTGCCCCACTGTTTCGTTAGCAGTTTCCAGTACGCCGCCGTTCTTGGAGTCCAAAGCTGCCTTGGCTTGTTCTTCTGCCAGCGCGGGAGCCACATTGGATACACGCATGGCAAGACGCAAGCGCAGGGAGTTGGCAAATTTCAGCCATTGTGCGGGAGTGCGTTTGCCTTCAGGCATCATGAAGTCGGCGCTTTCAAAAGACACGCCGCCCTTATAGTCTTTCAATATATTTACCGCTGTGGCGAGGTCTTCAAAGAAGCGTTTGTAAACTTCTTCTTGTGACTGTGGCTTTTGGTCGGCGGTTCCGAATCCGTCGTAAAGGATTGGACCGTAATAGTCGCTTACCCGGTGAAGGGTTGCCACTTTAAGGATTTTGGTGATGGCGTGGTACAGAGGCCATTCCTTTTCTGTGTTCAGTTTCTCGGCATCGGCGATGGAAGGCATGACATATCCGTAGGTGTACACCCACATGGCACTTGTCCAACCGTTATTCAGGTTGTAGGTGGAGTTGTTTGCATTGAACGCGCCGTTCATGTCGTGGAAATATCCGCAGAACATATCGGCAGCCAAGTTCTGTATGATTTGATATTGCCAGTCGGTCCCGTTTACACCGGTCTGGTAGATGATGCCTTTCTGAATGGTGGAGAAGGGTACGAGGTTGGTTTGATTGTCGTACTTCTGTAATTCGTCTGTATAGGCTCCGTCGGTGCTGTTGAAGTCGGTAAAGTTATCGGTACAGGATGAGAAACTCAGGAGTCCGCCGAGGAGTAATGCGGTTGTATATTTTATCTTATTCATATCGTTCGGGTATTTAGAAAGTGAATTTAATGTTGAATCCGATGTTTCTTGTTGAAGGCATGCCGAAGGTGTCCAGACCTTGGTTGTCATTGCCCACTGACATTGTTGCATCCGGATCGAACGGGGCGTCTTTGTAAATGAAGAACAGGTTGCGTGCCACCAACGAAAGGTCTACGCCTTTGATGAATCCGGTCTTTTCGAGCATCCGTTGCGGGAAGGAATAACCCAATGAGACTTCACGCAGGCGGATGTTCGTTCCGTCGTAGCGGTAAAATTCGGTTGTGCCGTTGCCGCGGTCGCCCACCATTTGATAGAACTTCTGCACATCGCTGATCTTGTGTCCTTCCAGCATATAATGACCTGCGTTGCGGGCGTCACCGGTTGCTTTGCTTACCCCTGCATAGTCCAGTCCGGCTTGTGTCAGTGAAATAACGTCGCCGCCTACGCGTGTGTCAATCAGGAAGTAAAGGGAGAAGCCTTTGTAGGTCAGAGTGTTGCTCCACCCCAGCGTCCAGTCGGGATTGAAATTACCGATCTTGGCAGCCTTGTCCGTAGTGACCTGTGGCAGTCCGGCCTTTGCATTGGGTTTGCCGTCTTTGTCTGTTTCGGGTTCCAGCAGGATTTTGCCGCTTTCGTCGCGTACAAATACGTTGCCGTAAATATCGCCCAGCGAACCGCCTTCTACGACCATCATCTTATAAGGCATGCTTACGTTGCCCGATGCGTATTGGAAGTTGGGTGTGCCACCCAGGGAAACAATCTTATTCTTGTTGGTGGCGAAGTTGAACTGTGTTTTCCAACGGAAGTCATCGTTCATCAACGGAGTTGCGCCTAAAGTGATTTCAACGCCTGTGTTGCGGATTTTACCTGCATTTATCCAGCGGTAAGGACGTTGCTCGGCTGTGGTGTTGACGCGAATCAACTGGTTCTTGGTATCGGTGCGGTAGAACGTGAAATCAAAGTCTAAACGGCTGTTGAAGAATTTCCATTCGGTACCTACTTCGATGGAGTTACTGATTTCCGGTTTCAGGTCTTCCGCAAAGTAATAGTCGATAGGCTGCACCACACCGCCTGCCGTAATTGTCTGTGCCGGACTGGTGATGCCGATAGGAAGGTCGTTACCTACTTGTGCCCAGGAAGCGCGCACTTTGCCGAAGCTGATCCATTCCGGCAGGTTGAGAGTCTTGTTGATAATCCATGAAAGGCCGACTGACGGATAGAAGAATCCGGAATTTTCGCTCTTGGTATTGGCAAGCGTGGAGGACCAGTCGTTGCGTGCGGTAACATCCAGGTAGATACTCTCTTTCCAACCGATCTGAGCCGTTGCGAATAAGGATTGGATGGTACGCCTTTGGTTGGCTGTCTCATCAATGAATGAAGTGCCTGCACCGCCCAGGTTCATGTTGGGGACTGTGAATACATTGGCTTTGTATAAACCGGACTTACCGGAATCAAGGCTTAAGGAATTCACTTTTGTGGTATTGATGCTGCTGCCTATGGCTGCATTCAAAGTCCAGTCATTCCATGTCTTGTTGAACATAGCCATAACGTCACCGTAAATCATGAAATCCTGACGGTTCATTTTGATGTAACGTCCGTTTTGATGTGCCACATCGGCTGCTGTGCCGGCATACATCTTCTGTTCGTAATTGTCATTGATATAGTCCACGTTGCCACGAGCCTGAATGCTGAACCAGTCGTTTATTTTCAGGTTGGCGCTTAATGCGGCCAATGTGCGGAAACGCTTGTCATTGCTGGTAACCCTGTTGGTCAGCCAATAAGGGTTCTGGTTGAACCCGTTGATGTCCGTATACCAGTTTTGCAAGGGCATGGCTCTGTTTTCATCATATTTTTCGAATCCGTTGTTGTCACGATAGGCGCTGAGGTCTTCGCCGCGCGGGAAAGTGTACAACCCTACCAATGGGTTCATGTAGTAACCACCGGAAGTGGGGCGGTTCTTGATTTTCTGAGTCATCAGGTTTACGTTGGCGTCCAAGGTCAGGCGGTCATTGAACAGAGAAGCCGTTTCGCGGAAAGTGATATTGTGCTTTTGCAGCTTATTCACATCGACTATGCCTTTGGCGGTCGTGTTGGCGTATGAGAAGTAGGTTTGCATTTTCTCTTTGCCTGTCATGATAGATAATGAGTTGGTTGCGGTAACTCCATTGCTGAAATAGTCGTCTACATTATTGTAGGCCTTCAAATTCTTATCTTCGGTTCCCCAACTGGTTGCACCGCTTGCACCGTATCTGTCTTGGAATTCGGGCAGGCAGATGGCATGGTCTACGGTGAGGTTGGAGTTGAATACGATGCGCTGCATACCGGCTTTTCCTTTTTTGGTAGTAATCAGGATTACACCGTTGGCGGCTTGAGACCCGTAGAGGGCTGCTGCGGAAGCGCCTTTCAGGATGCTCATGCTTTCAATATCGTCCGGGTTTAAGTTGGAAATACCGTCGCCGGAGTCGCGGTTGCCGGCGTCGTTGTTGCCACCCATGGCGGAGTACGCCTGTTCGGCCACGCTGTTCAGCATGGGTACACCGTCGATGACGTATAGCGGTTGGTTGTTTCCGTCGGCGTTGGCAGAACGGATACCGCGGATGGAAACTTTGGCAGAGCCGCCTAAACCGGAGGCGTTGCGGGTGATAGACACACCTGCTGTTTTGCCTGCCAGTGCGTTAATCATGTTGGGATCTTTGGCGCGGGTCAGCTCATCACCGCCTACCTGCTGGGTGGAATAAGTAAGGGAGGCTTCCTTTTTCTTGATACCCATAGCTGTTACAACAACGGTCTCCAATGCCAGGGCTTCCTCTTTCATTTGTACTTTCAGCGATGTCCGGCCGTTAAGTGCAATGCTTATGGGCTCATAGCCGATATAGGAAATGACTAAAGTGGCATTGGCTGGTGCATTGAGGGTGAATTCACCGTCCAGATTGGTAATGATGCCGTTGGTTGTTCCTTTCTCCAGAATGTTTGCGCCGATGATCGGTTCGCCTTTAGAGTCTGTGACGACACCTTTTACGGTGACTCTCTCTTGTTGCACTCCGTCAGTGTTTTCGGTGTTTTCGCTTTTCTTGGTCAGAACGATGTTTTTGCCTTCCATTACATATTTGATGCTTGTTCCTGCAAAGACTTCATCCAGAAGTTCGGCTACCGACTTGCTTTCTGCTTCTACATTGACAGTGCGGCGTACATCTACGCTTTTTTTGTTGTACACAAATAAATACTCTGTTTGAGATTCAATTTTGGAAAGCACCTGTCCCACTCTCAACTGGGAGCTGGGGATATTTACTTTGGCATTTTGAGAGTAACTATTCCCGCAGTATGCTTGGAATGTTACAAACAGAAGAAGGAATAGTGTGATCTTCATAGCGCGCAATAATTGCTTAATTTCAAAACTTTTTGGACAAAAAAGCCCATTCAAAGAAATTTTTCTCATATCTTTGTCACTGTGTTAAGTTAATAAATTGATTAAGGTCGATTTTTGACTGTTTCGGATCGGAAAGTATGGGGGTACTTTCCGATCTTTTTTATCAAAAAAAGGGGAAGTAATTCTCAGACTGTTTCTGCTATGGTTTCATAATCTTTATTTTTAAGGGGTTAGTACTAAATTTAAAGGTTCTTTATCTATTCATATATGATTATCGAGTCTTTGTTTTCATTAATGCGGAATTTGAACGGGTGCTCTTTGGAGATGGTCCGTAAGATGTGCTCAATGCCGTCTTGTTCCCTGAATTTGCCGGTCAGACCTTCGTGGGTCAGCAGTCTGGGGCTGGTAACGGCTATTTTTACATTGTAGTATTTTTCAAGTTTGTCTAAGATGACGCTGAACGGGACATCGTCGAAACAGTACAGGCCTTCTTTCCAACGGAGGTATTGGTATGAGGGGAGTATCGTTTTCTTGCAATGACCGTCATAATTGGCAAAGAACTCATCTTTTTGCAGGCGGGTAATCACTTGGTCGTTACAGCTTGGATAGATATCTACAATGCCTTCTACCAGAGTCGTCTCAAATTCCTTACTGCCCTTGTATGCGCAGACATTGAAGCTGGTTCCGACTACCCGCACCTTATTCATCTCCGTATGTACGTAAAATGGTAACTTTTTGTTCTTGGCAACTTCAAAGTAGGCTTCACCGTCTAATTCCACATTACGTTCGTTGCGACCGAAGTTGGAAGCGTATGTCAATGTCGACTTGGCGTTCAGCCATACGCGTGTACCGTCGGCAAGCGTAATCTGGGCGCGTTGTCCGGCAGGGACGGTAATGGTTTGGGGCTGTGCGCCTTTGTTGTATATATACTCCGTGGTCATATAGTAGGCGGATACGGCTATGATGATAGCTGCTGCGATGCGTGCCGTCCAACGGAACAGGGGAATGAGATGCGCTGTTCTTTTCTTGCAGTCTTGCTTGGTGGAGAATAGGGATACATCGAACAGCATGCGCTCTTTCAGAAAGGCTTCCCGGTTTTCTTCAGAGGCTTCAACCCAGTTCAGTATCTGCTTCTCTTCTTCAATGGAAGTTGTTCCTCTAAAATATTTGTGTAGTAATTCCTGCTTCATCATAAAAGAGTTACTTGGTTATAAGGAGGACTTCTGTGCCCCTTCTGTATATATAACCGATGAGACGGCAGTAACCCTATCGGAAAATGGAACTTTTTTTGAATAAAAGTGATTTTAACATTTACAGGAGTATGGAAGCCAGGTAATCCTTTAGCTCCAGACGCAGTATGCGTAAGGCTTTGGTGATATGTGCCTCTACGGTTTTCAGGGAGATATGCAGCTGTTCTGCTATCTGCCTGTTGGGAAGGTTCTGATAACGGCTCAGCATGAAAATAGTCCGGCTTTGCTGAGGCATGTGTTCTAACGCCTTATGGACAATGTGCTGTATCTCATTGTCGAATATTTGTTCGGGTTCACAGGCCTTCAGGGTCGATATGCGTAAATTCAATTCTCGCTGGCTATGGCTGTTGATATCTTCTTCGGCTCGCAGACGTATCTGTTTGTGCTCTAAAATATTAAGGGATTTGTTTTTGATGATTGTCAGCAACAGGGCATGCAGATTGCTGCCTTCTTCCCAACGGTCGCGATTTTCCCATAAAGTAATCATGGATTCCATTAACACATCTTCGGCTTCAGCTCTGTCTCTGAGGTAGGAGTAGGCAAAAGTCAGGAACTTTTCTCGATTCTCTTGGAAAAAGCGGGAGAAAAGATCCATTGTATGTAATCTGGTAAGATCGGACATTCAGTTTGATGTTTTTCGGACAATTTAAGGTTTTGCATGACAAAACAACGCAATCTTTTTGTAATATGCAAATATATCTGTTGTTTTTATAACTGCCGTCGGTGCATTGGGACAAAAAGAAAGCCCGACAGTAATCTGCTGTCGGGCCTACTATATCCTAATTGTATTTAATGAGGATTATTTTTCTTTCTTTTCCGGTCTTTCTTGTCTTTCCGGTCTTGGAAGCAATACTTTACGGGACAGTTTGAACTTACCGGTTTTAGGATCGATATCGAGTAGTTTCACGTCGATTTCATCACCTTCCTTGATTCCGGCTTCTTCTACTGTTTCCAGACGTTTCCAATCAATTTCGGAAATATGAAGCAAACCGTCCTTGCCCGGAAGGAACTCAACGAATGCACCGTAAGGCATGATGGAACGTACTTTTCCTTTGTAGACTTCACCTACTTCCGGTACGGCTACGATACCCTTGATGATACGCATTGCATCTTCAATGCACTTCTTGTTGGTTCCGGCAATTTCAATTCTGCCGATGTTGTCTATTTCTTCAATAGTGATTGTTGCACCGGTCTCTTCCTGCATACCCTGGATGATCTTTCCGCCCGGGCCGATTACGGCACCGATGAATTCTTTAGGAATAGTCATGGTTTCGATGCGGGGAGCATGAGGCTTCAGGTCATCATGCGGCTCTGCAATACATTCGGTGATTTTGCTCAGGATGTATTCGCGACCTTCTTTGGCCTGCAGCAATGCTTTCTCCAAAATCTCGTAAGACAGACCGTCTACCTTGATGTCCATTTGGGTAGCAGTGATACCGTCTTTTGTACCGGTTACTTTGAAGTCCATATCTCCGAGATGGTCTTCATCGCCGAGGATGTCCGACAATACGGCATATTTCTCTTCACCTGCGTTCTTAATCAATCCCATTGCGATACCTGATACCGGTTTTTTGATTTTTACACCGGCATCCATCAGGGCCAATGTTCCGGCACATACGGTAGCCATAGAAGAAGAACCGTTTGATTCGAGGATATCGGATACTACGCGTACTACATAAGGATAGTCTGCCGGAATTTGTCCTTTCAATGCACGCCATGCCAAATGACCATGACCGATTTCGCGACGGCCTACACCGCGCTGTGCTTTGGCTTCACCCGTAGAGAACGGAGGGAAGTTGTAGTGCAGTAAGAAACGTTCTTTTCCATGTTCCAGAACATCGTCGATAATCTTCTCATCCAGTTTTGTACCTAAAGTAACGGTGGACAAAGACTGGGTCTCACCACGTGTGAAGATGGCAGAGCCATGAGGTCCGGGCAAATAACCGATCTCACACCAAATAGGACGGATTTCGGTAGTCTTACGTCCGTCAAGGCGTTTGCCTTCGTCCAAGATGGAACGGCGCATAGCTTCTTTCTCAACGTCGTGATAGTAACGGTCGATAAGCGGAGCCTTTTCTTCCAACTCCTCTTCGCTGAACTGTGCTTTGAATTCTTCACGAATAGCATCGAAAGCATCCATGCGTTCGTGTTTGTTTTTGTTACCGGAAGCGGCGATAGCGTAAGCCTTGTCATAGCAAGCGTCGTGAACAGCCTTGCGGAGTTCTTCGTCGTTTACTTCATGGCAATATTCGCGTTTTACGGTAGAGCCAACCTCTTCGGCCAGTTCCATTTGGGCTTTACATTGTATCTTGATTGCTTCATGGGCGGCTTTCATGGCTTCCAGCAAGTCTTTTTCGGAAACCTCGTTCATTTCACCTTCCACCATCATGATATTCTCATAAGTAGCGCCTACCATGAGATCCATGTCTGCCTTTTCCAACTGGTCGAAAGTCGGGTTGATGACGAACTCGCCATTGATACGTGCTACGCGCACTTCGGAAATCGGTCCGTTGAAAGGAATATCTGATACGGCAAGCGCTGCTGATGCTGCAAGTCCTGCCAGCGCATCCGGCATATCAACGCCGTCTGCAGAAAAGAGGATGATATTTACATATACCTCTGCATGGAAATTATCGGGGAATAGGGGGCGGAGAGCACGGTCTACAAGTCGGCAAGTAAGGATCTCGTAATCAGAGGCACGACCTTCACGTTTTGTGAAACCTCCGGGGAAACGTCCGAATGCAGAAAATTTTTCTTTGTACTCTACCTGTAACGGCATGAAATCTGTTCCGGGAACTGCGTCCTTGGCGGCACAAACAGTAGCTAAAAGCATGGTGTTGCCCATACGAAGCATTACAGAACCGTCTGCCTGTTTTGCCAGCTTTCCCGTTTCGAGTGTGATGGTTCTGCCATCAGGAAGCTCGATCGTCTTAACAATTGGGTTAATCATAAAAAATGTTTTATATCTATTTTCTTTCAAAATTCTCGCAAAGATACATATTTTATTCATGTAATGCGGTGGGAATGAGATAAAAAGTTTGTATTTAGTTGTTTTTTGCACTTTTATAAGTGTAAGAAGCGGGAAAATGCTTTGACTAAACATGAAAAGAAGTATATTTGCACGTTCTTTTAGAAAAATACACGAAATATGAAAAAGATTCTTTTTGTTGCGTTGGCTGCTTTGGGGTTAAGCGCATGTAATTCCGAACCGAAATTTAAAGTGGAAGGTGAAATCTCCGGTGCAGACGGTAAGATGCTTTATCTGGAAGCTTCGGCTTTGGAAGGTATTGTTCCTTTAGACTCTGTCAAGTTGAAGGGTAACGGTACGTTTGCTTTCAAACAGGTACGCCCGGTTTCTCCGGAGTTTTACCGTTTACGGGTAGATGATAAGGTTATCAACTTTTCCATAGATTCTACGGAAACGGTTCGACTGGATGCACCATATGCGGATTTTTCTACGGCTTATACAGTAGAGGGGTCGGCAAATAGTGTTAAGATAAAAGAACTTACATTGAAGCAAATGCAACTTCAGAATAATGTGAATGCATTGATTCAAAGTATGCAGGCCCGTCAGATTGGAGCGGATGTGTTTGAAGATAGTCTTGCTGCATTAATGAAGAATTACAAGGACGAAGTGAAAATAAATTATATTTTTGCAGCTCCCAATACAGCATCCGCTTATTTTGCTTTGTTTCAGAAATTGAATAATTACTTGATATTTGATCCGTTGAACAATAAAGATGATGTCAAGTGTTTTGCTGCTGTGGCAACGAGCCTGAATAACTATTATCCGCATGCCGACCGTTCGAAAAATCTTTATAATATCGTAATAAAGGGAATGAAGAATACTCGTGCCCCGCAGCAGAAAGTTATGGAACTCCCGACAGAGGCCGTTTCAGAAATCGGTATCATCGATATTAACTTGCGCGACATGAAAGGCAATATGCATAAGCTAAGCGACCTGAAAGGTAAAGTTGTCATTCTGGATTTCACTATTTATCAGAGTGCGGTTTCTCCTACACATAATTATATGTTGCGCGATCTGTACGATAAATATGCCGCTCAGGGATTGGAAATTTATCAGGTTTCTTTGGATGCAGACGAACATTATTGGAAAACAACAGCTGATAACTTGCCTTGGGTATGTGTGCGCGATGCCAATGGGGTATATTCCAGTGTAGCTGCTGCCTATAATGTGCAGTCGCTTCCTGCTGTCTTCCTCATTAATAGAAAAAGCGAATTGAGCGCTCGCGGTGAGACTATAAAAGACTTGGATGCAGCGGTGAAGGCTTTGCTGTAACGTGTTATAAATAAGAAGATTTCATTTAAATATGTTACAAAGCAGTACTTTTTGCTTGACACGCATTATTTAAAAGTCTATCTTTGCAAAGGAAATAGGAAAGAGGGTTCCAGCATGCTGACCATGTTGGAATTCTTTTTTGTTTATAGCACCATTAAAAACAATATAAAAATAAGGAGGAAAAAAGTATGGCTTATATGTCAGAAGAAGGCTACAATAAGTTGTTAGCCGATTTGAAACAGCTGGAAACGGTAGAACGCCCCAAAATTGTGGCTGCTATCGCCGAAGCACGCGACAAGGGCGACTTGTCTGAAAATGCAGAATATGATGCTGCAAAAGAAGCGCAAGGGTTGCTTGAGATGAAAATCAATAAACTGAAGCAAGTGATTGCCGATGCCAAGATTATTGATGAGTCCAAGTTAAAGACTGACAGCGTACAGATATTGAATAAAGTGGAACTAAAGAACGTGAAGAATGGAATGAAAATGACATATACCATCGTTTCTGAAAGTGAAGCTAACCTGAAAGAGGGAAAAATTTCTGTAAATACTCCGATTGCACAAGGTTTGCTTGGCAAGAAAGTAGGTGATGTAGCTGAAATTAAAGTACCGCAGGGTATCATCAATTTGGAAGTAGTGAACATATCATTTTAAAGAAAAGGCAGGTCCGTTATACGGGCTTGCCTTATTTTATACATAATATTACAGTTATGGCAACAATATTCAGCAGAATTATCGCAGGTGAGATACCTTGCTACAAGGTGGCGGAGAATGATAAATTCTTTGCTTTCCTTGATATTAACCCATTGGTGAAAGGTCATACGTTGGTCATTCCAAAGCAGGAGGTGGATTATATTTTTGATTTAAACGATGAGGATTTGGCTGCAATGCATGTCTTTGCGAAGAAAGTGGCATTGGCTATTGGCAAAGCTTTTCCTTGTAAGAAAGTGGGCGAAGCGGTTCTGGGTTTGGAAGTGCCTCATGCACACATCCATCTGATTCCTATGCAGAATGAAAAGGATATGCTTTTTTCTAATCCGAAACTGAAATTGACAGATGAAGAATTTAAGGCAGTAGCCGAGTCTATTCGTATGGCTCTCTAAAAGATTTGATTTCCTCCCCGATATAAAAATGAAAGCGGTAGTTGCTATTTCCAACTACCGCTTTTTTATTTGCCCTTTATGAAGTTAACTTTATTCGGCAGATGATGTTAACTTTGTGTTTTTATGAAGTTAACATCCTGTATACCCGAAGTTAACTTCTTTTTGGGGAAGAATATACAGCTTGCGGATGTTTGGCCCGATGCTGTTAAATGTAATCTTCACCCAGTTTGATTTGTGCATCATTTACATACTTACGGATAGAATGTTCTTCATCTTTCTTGCAGATCAGCAACACATTATCCGATTCGGCAATTAGGTAGCCTTCCAGACCGTCAATGACAGCAAGTTTGTTTTGAGGAAGAACAACGATATTGTCTTTGCTGTTGTATAATAATGACTGGCACTTCAGCGTAACATTGCCTGTTTCATCCTTTTGAGAAAGATCATATAGAGATCCCCATGTTCCTAAATCAGACCAGCCGAAATCGCCTAATGATACATATACGTTGTCCGCTTTTTCCATAATGCCGAAATCGATAGATACGTTGGGGCATGCAGGGAAGTTTTCGTCTATGAATTTCTTTTCTTCCGGGGTTCCGTATACGTCCTTCCCGGTTGCCAGCTTAGAGGCTAATTCGGGTAAAAGCTGTTCTCCGGCTTTAATGATGCTGTTTACGTTCCACATAAAAAGACCGGAATTCCAATAAAATTCTCCGCTTTCTACGAATACCTTAGCCAGTTCCAGTTCCGGTTTTTCTGTAAAAGTTTTTACTTTATAGAAGTTGTCTTCAGTCTGTTCGGCAATTTGTATATAGCCATAGCCTGTTTCGGGGCGGTTGGGCTTAATGCCGAGAGTCAGTAATTTGTCTGATTTCGCAACAAAGGCCAGACCTTTCTCAATGGCTGTGAGGAATTCGCTTTCTTTCAGGATGAGGTGGTCCGAGGGTGCTACTACGATATTGGCATTGGGATTCAGCGCGCGAATATGATAGGCTGCCCATGCAATGCAGGGAGCTGTGTTTCTACGTGTAGGCTCTAATAAAATCTGTTTGGACTGCAACTCAGGGAGCTGTTCTTTTACCAAGTCTGCATATAGGTCATTGGTTACGACCAGTATGTTCTCTGTGGGGATTACTTTACTGAACCGGTCGAATGTCTGTTGCAATAATGAACGCCCTGTGCCGAAAAAATCCAAAAACTGTTTCGGAAGAGTTTTGCGGCTGAAAGGCCAGAAACGACTACCGATTCCGCCACCCATGATTACACAGAAATTATCCTTATTGGTCATCATATTAAATGTTTTAAAAGTTTCTGCTAAAGTACTGCATATTTTACAAATGAGGAATGGTTCGTAGATATTTTATTACTTTTTTCGCCTTTTTTTGTAGAAAGTATTGCAGGTTTCAAAAAAAAGCCGTATCTTTGCACCGCATTTGAGAAATCAAATATGCCCAGATGGCGGAATCGGTAGACGCGCTGGTCTCAAACACCAGTGGATTCACTTCCATCCCGGTTCGACCCCGGGTCTGGGTACAAGAAGATGAAGATAAACCCTTGTAAATAAAAAATTTGCAAGGGTTTTCTGTTTCCCAGCTGAGACATGGCTGAAACATTTTTTGGGGAGATTATCTTTATACGGTCATTCAATAAATAACTTTGTTTGTCACGTATATCTACCTTACTCTTAAAAGCAATATTGGCCCGTTCCAGTTCTTTCAATTTTTTCGCTGCCGAAAAGGATGCTGACACCGCCCGTATGTTTCAGCCGGCGGAGATTTTATGGTTCCCGCATTAGTATTATGAAGGGGATGCCAAAACTCTGATCGGTATATCGTTTTGCACATCCCCTTGTTTATCGTAATTCAGACCCGATGTTCTTTTGTACGTAATGGATCAGCGTACCAAGTCTCTGAAAGCATGGCCGAAAATTACATAGCTTGTGTTTCCTGCAATAGTGCCTTCGTTTTGTCCCCAAAGAAATGGCCAGTCATCATAGTTCTCGAAGTGGTCGGGTTGTCTGAACAATACACCGGGAGCCATGTTACCGGGGATGGCGGAGAAATCGGCCCGGTTGTTGCCGTAGAAGACAGCTTTGGGACGGGTAGCTCCAACGGTTGCCACAAATGAGTAGTTGTGATAGGGATGACAACCATATAGCCAGTTGGCAACTTTGAATGCATAACTGCTGTCGATGATGTCTGGGAAATATTTGCTGGCAAAGCATACTGTGGTGCCGAAATTGACCATGCCGCCATTTCCTGCCCAGTTACCGCGTCCGATTGGCAATCCGTAGGGGTTGTCGTGGTTCAGGCTGTCGAGATATTCCTTGTATTTAAGGACGTATGGGCGCAGTTTCTCTTTATATGAAGCATCCATATAAGGAATAGCGTCCATAGCAGTCATGATATTATAGTTGACATTGCCTTCCAATGACTGCCATATTTCCTGTGTGAAGCGTTCCAAATAATTCTTCTCTCCGGTAGAAACGTATAGTTGCAGATTTGCAGCCATGTCTTCAGTAACTTTTTGTCTTTTATTTTTGGGAGAGCTTTCCGGCATCAGTTCCGTAGCCTCTTTCAGTAATCTTTTCGACTGTTTCAAGGCTCTTGCCGAAAGGTCGTCATTGTAACCCTTCAAAGCGCGACTTGCAGCAGCAAACATGGTGGCTGCACGGAAGTCCAGACTTGGATTACGGCTTGTAAAGGCCCACATGTCATCCGGAGTACCGCTGGATTTTCCATCGGCAGATTTCTCATAGGGAGCCAATTTGGGGTCATAGTGGAGTCCGTCGGTGATGGATGCAGCATCTCCCAGGTGGTGATAGTTGTCGAGTACGGAATTGGAAAGAGTCTGTGACATGTGCCCGATATTTTCGGCTTGTGCCACAAGGTTCAATACGCCATGCTCTATGTATTGGATAATGTCGGGAATACTGTCCGGGCGGTGGAGATCTACGTAGCGTTGTTTTTCGCTGACGAATGTTTCGTCGCGTAACGGCTTGAAGAGCTCCCAGGTTCTGACAAAATTCTGGACAACATTGATGTTGGCGCCAGTCTCTATATCAAAGTCGCCTGCATCAAAGTAGCCGCCTACGTTTAATCCGGGAATTAGTTCCAGCGCCTTATACTTGGTGTCGGTAGTTGGACCTTGGCTGTGCAGGTCGAAATGGTCTGTGCTGGGGGGAGCTTGCAGATAGCCTTCTTTGAAAGGTTCGCCATGCCAGATGCGGTATCCTTCATTCACTGTCACATGATTCATGTGGATGGGAATCCATACATCGGTGGTGGCGTCGGTGATATGGTTGTACACAGTTTTGTCGATGAGGAAATTGTTTGTTTTCACATTGCCGTACTTGATGTAGTATATGCCCGGATCCTTCACTTCGGAAAAGTCGAATTTTGCATAGTTGTACTTGAAGTAAGCCCCCCACATAGAGGTCTTTCCGGTAAATACTTCTACTTCTGAACCGTCTTCTTTTACTTGATAGACAGAAGCGCTGGAGATTATTTTATCTTTTTTGTCCAGTTCTATGATAGCTTCTTTGGGCTGTGAGGGAAGGTAACCCACTTGAGAGAAACCAATATTAGGTTCTCTTATCCAGTCTTTGATGGCATTCGGTTCCACAGTCCAGGTCAATACTTTGCCGGTTTTGCCGGGAGGCAGAATGCTTCGCAACACGAACCATCCGTTCTGGGCCAGCATGCGTCCATCGAATAGCATCAGATCAGCATCTTGGGAGGTTACTTTTACGGTACGTTCGGGAGCATCGGGCGCCAATATCATGGTACGTCCGGTGGACAATGGCAGCGGGTCTACGAATCGGCCTGTTCCCCGGTCGTCATAAGTTTTGTATCCTTTAAATTGTTTGATCTTCTCGGAATTGGGACGGGTGATGGTGTTGCTTACGGCATAGCGTGGGAATCGGTCGGGCTGTCCGTCCATGATGTAAGCTTTTCCCCAATATTGTGAAGGCAGGAACTCAAGGTTGAATCCTGCGTCTCCTTCCAGTTCCTGTGGGAGGGGCTTATCCAGATAAACGGAGATTTCAACGGCTTTACCTTTTCCTGTCACTACTATGCGGGAGTCGAAGTCGAAATCGTCATAGCGGAGGGCTACTTCGATGGAGTTGTCCTCAATGTTCACTTTTCTTGATGGGGTAGAAGGAACCAAATCCCATTGTTCGGGAGTATTGGAAAGCCTGATGGCCCCACCTTGTGCAGTGCGTACACCATGGTGGATGAGCTCGATGCCGGAGTTCTTCTCGTCATTGAAGCCACCGGAGAAGAGGTTGCTGTAAACCAATACGTTGACTCCTTGAGTTTCAAAGTACTCAAGTTCATTCAGCTTCAGGTTCTGGTCGGGGCTATTGCCGCATGCTGTGGCTAATAGTACGGAACATGCCAATAATACTTTTTTCATTTTGTGTGTTTTTAGTAATTTGTATGAATTCTGTATGAGTTTTTGTTGTGCGTTTTTTCTGAGCTCATCAAAAAAAGATGCTGTATGTACATCGGAGAAAAGATGCAAAATGCATATAAGAGGACTGGTAAACATGTTTTCATAATATAGTCCTTAATGTATTCCTGATAAGTAAACATGATGTCCGTATCTGTCTAAGTATCATCGGTATAACAATAAAAGTGTCTTATTCTTTGTGTCCGGTTGTGCCATTTGGGCATCTCTTTGCTTGTCTAAGTTATGAAAAAGATTCCTTATTAACAAGCAGTTACCGTTTTTTAAGTAGATTTGCCTCAAATGATTTTTTGTGAGGTATGCATCTGACTCCCTTTCCCAAACGGGTGTATAGGGTGAAATATTTCATTGGACAAAGAGGACTTCTGAAGAATGTCGAAGTAAAAGCAGCGTAATTGGCTTCTGTTTCCGGTTTTTCCGTATTTTTGCGATGTAATTCAAAGAATAATTTGTAATGAACCGTATATTGCTTGCGTTGAAACGTCCTTTCATTTGGTTGTATCGCTTCCGCCACCGTTGCGGTTATGGAGTACATTCGCCTTTTGCGTTCAATCTGATTACACACGTCATCTATGAAACAACTCCTTATTATAAATATAGGGAGTTGGCTGCCGAGCAAAAGAAACTTGCGCCGCAGAAAGACCGGATGTGGAGTTACGAGTCTGTAAAGGTGAAGCGGTTGCTATTCCGTTTGGTGAACTATGCGCAGCCCGCTACAATTGTAGATGCGGGTATACCGGCTGCTTCTTCCCTTTATTTGAAAGCCGCTAAGGAAGGAGCGGACTATACTGCGGCGGCTGATCTGTCCGGGCTCTTCTTGGAAAGTGATACATCTGTCGATTTTCTATATTTGCATGATTACCGCCGACCGGAGTTTGTGGAAGAAGTGCTGCGCATCTGCATTGCCCGCACTGCAAAAAAATCTGTTTTTGTAATTGAGGGTATCCGTTATACATCGCAGATGCATGCTGTTTGGAAGCGTATCAGGCAACACGAAAAGACTGGTATCACCTTTGACCTCTACGACCTCGGCATTATTTTCTTTGATAAAACAAAGATAAAACAAGACTATATTGTCAACTTTTGACTATCTTTAGGCGTCTTCTATGTTGGACCCGATAAAAACGATTGTTTATGAAGAAAAGCCTTGTATATACAAAGACCGGAGACAGAGGAACCACTTCTCTGGTAGGGGGGACTCGTGTTTCTAAAACCCATATCCGCCTCGAAGCCTATGGTACGGTGGATGAATTGAATTCCCATTTGGGATTTCTCATTACTTTCCTTTCTGATGAGCACGACAAGCTGTTTCTGCAAAAGGTGCAGGACAGGCTGTTTGCGGTAGGCTCTTATCTTGCAACAGATCGCGAAAGGACCAGACTCAAGGAAGCGAGCATTATTACTCCGGAACAAGTGGAAACGATAGAGCATGAAATTGACCGGTTGGATGACACGCTTCCTCCCTTATCCGCTTTCGTGCTTCCGGGCGGATGTCGGGGAGCGGCTGTTTGCCATATTTGCCGCACCGTTTGCCGTCGTGCCGAACGCCGTATTCTTACTTTGGCAGAGCAGGCAGATATTTCTTCGGAGTTGTTGGCTTACGTCAATCGTTTGTCTGACTATTTGTTTGTTCTTTCGCGTAAAATGAATCAAGACGAGAAAAAAGAAGAAATATTTTGGAATAATAGTTGCAAGTGAAATATTTTGTTATACTTTTGCCGAAAAATAAAAATAGGAATTAATATTCACAATTTTAATACTTAGAAACTATGTATTGGACATTGGAATTAGCATCTAAATTGGAAGATGCCCCTTGGCCGGCAACTAAGGACGAGCTGATAGATTATGCCATGCGTTCGGGTGCTCCGCTTGAGGTTATTGAAAACCTGCAGGAAATGGAAGATGAAGGCGAGATTTATGAAAGTATTGAAGATATTTGGCCCGATTATCCCAGCAAAGAAGATTTCTTCTTCAACGAGGAGGAGTATTAATACGCTTTGATTGAATTTTATCCGCCGATTTGAGGATAAGACAAATTATAGGAAGAGGTAGTACGAAGGCCTTTGCTATGGCTGGGATACTATCTCTTTTCTTTTTTTCATAGCATTAATGATGACACAAACAGGAGAGGCACCCCGTTTGCCCGAATTGAAAGAACGCCATTTGCCCGAGAACTGCCGGCAAGGCGTAACGGAACTTTTGAAAGATACGTATGGTTACGACCACTTCCGTAACCTTGAGATTTACGCAGACTTGTTTAGGAGCAGAGAGACGCTTTGTATCTCTCAAGGGCAACTGATTGAGAATGTGATCCGGGAAGCGGAAAAGGCGCAGAAAAGAGGGGCAGAGCCGGAGAACATTCTGCTGACTGCTCCGACTGGTTCGGGAAAATCCTTATTGTTCCAGCTTCCGGCTATTTATTTGGGGAAAGAATATAATCTGCTGACCATTGTTGTTTCTCCTTTAAAGGCTTTGATAGTCGATCAGGTAGAGGGCTTGCAGGATTTGGGCTATCAGCGTGTGGCGTATGCATCTTCCGACCTTTCGCCGGAGCAGAAAATGGAAGTTTACCGGGCAGTGCGTGAAGGTGAGGTCGATTTGTTTTATCTCTCTCCTGAACTGTTGCTTTCTTATGATATAAAACACTTCGTAGGCAACCGCCGTATTGGTATGGTTGTTATTGATGAGGCGCATACGGTAACCACCTGGGGCAAAGAGTTTCGTGTGGACTACTGGTTTTTGGGGCGTTATCTGAGTGCCTTGAAGCAGAATCTCGGTTATACATTTCCTTTGTTTGCGTTGACTGCCACTGCCGTATGGAATCCCAAGGGTGGCAATGATATGGTATTCGAAACTATCCGTTCGTTGCAAATGGAGCCTTGTGTGCTTTATGTTGGTACGGTGAAGCGTAAGAATATCGGTTTTGATATCCGGCAGCTTACGCTGGAGGAGGGAGAAACTTACGACAAAGGAAAACAGCGTGTCATATCCGAACGTGTGGAAAACTTTCTCGACGGACATAAAACACTGCTCTACTATCCCTTTGCAGGTGGCATAGACATGCGTATAAAAACCTGGGTACGTTCTGCCGACTGGCGCTTGGTGGCTTCTTATTATGGCAAGAAAGACAAAGAACAGAAAGCCGCCATTATACAAGAATTTAAGGAAGGCATGAAACGGATGATTGTTGCCACAAAAGCTTTCGGTATGGGAGTAGATATCAGTGATATCGACCGCGTCTACCATGTGGCGCCTTCCAGTACCTTCGTCGATTATATTCAGGAAATAGGTCGTGCTGCTCGTGATGCGGATGTTCAGGGTGTTGCTGCCACCGACTATCATGAACGCGACTTTTATTATATGAAACGCTTGCATCAAACCGGCAATATTGCGCAGGACCAGTTGGCGTTGATCTTGAAAAAACTCATGGAAGTATACCGGATGAAGGGGGAGAAAGAAGAAATTCTCGTATCGCTGTCCGACTTTGAGTTTGTGGTAAAGCTGCCGCGTACAAAAAACAAGCTGGAGTATGAATCCGAGTTGGGGCAACTCATCAAAACCGCTCTGTTATGGTTGGAGGATGATCTGTCACAACGTTACGGAAGGCGTCTGCTGGAGGTGAGCCCGCAAAATCTGCTGACGGAGGGATACATCCAAGATAAAACAGGTGATGCCTTTGCGAGCGAATTCCAGGCTTATCTGACGAAAGTGGAGGGTGAGGAAAACGTTTATCGTGCACGTTTGGATAGTCTTTGGGAGGAACGTTTTCCTGAATTGGGGTATAGGGAGTTCAAACAGAAGCTGAATAACGGAACGTTATGGGAAGGCTCTCGTGCCGTCTCCGTTGGCAAGCACGAGGTGTTGCTGAAAGAGGATACGGCGGTGATCCGCCAGCGTATGGATTCACTGTTCAAAAGTTTGGTGACGATGCTGAAAACCGCTTTGTTGAAAACGAAAGGCCGTTTCGATGAAGAAGAGCTGCGCGCGGTGTTTGCCGAGCATGGCATGGATGTTCCCTCTGCCAAACGTTTCATTGGTTCGTTGCTGGAGAGCCGTACTGAAGAAGGACGCAGCGTGAGCTACATCAGCAGTGTCAAGAAGAAAGAATCAAATGAGCTTTCGTTTACGGTTACCAAAGGTTTCGACCTGCTCTTGTCGCGTTATCAAAAGCTGTTTACTCAGCGCATTGCAGGCACTAAAGGCGAGCGTTTGCAGTTCTATTGCACTCCGTTTTCCGATTTGAATATGTTGCTCAATCTTCTTTCTATGCTCGACTGTCTTTCGTTCAGCGTAGAAGGTGGTGGAACGCCTTGTGTGCATGTCCGGTTCAATGACCCCGGTCTTCTGCAACAGTTGGCAGATTCCAATGAATACCATAATCTTATTTTGGACACGAACGAACGTATTTTTGAAGAACAGATAGACTTGTTTTCTTCTTTCTTTGGCACTGACATCTTGACGGACGATCAGCGTTGGGATTTCGTAGAGGAGTATTTCACCGGAACGAGTGTGGAGGAGTTGAAAAAGAAATACATAGGTGAATGAGTGTTCTATTTCTGCCTTTACAGTTTTTGGAAAGCCAGTCGTTCATCTCCATTTAGCAGGTAGATGATGCCGCAGTATTGGAAGCCGTATTTTTTGAGGATATATTGCAGGATGTGGTTGTCACGATGTGTGTCTGCACGTAGATTGGGTATTTGGCGGTAGCACCATTGCAGGCAGGCAGATGCTACGCCTTTGCTGTCTTCCGTACTGGCCAGACGGTGGATAACGCCGTAAGGTTGTTTGTCATCTATCCATGCACCGTCATAGATGTGTGCATAGGTAGGATCATCTCCTTGTATGAAGGCGAAGGTTCCCACTATTTTCTGTTCTTCATCAAGGCATACATAGCTGTTCCCGTTTTCAATATCTTTTTTGATAACCTCTTCGGTAGGGTAGCCGCCGGTCCATTGTTTGGTGTTCCCGTTTTTGCGCATGATGCGCTTTCCCTGTTCAAAGATATCCATAAGGATGGCAAGTTCTGTGATTTCGGTTTTTCTGATTTCTATCATAATCTGTAATAAAAAGGAATGTGATCCTGATAAAGAATGTTTCTGCAAAGGTAGTCAATCTATGTTTTCCGGCAATGCGTCGGGCTATTTTCGGTTACTTTACATATAAATTTTGAACTCAAGGCCGGCTGGTAAAAGACATGCGGTATAATCGGTTTCTACATGCGGTATATCTGCTTTATGCGTAGAATAATCACTGCAACAACAGGCAGGTAGATAAGAGAATTTAAACCGAAGTCCGGGCAGGATATACAAAGGCAAAGTGTTTGAAGTTTTGCCGCTACTATGAACAATTTGGGATACTCATTGTTCTTTTTAGGGATATTTTACATATATTTGTCCCGAAAATTTAAACATATTGAATTATGAAAAAGATTTTTAGTGCTTTTATGATAGCTATATGCTGTTTGGCAATGGCTATGCCTGCCCAGGCTCAACTTATTAAGTTTGGTGTGAAAGGCGGAGTGAACCTGACTAAAGTAGACTGGGATGGTGGATATGATGGTAATAAGGATAATGCTACTGGTTTTTTTATCGGTCCGATGGCTGAAGTAACAATCCCTATTGTCGGTTTAGGAGTAGATGGTGCTTTGTTGTTTTCTCAGCGAGGTAAGGATGATGGCAAACAGACCGGCTTGGATATACCTATTAATTTGAAATATACTATTGGCTTAGGCAGTATGTTAGGTGTATTTGTCGCTGCGGGTCCTGATTTCTTCTTTAACTTTAGTGGAGATAAGAAATACATGGATGAAGCGATGGAATTGGAAAAGAAGAAAGCAATGGTAGGTATCAATATCGGCGCTGGTGTAAAGTTGATTAAACATTTGCAGATAGGAGTTAACTACAATATTCCGTTGGGTGATTCTTACAAATTGAAAGAAGTGGGTGAAGCCGTTATCGGCGCAAAGAATAAAACTTGGCAGATTTCTGCTGCTTACATATTCTAAAAGCTGAATAGTTGATAATATAAATAGCGTTGTATGACAGAAGTCGACAACGCTATTTTTTTATTCTCTTACCCTCTTCTTTCTGAAAAGTGCTATCTTTGCCGCTATAATGGAAAAGTTCGTTGATGTCATATTGCCCCTTCCCCTGCATAGCAGCTTTACGTATTCTCTTCCGGAAGAGATGGCGGGAGATGTACAGATTGGTTGCCGGGTGATAGTGCCTTTCGGGCGGAAGAAGTATTATACTGCGATTGTGCGGAATATACATTATTCTGCGCCGACAGAGTATGAGGTGAAAGAGGTGAGTGCCTTGCTGGATGCGCATCCGATCCTGTTGCCCGCACAATTCAAGTTTTGGGAATGGCTGGCTGATTATTACCTCTGCACTCAAGGGGATGTTTACAAGGCGGCTCTTCCTTCGGGATTGAAGTTGGAAAGCGAAACAATGGTGGAATACAATCCCGACTTCGAGCCGGATGTGCAATTGTCGGATAAGGAACTGAAAATCTTGGATCTACTCTCCGCAGAACCCGAACAATGTGTTACGAAGCTGGAAAAAGAGAGTGGCGTCAAAAATATTCTGTCTGTTATAAAATCCTTATTGGACAAAGAAGCCATTTTCGTAAAAGAAGAATTGAAGCGCACTTACAAGCCAAGAACGGAAACCCGCGTGCGTCTGACGAAAGCGGCAAGTAATGAGCATCGTTTGCATTTCTTCTTTGATGAATTGCAGCGTCGTGCTCCCAAACAATTGGATCTGTTGATGAAGTACATAGAGCTATCCGGCTGTTTGGGAAAGGTGCAGAAGGAGGTAGCGAAGAAAGAACTTTTGCAACGGGCTTCCGCTACTCCTGCCGTATTTAACGGATTGGTGGAACGGGGAGTTTTTGAGGTCTATCAGCAGGAGATTGGCCGATTGAATACAGCTTTTGCCGGAAACACATTCTCCCTGAATCCCTTGAATGGACATCAACAGCGTGCACACGATGAGATCGTGGATAGTTTCCGGACTAAAAATGTTTGCCTGTTGCATGGAGTTACATCCAGTGGAAAGACTGAGATTTACATTCATCTGATAGAGGAGGTCATCCGGCAGGGGAAACAAGTGTTGTATCTGTTACCGGAAATAGCATTGACTACACAAATCACCGAACGGCTGAAACGGGTATTCGGTTCGCGCCTCGGCATCTATCATTCCAAGTTTCCCGATGCCGAACGGGTGGAGATTTGGCAGAAACAACTATCGGATAGCGGATACGACATTATTTTGGGGGTGCGTTCTTCGGTCTTTTTGCCTTTCCGCAATTTGGGGCTGATTATTGTAGACGAGGAACATGAGAATACTTATAAGCAACAAGATCCGGCTCCCCGTTATCATGCACGTAATGCAGCTATTGTGCTGGCTGCATTGTATGGCGCCAAAACTCTGTTGGGTACGGCGACTCCGTCAGTGGAAACCTGGTACAATGCTACCTCCGGCAAGTATGGACTGGTGGAATTGAAAGAAAGATATAAAGAGATACAGATGCCGGAAATTATTCCGGTGGATATTAAAGAATTACAGCGCAAGAAGCGGATGAACGGCCCGTTCTCTCCTTTGCTGTTGCAGTATGTTCGTGAGGCTTTGGAGCAGAAAGAGCAGGTTATCCTGTTTCAGAACCGCAGAGGGTTTGCATCGATGATAGAGTGCCATACGTGCGGATGGGTGCCTAAATGCAAGAACTGTGATGTGAGTTTGACATATCACAAGGGGCTGAACCAATTGACATGCCACTATTGCGGATACACCTACCAACTGCCCCGCATCTGTCCGGCCTGTGAAGGGGTGGATTTACGCAATCGCGGTTTTGGTACGGAGAAGATAGAGGATGACGTCAAGCGCCTGTTTCCTGAGGCGGCCGTTGCCCGTATGGACTTGGACACAACCCGCACGCGTTCTGCTTACGAGCGTATAATTGCGGATTTCGAACAGGGAAAAACGGATATTCTTATCGGGACGCAAATGGTTTCTAAGGGATTGGACTTCGACCACGTGAGTGTGGTGGGTATCCTTAATGCCGATACAATGCTGAATTATCCGGATTTTCGCGCCTATGAGCGTGCCTTTCAACTGATGGCTCAGGTGGCAGGGCGTGCAGGGCGGAAGAACAAACGGGGAAGGGTGGTGCTGCAAACCAAGAGTATCGAGCATTCCATTATCCCTCAAGTGATTGGTAACGACTATGAAGGCATGGTGAACGGACAGCTTGCCGAACGGCAAATCTTTCATTATCCGCCTTACTATCGGTTGGTATATGTGTATCTGAAGAATCGCAATGAAACCTTACTCGATTTAATGGCGCAGACTATGGCGGGCAAGTTGAGTGCTATTTTCGGAAACCGGGTGCTGGGGCCGGACAAACCGCCGGTGGCGCGTGTGCAAACGTTGTTTATCCGTAAAATCGTGGTGAAGATTGAAACGAAAGCACCTATGGCGCGTGTTCGCGAACTGTTGTTGCAAGTGCAAAAAGACATGGTTATGGAAGATCGTTTCAAGTCATTGATTGTGTATTATGACGTGGATCCGATGTAGGAAACTATAAATAGCAAACATGTTTGATTATGAAAGATAAGAAAAAATACTGTTTGTCTGCCTCGGAAATAAATAGAAAAATAATATTTTATTTTAAATGCTTAATATATAGATATATATAATATTTTGTTTACATTTGTAATGTAAACTGTTGAGGCTTTTTGCTCCAAGTATGTAAACCATAGAGTAAACTAAATATTATATGAAAGCGACTGCTAGTGTTATATTGTATAAGTCTAAGACGTTGGCAAATGATGAACATCCAATCATGTTGCGGATATGTTATAATGGAAAACGTGTTTATAAAAGTTTGAAGATGTCTTGTTCTCCTAAATTATGGAATGAAGAACGTGGTGAAGTGAGGTCTAAACATCCTTATAGTGTAAATATGAATTCTATAATAATAAATGAATTGTCAAAATTGAAGAATTTAGTATTAGACTATGAGAGACGTGGAGAACCATATTCTGCAAAAATTTTGGCAAATGAAATCTCTAAGCCTTTACCTTCCACAAAAACTTTACTGGAATTGATAGATGATAGGGTGAGATATTTTAAGGAAGAAAAGGGTGAGTATAATACGGGAACGGGGTATCGTACATTATATAATCTGATACAAGGTTTTTCGCCTCAACGGGATGTAGAATTGTTTGAATTGAACAAAATGTGGTTAAAGGAGTTTGAGGATTATCTTCGGGCTACCAATAAAAGAGATACAAGTATATATAAACATTTTTGTTGCTTAAAAGCTGCGATAAACTATGCAATAGAAAAAGGATATTTGGCACGTGATAATAACCCGTTTATTGGATTTGAACAACATTTGGATAGGCGTACTAAAAAAAGAGCATTAACTTATGGTGAATTATACAAGTTATTGATGTATTTTAGAATGAAATATTCTTTCGCATCTGTTGATGATATAAAAATGTCTGTTCATGGTATTGCATTACCTTTGTCCGCTCAACCTTTTGATAGTGATGATGATAAGGATGTTAGGAAATATTGGAATGCTTATTTTAAGAGACGTGGATGCAATAAGATACATCCGACTATGAATAGTGAAGGTTTGGCTTTATCTCTGTTTTTTGCATCTTATTTTTTGCAGGGGATGGCATTGGTTGATTTGGCTAAGTTGAGATGGAAAGATATAAAACCTTTGAATCGAATGGATTCTAACGATTATTATCGAAAAGTATTATTTGGAGGGTATCATAATGCAGAGATGGAGAAGGTTTCAAATCTGTATTATGAGATTGAGATACTTCGCTCTAAGACATCCAAGCCAACTCGGGTTATTGTGGATGGAGTAGTACTTTTTACAACAATTGCTCCTTTTCTGCCTGCTGTGGATGAATATGATGAAAATAATTATATATTTGGAATATATGAAAAGGATTGTGAAGATGAAAAAATAAAATTTAGTCGTATGAGATATATGATTTATTTGGTGAATGTAAATCTGAAAAGGGTTGCTAAAAAGATAAGTATAAGTGAAGATATAACTTTTTATGCAGCCCGCCATACATACGCTTCTATGTTATATCATAATGGTGTGTCAATGAGTTTGATAGCCCAAAATATGGGACGTGATGTAGCTAATATAGAAACTTATCTAAAAGAATTTGATGTTCAAAAAATAATTGATGCGAATGAGGTTATATGGAAACTCAAAGACCCTAATTTCCCTAAAATAGATGAACCTTAAGACATGGGAGCTGGGTAACCCGACACTCAGTTTTTTGAATTGAACTACAAAGAACCGTCTTAATCTTCAACGGTTCTTTAAAAAATTCTGGTCCAGATTTTTGGGATTTCTAAAAGAGGGGATACCATACAAATTGATTGGTTTTATGATTTATATAAATTTCAGCCGTTCCTTTCTCCAATTCTTCAATGATTTCTTTTGAGCTTTGACATCTTGGATGTGTTTCATCGTTGGCTATAACTCTGAAACTTTCTATCAGTTCGTTTATTTGCTTTGTGTCTTGTTCTTCTTGCTGTAAAGTGTTTGTTACATTATCAACCGTATAATAATCAGTGGAAACATCAGGTAGTAAATCAATAAGTTGATATTCCTTCTCAATGATGGATTTTACAAGTTCAGGCGTGCATTGGGCATTCGCTTTTACGTCTAATACAACAATTGCATCGTGTATGGTTAGTACTTTAAACTGTTTTGCATATAACTTGGCTAATATGTTTCTGAACAGTGAACTTTCAATCTTCATCATTTGATTAGCCAAGAAAGTACGGTCTTCTCTTTTACTTTCCTTCACCAATTTATAAACACTCGGATATTTCCTTTTAAACACTTTGGCAAAGTCTTTTCCTTTTGTTGTGAGAGCTTTAGAATAAAATACTTCACGAAACAGTGCGACTTTAATGTGAGAGCGTAGTAATCTTTTAAACTCGTCTAAATCAGTAAAATCGTCCCAAAACAGCCCTTTTGAGGTCTTGTAAATATACTCCAAAACATCATTGGGTACATTTGCTATTTTGCTTTCTTGTATATAGCTGTTTATTAACAACTTACGAAGTTGTTTACCAACAGAATAGAAAGAATCATCTATACTATTAATGTTATTATATAATATATGTAAAATATTATTATCTATATTATATTTGTCTATTATGATTTTATTAAATAATAATGGGTGTGAGTTATGAATGTCGCATGTAAATTTTATATTTGTGAAATTCTTGAATATTCTTGGTGATTGGGTTAGTAAAGTATATGTGCGGAGGTTTCTATCTACTGATAGTATTTTGAAATCTTTCTTCTTATATTCTTCCAATATATAGGAAAAATATTCCTTTGATTTTGCTGACATAAACTTATGTCGGCTCAGATAGTCCTTTGCCTCGGTTTCATGTGTCAGATGGAGCAGATTTAAAGACTTAATGAAGTTATCGTATAATTCGTTTCCCATTTCCGACCTTATTTCTTCTAACTGTTCCTTTTCGTATTTCTTTAGTTCTTGCTCCATCTTCTTGTTATATTTATCAACGGCTACATTGTAACGCATTTCAGAAGTGACGGATAGATTGGAATTGAATTCTATTAATCGGGCTTGGATTGTGGGAATATATTCGTTAGCTATATGTATTATATTCATTACTGCCAACGTGTCTAACATGTCTTTATAAACAGCTCCCAATGTCGCTTGGAGTACCTTAGTGTTGAAACGGGTAAAATCTCCTTCTTTATTGTTTCTGCACCTTTTTATCAATTTATGTATCAGGAAAGTATATTTTTCGTGCAGTATCAATTTTCTCGGAATGGCTTTGCTTTTTCCCTGAATGGTTTCATATTGCGCCACGAATGTATTGTCACAAGTCACATCCTGAAAGTTTGTGATAACTCGCTGAGGCTTGGCACGTTCTTCTAACAGTGCAATATGCTTTTCCACCACATTGTCAATGCTGATGTCCTTTAAAGAAAAAATATTTTGTTTTTTAGTTGATTTTGCCATTCTAAAAACTATTTATTAGTAAATATCAACAAAGTTCTAAATAATTCAATATAAATCAAATCAATATGACAAAAAGAATAAGCAGAGAAGCAAGTGACGCAACGAAATTCAAACAGAGTTTAGCAAAGCAAGGTACAAATAATCCCAATTATGGTAAAAAACGGGATGATAGTACAAAACAAAAAATCAGTGATGCATTAAAAAAATATTGGCTATCAATTCCAAAGTCAGATAGTTTGCAGTAATAAAAGGGTATGAAAATACCCTTTTTACGCAAGTATGGTAAATAATAACATATAAGATGTTTTAGTAATTTAATTTACTGAAATACAATATATTGTATTCTTTTATAGGTGTCTTAAAAACCGCTATTTTTTAGAAATGAAGCAGTTAGGTATAACTTTTTTCTGACTATTCTGTTTTTTTTCTTCCTCTTGTGGTAGGTTTCACATATAAAATCCCTTTCCTGATGGTGCATTTATTATTTGTATAAATAGGTTCGGCATCATCAGGAAGTTTATAAAAATAGTTGTTAAGGGATGCCTGGGCAATTCCCAATTCATCGGCAGTATGCTTGTCGTACAATGAAGATGGTGAGCCGTAGTATTCATGTGCCTCACCAATTTGTAGATGGATTACGGTTCTGAACTCTGATTTTTCCATATTTAGTTTTATTTTAGGCAAAAATACCAATTAATATTATTTGATTTCAAATACAATCACAATATTAACAATAATTTATATCTTATATTACCCTATTTCAAATATAATCACTAAATTTGTATTGTAATCAAAAAATAGTATGAACAATTTAATATTACGGTTATGGTAAATCTTACAATAGTCAACAATTCAACGGCAGTTAGAGCCAGCGTCATTACAATTCGTACCAATTCTATTGAAATCGGTTTGTTAAAAGCCATGATGATTGAAAATTTGAAAGAAAAGATGAAAAACGGTATTGCACATTTTATCTTTCAAAAGAAAAATGGTGAATTACGAGAGTGTTGGGGGACAACACAAGCAGCATTGGCAAAGGCAATGAGCAACGGAAATGGAGAATCACGAGAAGCATTTAAAACGACAGCTTTTTTTGATGTAACAAAAGGGGAATGGAGGTCCTTCAGGTGGGAATCTTTAATCCAAGTCTTTTAATGGCATGGGGAAGCGATTTTGCTTCCCTTTTTTAATACTATATTATCTCAATTTAAATAAAACCATATAATTAACTGGATTTAACCGAATATATTATCTTATTTGAAATAGAATAATTATCTTTGCAATGTGATAAAGAAACAAAATAGAAATTCTAAAAGGTAATGATATGACAACAGCAGAGATAATAAACCAGGCGGTCAAAATGATTAATGAACATGATTTCTTTTGGTTCTATGCGGATTATGAAGCAGCGGCAAGAGAGGCTGCAAGAGGGCACATGGTCGCTTTTGTAGAGTTGATTAATAAAGTAAGTACCGAAGTTCGGAAAGCATTAAAAGGCTTGTGGATGGCACGTTATGAATGGGCAAAGAAAAACATGTTTGAGATTGACAGAGAAGCATTAAGAGTTTATGAGGTAAAAGAGGCTGCTGTATTGGCAGCCTTGACAACTCCAACGGATTTATTGATGGCAGCCTGATATTCATTAATATAACTTTTGAATATAAGTTGATTATCAGCGTTCTAATAATGAGTAGGTTTGCAGTACATTCAAAAACTATAAATTTCAATTAAAAGAGAATATTATGAGCTTAAAAAACAGTTATGTAACAAGTGATTATATTGAATGGGACATAATGCTTTCATTAGTTCGAAAATTGTATCGTGACAAGGAATACCGTTTATCTTTGCTTATTGGTTGTGGCTCTTTCTTCGGGTTACGTATATCGGATATTCTCGCTCTCACATGGTCTATGTTATTGGATGATGAAAAGTTCATTATCATAGAAAAAAAGACGGGAAAAAGACGAGAAATAAAAATCAATTCAAATTTTCAAAAGCATATTGCTGATTGTTATATGGCTTTAGGGATAACAGATAAAACTGAAAAGTGTTTCATTAGCCGTAAAAAGACGGTGTATTCTACACAAAGAATCAATGTACTGTTCAAGTCCATAAAGAGTAAATATGGATTAAAGATAGAACACTTTTCTACCCATTCAATGCGAAAGACATTCGGACGTAAGGTGGTTGAGGCTGCTGGAGAGAACTCGGAATTTGCCCTTATTAAATTGTCGGAATTGTTTAACCATGCTGATGTAATGACCACACGTAGATATTTAGGTTTGAGAACAGAAGAACTTATGGAAACATATAATTTATTAGATTTTTAGTGCTAAATTTGCGGTATGAAAGAACAATTAGATTTATTTGAAGATATTACTAATATCCAAGGAAAACCTTTCTTGAAATGGGCTGGTGGAAAAGGGCAACTTATTGATGTTATTTATAGAAATTTGCCTCAAGATATTGACACTATAGATACTTATGTAGAACCATTTGTAGGAAGCGGTGCTGTAATGTTTTGGATGTTGACACATTATCGAAATATTAAGCATGTAGTAATTAATGATGTCAATAATGATTTGATAAATGTATACAGAGTAATTCAAGAGTATGTAAACGAATTAATATTTGAATTGTTACTACTTGAGGATGCTTATAAAAAGTATTTATATGAAGAAGAGAAAAAAAAGTTTTTTTATCAAATAAGGGATGAGTATAATTTACGTAATCAAAATGATACTCAAACATCTATAAGAATGGCTGCATTGTTTCTGTTTTTGAATCGGACTTGTTTCAATGGGCTTTATAGAGTAAATTCAAAAAATTTTTTTAATGTTCCTTTTGGTAAATACTCTAATCCTAAAATTTGTAATAAGGATTTGCTTTTAGCTGATAGCATATTATTGCAAAACGTTGAGATACTAAATGGAGATTATTATAACAGTAAAGAATACGCGCACAAAAATAGTTTTTTTTACTTTGACCCTCCATACAAGCCTATCAGTAAAACTTCAAATTTCAATTCATATTGTAATGAAGTATTTGATGATGAGCAACAAAAACGATTGAAAATGTTCTGTGATGAGCTTCAAAAAATAGGGGCTAAATTTATGCTAAGTAATTCAGACCCTAAATCTATTGATAATGATAATATTTTTTTTGATACATTATATGAAAAATATGTGATACGAAGAGTTAATGCTCGTCGCAATATAAACTCAAAAGGTAGTAGTAGAGGAGAGATAAAAGAATTATTGATTACAAATTATTAATATTATGCAAGAGCCGTATTTTCAATTAGATAACTTTGAATTATATCATGGAAATTCTATGGATATTCTTCCGACTATAGGAAATGTTAATATGGCTTTTGCAGACCCTCCTTATTTTTTATCCAATGATGGATTAACTATTCATAATGGAAAAATAGTTTCTGTTAATAAAGGGAGTTGGGATAAATTCAACGGTAATATTGATGACTTTAATTATTCATGGATTAAATTAGTAAGGGAAGTCCTAGTTTCAGATGGAACAATATGGATAAGTGGAACTATGCATAATATATTCTCTATAGCAATGGTATTAAAGGAATTGAATTTTAAAATATTGAATACAATTACATGGCAAAAAAAAAATCCTCCTCCTAATTTTTCATGTAGATGTTTTACGCATTCTACAGAGTTTATTATATGGGCACGAAAAGAAAGGGGAAAAGCGCATTTTTACAATTATTCTTTAATGAAAGCCTTAAATGATAATAAGCAAATGAAAGATGTATGGACTTTCTCTTCCATTTCTAAGTGGGAAAAATTTAATGGTCAACATCCTACTCAAAAGCCTTTATCTATATTGTCTAGAATAATATTAGCATCTTCTCGCAAAGGAGACTTGGTATTGGACCCGTTTAGTGGTAGTGGTACAACTGGTATTGCTGCAAACTTACTTAATCGTCGATATATAGGAATTGATATTGAAAAAGAGTATCTAGAAATTACTAAAAAAAGATATGCTGAAATACAAGTGAAACAATTTGATTTTATAAAAAAAATAGAAGGGCTGGATTATAGTATTATTGTCAATTACGATTTATAGGCATGGAAGTTTGTACCATATGCTTATAACCAACATTTCCAATATTATAGGGAGTGTCACTTTAATTATAAGCTCTATTGTCTAATAGGTATGTACTGGAGTTTTTGGAACTCCAGTATCCTCTTCCCGAAATATTATTGATTTGATATGCATAATAAATATGCATGGGAGCTATTTAGACTTAAGTTACTACAAAAACGCGACCATCATAATATTTTGTATTATACATGCTTACAATCCTAAATACTCTAAAGGTATCTCATTGAAAAAATAGCGACAGCCAACACTTATTATGTATTCCTTGACATCTCTATATTCGTCTTTTAGAAACCAATCACTAAGAAAATAGCAATACTCAACCTTTATATTTAATGGATGAAGAAGTTTTGTGTATTGTTTCTTTTTAAAATCACATGTTTGCAATTTTTCATCAACACTACCAGCGCAGCTCTGAAATTTCTTTTCAATAATGAACAGAGTTGATATAGAATGTACTAAAATGGCATCGTCTGGTAGCATTTTTTTTGATATGTATTTTTTGTAGTCAATCCCTTTAGGTATCAATAAATCTCTATAAAGTGAAGATTTTTGAAATAAAGTTGCTACTTTAATGTCTTCGTCATAAATGGAATTTTCCTTTACTAAATATCGGGGATGATTAGTGAAAATATCCCGTAATTCAGTTGTCTGTTCAAAATGTAACCCATGCACATTTGTTTGGGCACCTCCTCCTACTGTATTGGGCTTTTTAGACATAACTAGAAACCTTTAGATGAACAAATTTCATTTAATTCCTTCCATTTTTTTCCCCTACTAAAATTTGCAGCTTCATTGTAATGCATTCTTTCTTTCAGTACTTGATGGACTCCCAACCGTTTTATACGTTTCCCCAATTTGGTAAATTCTTTATTCTCTTCAGCTATCATCCCCATGTAAATAATGGTAAAATCGATTGCTATATTTAATGAATCCTCTCCATATTTACTAGTAATTTCTTTTATCCTTCTTAGGACGGTTTCTTCTATGTTTTTTGTAGTTAGATTATAAATTTCAACATAATCTTCATATAAGTTATCAAAACCATATTTTGTACCATAATCTACTAACCTCTGAAAATATTGAAAATCTTTTGGCGCATATTTTGAAATACTAGGACGTGTTAAATACACGCACCAATCATCAAAAGCTCCTTTATCATATTCAAGCTTGCTTCCATCTGAAAATGTTGTTACTATTCTTCCCATAATTCAATTATACTATTATATAACATGTCTCTTCCACTTCTATTCCAGTATGTTATGTCTTGCTCTATAAATAACCATTTAAGAACTTTTAGTATTAAGTCTGTGGGCAAACCATTCTGGAACTGACAGCTTTGATATTCCTTTAATGATATATCTTTACATTTGTATATTTTCGTTATTAACCCGAGGAGAATCCTAAATTTTTGAATGTCTTCATTCTTTTTTAGTTGTAGGTCATTGAGGATATCATTGTGACTTGGGCGATTTCCTGTCGAAATAATATTCCCGTATTTTCCATAACGGAAGTTAACTCCAAGAACTCTTACCTCAAAATCAACTCCCTTATTTAGCTGTGTAGGGCGTTGAAGATAAATTTGACTCCCATCTTGTAATGTATCAACATAGTAATAATAGTATGTGACATCCGAACTGGAGCCATGTTTCTCTTGTAAAAAAAGAGAGATTAGTTTCTCACGGTATTCTTCACGACTATGACCATTAATTGAAATGTCTTTTGTGTATTCCATACTATCACTTTTTGCAAAGAAAAAGAAAACTTCTGGAATGGCCCAATAAAATTGAAAAAATATTCATCACTTTCATAAAGTGAATATATTAGTTTTGATAGTTATATATTGAGGATTTGTAAAAATAGTTACTTGTTGATATAAATGGCTAAATTGGGAGAATATTGAAACACTATTGAGTTTAATTACTGATTGCTAATTATGAGCAATTTGAGATGAGTAAAATTTATTTATTTACAGCCTATTTGTTGAAATGTTGATATTTGTTGATACGTAGACGATGTATAACATCTTGGTTTGTAAGCGGAAGGATTACTTAAAAGATATAATATATTAAGTTTTATAATCTGTATTTTTTAAAACTCAAATCCGATATTAAGATAAAATCCTAGTTTATTAGTCCTATTGGAATAGCAAATAAATCCTTGTATAGGTCCCAATAGACTATCGTAGCCATATCCAATACTTGTTCCATATATTTTTTTGCCTTGAAAGAAATTGGAAAACTGATTTTGATGGATAGCATAATTTCCTGATAAGGTAAGGTGTTGCTTTTCATGAAATTTATGTCTTACTTGGATTTGTGCATTTCCCAATAATTTCAGGGTGGATTCTGTATGAGTCAGCCCTGAAAAAGGTATTTGTTGCTCGTAATGTGGATTATATCCTTCTCCACCGATAACATTGCCGTACATAAACGGAATGCCATCATTGAAAATAAATCTTCCGTATATTGTCGGTATAATAAATGTATTTAGTGTGATTGGAAATATCTTGGTGATTTGGGTAGCAAGTGATGAGTATGCAGTGTTGGTGTGCAAATCGGTATGTATTGTATAAGAAATATTAGTTTTCAGACCTTTAGTAGGAAAATATCTTTTGTTTAAAGTTTCATATTTCAATTTTGTGTGATAATTAAGAAATAAATTTTTTCGTTTTATTGGTGTTGCATCTTCATTTACCAATGTCCTATAATACTGATGATAATCTAATGAAGTTCCAACTTCTATTTGAAGATTTCTTGAAGGTATAATAGAGTAAATTAGACTGCTAGTATTCCGTATAAAGGTTGGATTAGATATTTTGTATCCATGACTGTATAAAAATATATCATTATAACCAATTTGATTTGAAAGTGTTATCCATTGTGGTTTTGATATAGGGAAATGATATTGTGTTCTGAGGAAAGATTGTTTTCCTCCTCTTACCGCTATTTCGGCTTTCCCGAATTTATGTTTATTCAAATTGATATTAAGCATCACTGCTGCAATATCCTCGCTATCGAATCTTAGTCCAATTCTTAGTTGATTATCATTGCTTGGAACATATTGCGGATAAAACAAGGGTAATTGGGCTTTATTATTTCTTTTATTATTTACTATGCCTATTCTATTCTTGATTGATAATAATGTATTGTAATTGGCTTTTGCGGCATTTTCTCCTCTTATAATAAGAGTGTCTATTGCGGCTTTTGTAAAACTTGCAGCATTATAGTTTTCTACATCAACTTTTACATAAGCATCTATATTCTTAGTGTTTCCGTCAAGTGATGATTGGCAAATCATTAGCATAAGCTGGTTGGCTATTCCTGCAATCGAATGCAAGTTGTCTGCATCTGATAATTCAGATTGTACATCAATACCGATAATAATATCTGCTCCCATAGCTTTAACAACATCAATTGGCAGATTATCTTTAAATCCTCCGTCAATTAAAACTTTCTGTCCTGAATATATTGGTGAAAAAACAATGGGAACAGCCATACTAGCTCGCATTGCCTCTGAAAGTTTGCCAAAGCGAATGACCTCTTTTTGGTTTCTTGCCATATCTGTGGCAATACATGCAAAAGGAATTGGAAGGCTATCAAAATTAGTTACATTTTGATAACCTTCTGTAAGTTGATGTAATAACTGTGATATATTCTTCCCTTTTATTATGCCTCCATTCTTCTCACTATTGTTGAATGGGAATGATACAAGGTATTTGCTATCATTGGATTTAAAGGGGAAAGGAATTTTTTCGCGTGAAACTTTATCAGTAAGCAAATTTATCCAATCTGTTTGTTTTACTATTGTTTCTAATTGTTCGGATGTGTAACCTATAGAATACAATCCGCCAATAATAGCTCCGATGCTTGTTCCTGCAATATAATCAATAGGTATATTTAATTCTTCAAGAGCTTTTATTACCCCAATATGCGCAACCCCTTTAGCTCCACCACCACTTAAAACGATGCCTACCTTTTTCCGTGGTGATGTATAGGCTAAAGAGAATGGTAATATTAATAAAATAAGTGCAAGTGCAATTTTATTCATAGGAATAATGAAGCCTCAATTTGAAATTGTTTATTCTATTGATTAAATATTTATGGATGTTGGAAAGGTAACACTGCCGTTCAAAACAATACTTTTTGAACCCGATTTGCATTTATAATCCTTAAATACAAGTGTAACTCTAAAATTTTCCAAATCCCATTTTTCAATTGTAACAGTACCAGAAACATACTCTTTTTCAGAAGAATACCATTCTTCAAGTTTTACTAAACCAATCAATATTCTGCAATCTTTAGTTACATCTTCTCCCGTTGCTAACTCTGCACGATGGTCAGTGTTACCTTGAATATAGAAATCGGATGTTGCATCATTTATCCAAAATTCAAAACTCGCTGATACTTTACCTTCGAGATTTGTAATTTTGACAGAACTACCATTTACTGTTAGTGTTGATGTGAATTCTGTTTTTTCATTATCATCATCGCTTGAACAGCTTGTTACGGAAATTACCATTAGTAGAATGGTCAATAAGAAAATAGTTTTCTTTTTCATTTTTCTTTTTTTAGTTAAACGTTTCTTGTATAATTGAGATTGCAAAGATAATACACGTACATGTACGCTCAAAATATTTCTGCAATAATCTTTCCTTTACAAATTTAAATAATTAGCATATATGACTAATATAGAAGAATTTGTAATACAAAAGGTAAAGGCAATGAGGATGGAAAGAAAGTGGTCACAAGTAGAATTGGCAGACTACATGAATCTTTCCCCAAGTTTTATTGCGGATATTGAAAACCCCAAACGAAGAGCGAAATATAACCTCAACCATTTAAACGAGTTGGCTAAAGTTTTTAGTTGCTCTCCTAAAGACTTCTTACCTGATGCACCATTAAGAAATGAAAAATAGGTATTGTGTTAGTTTTCTAATTTATATTCACAAATCTTGAAAGTGAATATTGAAATTTATTATAATATATTGATTGTTAGTATTTTATGATAGTAGGATGGATTTATTGATAAAATTATATTCACTTTTAACAATAAATCCATCTTAATGTATATTCGAAATAATGTTATTCGCTTTCTTTGCTGAGAACTTCAATTGTTGAGATAGTCACTTCTTTGCCTTCAATGATATGTGTTGATGTATCAACATTCGTTTTAATTTCAAGTTCTTCTGAAAGCCTATCATTAAATTTTTCAATATTATTTTCCCAAATAGCATGTTTTACATTGCTTACATTAGTGTCGCTAACATTACAGTAGTCCATAAGACGGTAGTCACCATCAATCAAGAATATCCAATCGCCTTCACAATCACAAGCTGTTGAGAACATCCAAGTTCCTGATGTATAATCTTCTTCATAGGGATAATTGCAAACTATATATTCAACTGCTCTATCAATGACATGCTGTTCAAATTCTTCGATAGAATCAAATACAATTGAATCAGGGTATAACTTTTTAATATCAGTAACACCATTCATTTCTACTTTTTGGCTTGCTGCCAGTACGAGGTTTTTCAAATTTTCCATTGTTTTATGTTTTAAATTAAATATTGATAACATTCTTACTTTCGTGATTTAATCAGATTGCTTGATAAGAAACAATCTGTATTTCAATCGTTTGACGTTGCAAATGTACGGAAAGATTTATTTGAAATCCAAAAATCACAATGGCTTTAACGTGAACATAATAAAATTTAAATCAAACAATATTTAATGCTTGTTTATCTTGGAAATAAAGTTTATATTTGCATCATGTTAAAAGGGGGAGTAATCTCTCTTTTGGGTAGAGGTAACACTCTAAAGTATATTTTCCGTCATATAATCTAATCTGCAAATTATAAATTCGGTATATTCTTGATAGTCAATATGTTGAACATTTCTGTATTGTTTGAATACAGATGTTTTAAAGTTGATACGTTGCTGTGATGTTAAAAATCAGGAATAAAATCTCTTATTTTCCTAAAAAACTTTTAGATAGGCTATTCTTCCGCTTATCTTTGCACGATTTGTTTTGTTAAAATGTGGTCTTAGCAAGTATGTTGTATTAACAAAAAGAGACAGATTAGAGCTGTGTTGTTTGTGTTTAAAACAATATTTAACGATGTTTCTATGGCTATTGTCGTGTATGTGTTTATTCTATGTTGCAATACGTATGTTTTAGATAAAGCCATATTTGTTGTGTCATAGAATGTAAACCATATAGTAAACTAATATTTTTAAATAGAATATAATATACTGATTATTAATTATATGAAAAGAATACTTTTCGTTTGCCTCGGCAACATCTGCCGTTCTTCTTCGGCAGAAGGGGTGATGAAGCATTTAATAGAGCAGGCAGGGCGTGAAGACGAGTTTGTCATTGATTCGGCGGGTATCCTTTCCTACCACCAGGGAGAACTGCCCGATAGCAGAATGTGTGCCCACGCTGCACGCCGCGGTTACAACCTGACACATCGTTCCCGTCCGGTACGTACGGATGATTTCTACAATTTCGATTTAATCATCGGAATGGACGACCGTAATATTGATGATTTGAAGGAGCGGGCCCCTTCCACCGAAGAGTGGAAAAAGATACACCGCATGACAGAGTATTGTACCAAGTTCACCCATGCCGACCATGTTCCCGATCCCTACTACGGAGGAGCTGAGGGCTTTGAATATGTGCTTGACGTCTTGGAGGATGCGTGCGCAGGGCTGCTTGAAGCCATTAATGATTAGTTGTCACTCCCTGATTCACAGCTCGCCACTTCCTCTTTTGTCCTGATAGAAGCGTTTGTTGTCGTTGAGGCTGCATGTTGCATCCACTCCGGCTTGTTGTAACCGTTCGGCAATTTCGTTCAGCCTCTTTCTCGAAACCCTCCCGATATAAAAAAGACGGTAGCGGTAGTCTTTGTCGAGCAATTCCATGATGTGCGTGAACGTCTGTTCGCGGGCAAAATCGAAATTTACTTTTCGCAGGTCCGTATAGGGGTAACGGATTGTTCTTCCTACGCTGTGCACAGTAAGGGCATCATTGTCCAATGTCAGGTAGCAGAACCGGGTCATCAGCATGCAGATGAAGAAGAGGCTTAGCCCGAACGATAGTATGGCGGGAATGAATCCCCACCAGGCATCGCCGCTGATGGAATAGTATCCCAATATCAGAAACGTGAGGAATAATATAAAGAACCAGAACATATACAGAGAAGGACGCTGATAGGTTTCTGCCGGAAGCGTGCCTTCACTCCGGTTGCATGGAGAGTAGTTGGCGAAAGGTATTCCTTGCGACACAAGAAAGCGGACGAGTGATGACGGATGTTTGAAAGGCGGCATATGCAGGATTCTGTCCTGTTTTTCTTTTAGATGAAAGACGAATATCCCCGGACCATACCGGTCTTTTCCTCCCGCGATATTTTCGTGAGGGTCCCGGCGATACCGTTTCATAAAACTGAAACTTTCAATCTGGTGCAATTGGATCCGTTGGCTTTGCAACAGATGTTCTGCTCTTTGGCGTTCTTTGGCGCTGACTTCCATAGGTTCTACTTTTTAAGTTCGGGATAACTGATGCGGGTGTGGTAGATCGTTTTCAACTTCTCTTTGAAGACGTTTTTCACTGTCGCTATGTCTTTGAAAGTGATGGGACATTCCTTGAAATAACCTTCCTCTACCTGTGAATCGATTATTTTGTCTACCAGATTGCTGATGCTTGCCTCCGTATATTCGGGCAGGCTGCGTGATGCCGCTTCTACGGAGTCTGCCATCATCAGGATAGCTTGCTCCTTGGTGAACGGATTGGGCCCCGGATAGGTGAATAACTCGTCGTTGGGCTCTTCGTCGGGATGTTCGTTCTTCCAGGATATATAGAAATATTTTGTTTTTCCACGACCATGATGGGTTGTGATGAAGTCTTTGATGACTTTGGGAAGATTGCTCTTTTCCGCCAGTTTCAATCCGTCCATTACGTGGCTGATCACAACCTGTGCGCTCTGTTCGTAGCTGAGGTTCTTGTGTGGGTTGACGCTGCCCGACTGGTTCTCGGTGAAGAACACCGGGTTCTCCATTTTGCCGATGTCATGGTATAGGGCTCCCGTACGCACCAACTGGCTTTTCGCTCCGATGCGGTTGGCGGCTTCGGCGGCAAGGTTGGCCACCTGCATGGAGTGCTGGAACGTGCCCGGTACAGTTTCCGACATGCGCCGCAATAGGCTGTTGTTGATGTTGGACAGTTCCACTAAAGTGACGTTCGATGTGAAGCCGAAAGTCTTTTCCACCAGGAAAAGCAGCGGATAGGTAAAGAGCAGCAACACGCCGTTTATTATGAAGTAGGTGTACATGCTGCCATTCAGTTTCGACAGATCGTTCTCGGTTATCAGTTCAAAAGCAAAGTAAACGGCCATATAGGTCAGGATTACCAGAATGGCTGTGCGGAACAACTGTGAGCGTTGCGACAGCTCTCTCAGACTGAAAATGGCGATCAGGCCTGCCGTAAGTTGCAGCAGGATAAACTCATGCGGATAGCGCAGGCAGATGGAGCAAATCAGTATGGTGACGACTTGCGTGAGGAAAGCGGTTCTTGAGTCGAGGAACACGCGTATTATGATAGGTAGCATGGCATAAGGAATGATGTAGACATTGAATATGTTGTTGGCTACCATAATGGCCGTTACCACACAATAAAACATGATAAGGGCGAAAAGCAGCGAGAGGCTGCCCTTGCGGTTGTAATAGTCCTTGCGGAAAAGGTCGAGATAGAGCATAAAGCAGAGCATGAAGATACTTACGTACAGCACCTGCCCGGCCAGCATCAACCGCTTCTGGCCGATGGATTCACTGCGCTGGATGGATTCTTTACGCAGGCTTTCGAGGATGTTGTAAGTTTCTTGGTTGACTATCTCGCCCCGGTCGATGATTTTCTGCCCGCTCAAGACGATGCCGTTTGCCCATGAGTAGTTGTCGAGGACTTCTTTCTTTGCGGTCTCTGTTCGCTGGACGTCGTAGGTGAGGTTGGGCGACAGGTATTCGTTGAGGGAGCATTGCCGGAGTATGTTCGGCTGGTAATGCATGGTGTCGGCGGTGAGAAGATAAGCATACGCCTGCTTGACGGAATAAAGTTTGTCGATGTCCCGTTGGCTGGCGAGCTTGTCGTTTATCACCATGATGGCGGATGTGCTGTCCTTGTGCAGTTGCCCCAGTTCTTCGGTGGAGAGTATCCCTGCCCGGTACACTTCGGAGAGTATTTTCTCTATATGGCGGATGTAATCGGTAGAAGGCAGGACATCCCGCAAATGCGTCTGGTAATCGTTTTTCAGCTTCTTGATCACTTCTTTTTCTGTGTTCTTGTCCAGTTGGAAATAGGGTTGGAAAGAAGCCAAGATGCTGTCCTGCTCTCTTTTCACAACTTGGTCGTCTTTGTAGATGGGGAAGTCGAAGGTGGCCATCAGTTGTCCGTACTTCCAGGGTTTGTCAATGTCGAACTGGTAGTTGAACTTGCCGTCCCTCGGCAGAAAATAGACAATAACCCCGACGGTGCCTATGAAAATAAGCGCCTTATATATCAAATCTCTGAACGAGAACTCTTTGTTTTTTCCTTTGAAATAACTCATATCGGTTGAAATTTTTGCGAAAAGTACAAAAAAAAACAATAGTATGGAAAAAAAGGTTTAATTTTGCCGTCTAATTTATTCATAAGTAAGATAGATTATGACAGAAAGAAAAGTCAGAGTCCGTTTTGCCCCAAGTCCTACCGGGGCGTTGCACATCGGCGGTGTGCGTACTGCGTTATATAATTATCTCTTTGCGCGTCAGCATGGAGGAGATTTGATTTTCCGTATTGAAGATACTGATTCTAACCGGTTCGTACCGGGGGCGGAAGAATATATATTGGAGTCTTTCAAATGGTTGGGCATTCCTTTTGATGAAGGTGTCAGCTTTGGAGGAGAACATGGGCCGTACCGCCAGTCCGAACGTCGTGAGATATACAAGAAGTATGTACAGGTGTTGCTGGATGCAGGCAAGGCTTACATCGCCTTCGATACTCCTGAAGAGCTGGATGCCAAGCGTGCGGAGATAGCCAATTTCCAGTATGATGCCTCTACGCGTATGCAAATGCGCAATTCGCTGACGCTTTCCAAAGAAGAGGTGGACGCGTTGATTGCCGAAGGCAGGCAGTATGTGGTTCGTTTCAAGATAGAGCCCGATGAGAATGTGCATGTGAACGACCTGATTCGCGGCGAAGTGGTGATCAATTCATCTATCCTTGATGATAAAGTTCTTTATAAATCGGCAGACGAACTGCCCACTTACCATTTGGCAAACATTGTGGACGACCATCTGATGGAGGTTTCCCATGTGATTCGCGGTGAGGAGTGGTTGCCTTCGGCTCCGTTGCACGTTCTGCTGTATCGTGCTTTCGGCTGGGAAGATACGATGCCGGCTTTTGCCCACCTGCCGTTGTTGCTGAAGCCCGAAGGTAACGGTAAGCTCAGCAAGCGCGACGGTGACCGTCTTGGCTTTCCGGTGTTCCCGCTGGAATGGCACGACCCTAAAACGGGTGAGGTGTCTTCCGGTTACCGCGAGTCGGGATATCTGCCCGAAGCTGTTATCAACTTCCTTGCTTTGCTGGGCTGGAACCCGGGCAATGACCAGGAATTGATGTCGATGGACGATCTTGTGCGGCTTTTCAATTTGAGCCATTGCAGCAAATCGGGAGCTAAGTTCGATTATAAGAAAGGTATGTGGTTCAACCATGAATATATTCTTCAAAAATCGGATGAGGAACTTGCGGAACTTTTCAAACCGGTGTTGAAGGAGAACGGCGTCAATCCGGACGCATACAGCGATACATTCCTCACTACGGTGGTGTCCTTAGTGAAAGGGCGCGTCAACTTCGTGAAAGAGTTGTGGGATCAAGCCCGCTTCTTCTTCACCGCTCCCCGGCAGTATGCCGAGAAGGACGTGAAGAAGCGCTGGTCGGAGGATACCCCGCGCATCATGGAAGAGTTGATGGAAGTGCTCCGCGGCATTGAGGACTTCTCGTCAAAACCGTCTGAGGATATAGTGATCGGCTGGATTACGGAGAAAGGGTATCACATGGGCAATGTGATGAATGCTTTCCGTCTGGCGGTGGTGGGTGAGTGCAAGGGCCCGCACATGTTTGATATTACTGCCTTGTTGGGTAAGGAAGAGACACTGGCCCGCATACAGCGTGCTATCGAAACGTTGAAATAAATAATCAAGAATGAGGGATTTCTTGTCATACCGTTTTCATTCTTCATTATTCATTCTTAATTAAGATAGTATGCTTTATAACTTAGCGATAATAATCTACGATATTGCGGTGCATCTGGCTGCCCCTTTCAGCCGTAAGCCACGAAAGATGATGAAAGGGCACTGGGTGGTGTATGAGCTGCTCCGGCAACAGTTGGAGAAGGATGCACGCTACATTTGGTTCCATGCGGCTTCCTTGGGCGAGTTTGAACAGGGGCGTCCGCTGATTGAGAAGATTCGTGCCAAATATCCTGATTATCGTATTCTGCTGACATTCTTTTCGCCGTCGGGCTACGAAGTACGCAAAAACTACCGGGGGGCGGATATTGTGTGTTACCTGCCTTTCGACAAGCCGCGCAATGTGAAGAAGTTCCTTGATTTGGTGAACCCCTGCATGGCGTTCTTCATCAAATATGAGTTTTGGAAGAACTATTTGGATGAGCTGCATAAGCGTCGTATTCCTGTTTACAGTGTGTCTTCCATCTTCCGTCGCGGACAGATATTCTTTAAATGGTATGGCGGTACGTACCGAAACGTGCTGCGTAACTTTGACCATCTGTTTGTACAGAATGAACGTTCCAAACGTTACCTGGCCAAGATTGGCATCAACCGGGTGACGGTAGTGGGCGACACCCGTTTTGACCGCGTGCTTCAGATCCGGGAGGAGGCTAAGGACTTGCCTTTGGTTGAGTTGTTCAAGAATAATACGATGACTTTTGTCGCCGGAAGTTCCTGGCAGCCCGATGAGGACTTGTTTATTGAATATTTCAATCAGCATCCGGAGGTGAAACTGATAATTGCTCCGCACGTTATCGATGAAAATCATTTGGTGGAGATAATCCGTAAGCTGAAGCGCCCGTATGTGCGTTACACTCGTGCGGATGAAAAGAATGTCCGTAAGGCGGATTGCCTGATAATAGACTGCTTCGGGCTGCTTTCCTCGATCTACCGCTATGGAGAGATCGCTTATATCGGTGGAGGATTCGGGGTAGGCATTCACAATACATTGGAGGCTGCTGTATATGGAATTCCGGTAATCTTCGGACCGAAATATCAGAAGTTCCAAGAGGCTATCCGGCTTTTGGAGGCGAAGGGCGGCTTCTCCATCAAGAGCTATGAGGAATTGAAAGCGCTGCTCGACCGTATGCTGGAAGATGAGGAGTTCCTGCGTGAGAGCGGGATGAATGCCGGGCTCTACGTTACCGACAATGCCGGTGCAACGGATAAGGTGCTGAATATGATAAACTTTTAAACCGGTTTTTGCTTTCTCTTTCCCTGCTTGAAATCTTCCGGTAAATCCTTTTCAAAGATTTACTAAAACTCCGCCGACGATTTACTAAATCGTCGGCGGAGTTTTAGTAAACGGCCGGATGCCTTTATTCCTTATACCAACTTGAGTACATCAGGTAGTTGTGTGCAATCTTCTGATTCAATTCTTTCGCCTGTTCCGGATCCACCTTTTTGATGAACTTGGCAGGTACGCCTCCCCAGATGCTTCCCGGTTCTATTATGGTATTGCTAAGTACCAATGAACCGGCGGCTACTATGGCGCCTTCACCCACTACGGCGTGGTCCAGAATGGTGGATCCCATGCCTATTAGCGCATAATCCCTGATTGCAGCTCCATGAATGGTTACGTTATGTCCCACAGAAACATGGTCGCCTATCTCAATCGTGGATTTCTCATATAAGGTGTGCAGCACGCTTCCGTCTTGGATGTTCACGCCATTTCCGATGCGGATGGAGTTGACATCCCCGCGTAGTACGGTGCTGAACCAGATGCTGCAGTCCCGCCCCATCTTTACATCACCGATGATAACGGCGTTGTCTGCCAAAAAACAGTTCTCTCCAATTTCGGGAGTGAAACCTCGTACTGATTTTATTAGTGCCATTTTAATTAGTGATTAATAATTAGCGATTAGTAATTAAAGATTGATGATTGGGGCAGCGCTTGGCAATTAAGGTTAATCGCGAATCACTGCCTTGCATGCTTCTTTCAACCATTCTCTTTCGTCATTGTTCAGGTCCGGCGACAATTTCTCGTATACAGTCCGGTGATAGTCGTTCAGCCATCCTATCTCTTCTGCTGTCAGCAACTCCTTGATGATGCCTTTCCGGCAGATGGGGCAGAGGGTGAGTGTCTCGAATTTTAGGTACTTGCCGAACATTCCTTCGCCAGCAGGAACGGTCAGCACTAAATTCTCGGTGCGGATGCCATGACTTCCGGCTTTGTACACGCCCGGTTCATTGGACGTAACCATGCCCGGTTGCAAGGCAACGGGATTTTCGTTCATCCGGATGCTTTGGGGACCTTCGTGTACATTGAGGAAATGTCCCACTCCATGGCCGGTGCCATGCAGGTAGTTCATGCGTTCTTTCCATATCGGCATGCGTGCCAATACATCCAGTTGCGCTCCGCGGGTTCCTTCGGGAAATACTGCCATTGCCAATGCGATATGTCCTTTCAGTATTAAAGTGTAGTCGGTCTTTTCCTCTTCTGTCAGGGGGCCCAGTGCGATGGTGCGGGTTATGTCCGTTGTGCCGTCCAGGTATTGCGCTCCGGAGTCCAGCAGCAGGAAACCTTCCGGTTTCAGTGTGACGTCCGTTTCGGGGGTGGCTTCGTAATGGACAATAGCCCCATGCTCCTTATAGCCGGCGATCGTGTCGAAACTTTCTCCCATATACAGCGGTTGCGCGGCCCGGAATGTGTGCAGCTTTTTGTCTACGCTGATTTCCGTTTCTTTTCCTGCGGGAACTGCTTCGTCCAGCCACTTCAGGAACTTGACTAATGCCACGCCGTCTCTCTGCATGGCTGCATGGATTCCGGCTATTTCCTGTTTGTTGCGAATGGCTTTCAGCAGGGCTACGGGCGATGCGCCGTTGATTATCAGGCATCCGGGGCGGATTGCCGAGTAGATGGCGTAATTGGTTTTTGCGGGATTCATCAGGATGCTATGGGCATTGAAGCTGTTGAGGTAATCGCCTATCTCTTCATACGGGTGCACAGAGATGCCGTTTACGTTGAAGTATTCGGTCAGTTCGGGTGTAACCTTTTGTGGCTGAACGAAATAATTCACTTTGTCTTTCTCAATCAGCAGGTAGCTCACGACAACCGGATTGCAGTGCACGTCATTCCCCCGGATGTTGAGCAGCCAGGCTATCTCATCCAAAGCCGACAATAACAAGGAGTCTGCTCCGGCTGCTTCCATGGCCTGCCGGACGGCGGGTAACTTTTCTGTAAAGCTCATTCCGGCATACTTTGTGTCGTAAACAAAGGCCGGCGCTAAAGGCATTGCAGGTCGGTCGGTCCACAACAGTTGCATCGGGTCGGCGATGCTTTTTATGCGTATGCCGCTTTTCTTCAGTTCCTTTTGCAGGTGTTCCACCTCTTCGGCAGAAAACATTTTCCCGTCTATTCCCACGCAGTCTCCTTCCTGCAAATGCGCACTCAGGAATTCGGGAATGTTTGGCGTTTCGGGAAGCATCTCTTTATATAATGTGATGCAGGTGCCCTCTAACTGCCGGGCGGCTTGCAGGAAGTAGCGGGAGTCTGTCCACAGTCCGGCGTCTTTGGCTGTGACGACTACCGTACCGGCAGAACCCGTAAAGCCGGATATCCATTCTCTCGACTGCCAGTGGGGTGCAACGTATTCACTGAGGTGAGGGTCGGTGCTGGGGATGATAAAAGCCTGTATCTGCTCTTGGGCAATGTGCGCCCGTAAGGCGGCGATACGATTGTTTATTGTTGAATTCATACTATATAAGGTATTGATAAGCGCTTTCAAATATACTCACTTTACTCCAATTACGGAGCAGATTCCGCTATTTTATCAGTGTTGCTGCCATAAGCGGAGACTTCTGTGCGGAAATTTGGGTAACTGCCAGTAAGAAAGGCAAGTATTTTGTGTTGCGATTATCGTTTTTTTTGCCGAAAGTTTTGTGGATAAAGAAAGTATGTGTAATTTTGCCGCTCAATTTGATCGTGAGATTTTATAAACCATTAAATTTTAAAAACAAAAAAATGATTGTAGTACCTGTAAAAGAAGGCGAAAACATTGAAAAAGCGCTGAAGAAATTTAAAAGAAAATTTGAAAAGACTGGTATCGTTAAAGAGTTGAGAAGCAGACAGCAGTTTGATAAACCGTCTGTGACTAAAAGACTTAAGAAAGAGCGTGCAGTTTACGTTCAGCAACTTCAACAAGTAGAAGATTAATAATTCGTAATTTCCTTTGAATTATTGGATTCTTTTTCATACATTCGTTGCATGATTTAGATGTAACGATATGTTGTTGACAGATTCTTTTCTTGACTATCTTCTGTATGAGAGGAATTATTCCAAAGGTACCGTAAGGTACTATCAGGCAGATATTCTTGAGCTGCAGAAGTTCGGTGAGGAGCTGTTGGGAGATCTGACTCCGTCGGATGTGGATGCGGGACTTATTCGTGAATGGATTACTTCCTTGATGGATAGGGGTTGCGCGCCAAATACGGTAAATCGAAAGTTGAGTTCTGTCCGGTCGTATTATAAATATCTTTTGCGAAAAGGAATGGTTGCGGCGGATCCGTTACAGAAAATAACGGGGCCGAAGAAAAAGAAGCCGCTTCCTGTTTTTTTGAGAGAAGGTGATGTGAATAGGCTGCTGGACGATGTAGACTTTGGAGAAGGATTTGAAGGGTGTCGCGACCGTTTGATTATCGAAATGTTTTATGCCACCGGCATGCGGCTTTCGGAGTTGATCGGGTTGGATGACAAGGACATAGATTTTTCCGCTTCCCTCATTAAGGTGACGGGAAAACGAAACAAACAGCGTCTGCTGCCCTTTGATGAGGAGTTAAGGTGTTCTATGCAAGAATATGTCAATGTGCGGAATCAGGCATTGCCGGTTCGTTCGGATGCTTTTTTCATCCGGAAGACCGGAGAGAGGCTCAACCGCAGTATCGTAGCATATATTGTGAAGCGAAACCTGTCAAAGGTAGTAACTGTAAAAAAAAGAAGTCCCCATGTATTGAGGCATACCTTTGCAACGGCTATGCTGAATAACGGCGCTGATTTGGGCTCGATAAAAGAGTTGCTCGGTCACGAAAGTTTGGCGACTACGGAAGTTTATACGCATACTACTTTTGAAGAACTTAAAAAAGTGTATAATCAGGCTCATCCTCGGGCCTAAAGAAAAGGAGGTAAGTATGATAGTTAGAATTCAATCAATTCACTTTGATGCGTCAGAGCAGTTGCAGGCTTTTATCCAGAAGAAAGCTGCCAAGTTGGAGAAATTTTACGACGATATAGAGAAAGTAGAGGTGTCATTAAAGGTAGTTAAACCAGAAACAGCCGAAAATAAAGAAGCCGGGGTGAAAGTATTGGTTCCCAATGGCGAGCTTTATGCAAATAAGGTTTGTGATACGTTTGAAGAAGCAGTGGATCTTTGTCTGGAAGCTTTGGGCAAACAGCTGGTTAAATACAAGGAAAAACAACGGAGCAAATAAAATTCCGCTTAAAATTTTGCGGGTAAAAAATAAATGTCTAAATTTGCAGCCGTTTCGCTCGCACTGGAACGTTACGGTTGCATTTTTTAAGCCTGCCTCTTTAGCTCAGTTGGCCAGAGCACGTGATTTGTAATCTCGGGGTCGTTGGTTCGAATCCGACAAGAGGCTCAAAAGAAAGTGGATTATCGTCAAAAGGCAGCAATGCCTGCGGGAATTCAGTTAAAGGGAAAAAGAGTTCTATATAATTGGGCAAATACCAGAGTGGCCAAATGGGGCAGACTGTAAATCTGCTGGCTTACGCC